>Ga0310695_10003473_pt1 | contig 30805 bp, 54 predicted proteins | sample RumenRJG_04DNA_FD_203882 | JGI IMG/M metagenome (GOLD analysis project Ga0310695, IMG submission 203882) | Bovine rumen microbial communities from Lethbridge, Alberta, Canada - RJG_04 (v2) (version 2) | ecosystem: Host-associated > Mammals > Digestive system > Stomach > Rumen | place: Canada...
CACCGGCACCGGCTACGGCTACGGCTTTAACAAATGTACTTGTAGTAACTGTACCGGCACCGGCACCGGCACCAACGGCTACGGCTTTTTCGATTGTACTTGTAGTAACTGTACCGGCACCGGCACCGGCACCAACGGCTACGGCTTTTTCCAGTGTACTTGTAGTAACTGTACCGGCACCGGCACCGGCACCGGCACCAACGGCACCGGCACCGGCTTTAGGAACTGTACTTGTAGTAACTGTACCGGCACCGGCACCGGCACCAACGGCTACGGCTTTAGGAACTGTAAACACTGTTCTTCTTGCCGTGCTGGAGATACTGCAAGCACTACGGCAACTTGGAGCGGTACAAATACATACATAGACAGTGATTCTTGTGATTATGTAGTAGCATAAAACAGGGGGTAAAATATGTTAAATAAAGAAATAGCAGACATTGCATTTAAGCAGGATAGAGAGCGATTTTTCAAGGAAGCAGATAAATATGAGATGATTTCATATTTATCCGAAAGTCTTTCTGATGAACAAAAAAAAGAGTTGGAGCAGGCAAAAACTGACTGGCGAAATATGACAGATTTGCCGGATTACCCAGACATTGATTTTCCGCTTGCTATTCCTTCTTTTATGAAAGTCAAAACTTTTTCAACGCATAAAAAAGGTGAAGATGTGGAAGAGCAGCCGGAAGTTTCTGTAACTACTGAAACTGCTCCAAAAAAGAAAAAGATTGCAGACCCTGATTTTCCAGGCGAGTTTATTCTTGTAGATGATATTGAATAATTAAAAAATGTAGTCGATTTTTGTCGGCTACATATTGAATAAACCATAAGTCCGATATATACTTATGGTTAGGGAGATTTGCTATGGCAAACACAAAAACAGCTTACCGTTGGAATGTAAACGGATGGTTTTTCAAAACGATTGAGGTGGCAGAGGATCCAGACTTTCCTGGAGAATACACTCTTCCAACTAGAAGTACTTGGGAAGTTCCGCCAGAAGATACGGAAACACAGTGGCCAAAAATCAACACGTCTACTTTGACTTGGGAACTTACAGATTTTTCTATGGCTGACAGGCTTGCAGAAGGTCTTATTACTCAAGAAGAGTATGATACTTGGTACGCCCAAAAAGACGGACAGTTCCTTTCTGTTTTGAAAAACAGGGCTGATAGCGACGCTAATAACATCGCTTTAATTTCAGATGTAGAAAAGGAAGCTTTGTATCGAGCAAATGCAGACAGTTTGATTAACGCAAATATTAAAAGTGCGCTTGAAAGTATTCAAAGTCTTTCTGAATCTTTGGCTGTAAACAGCAACGCTGACAGCGAAAACAAAACTGCTCTGGAACAGGCGATTTCCGCATTACAGCAGACTACACAGGCTTTACAGACCGCGGTAAGCAGCAAGGCAGATGCAGGACATACTCATTCAGTAGTTGCCGCTGCCAATAAACTAGCAAACGCTCGTAAAATTGGCAATGCTTCTTTTGATGGTTCGGCTGACATTTCACTTGCTCAAATGGGTGTAGAAACACTTGTTAGTTCTGCTGTTGCAAATGCAGGGAATATCACCGTTGAAGAGTCCGGCAATGCCACAAACAGGCAGCTTATTATTCGTGATACAAAAAACAAAATTGGTTTTCTTTTTGCTTCTTATCACGGCAGCGGTTATGCAGGAGCTTACGGTCCAGATACTCCGTCTGATTTTGATACAATTTATCACGTTGTGGGTTCTGCCGATGCAACAGACACAAAGGTTGTAATGGATTCCGATATGAATTCTGCTTATATTTACAGTGCTTCAAACTTCAAAAATGCAACTATGTTTTTTGCAGCACGCTTGAAATAAAAAAAGGCGGTGGCGGATATGGAAATAAACGATACAGCAATTTTACAGGAAATACTCTCGTTATCGAAAGAATCTGCGGCCGCTGACGCAAAAATCACAGAAGAACTTTCATCTGTAAAAGAAAATATTTCACAGATGAAAAATCGTATGGATAAGCAGGATATTCTTCTTGAACATCTTGCAACTCAAGTTAATGAACAGAAAAGGCTTACAGAAGAAGTTTCTAAATTAAAGGAGTTGGTCAAAAGTCAACAAGATGAAATTAGAAACATAAAAGAAATGCCCGCTCAAAAAGCACTTGAAACTCAAAAGCGTGTTACGAATAAGTTTTTTGATGGTTTTTTGAATGTGGTTGTTTCGGCTGTTACTTCTACTGTTATTGCTATTTTGGCTAAGTTTTTTATTTTTAAATAATAAAGGGGTAGGAAAAATGGATGTTATGAATTATCTTCAATCGTCAATTGTTGCAGCAATTACTTCGGTTGGTATTGTGCAATTTTTGAAAAATTGGATACCGGAAAGTTTTCCAAAAAAACTTTACACGGTTGTTTTTGCAGTTGTTGTTTGTGGTGCAACTATAGTTTCGTCTTATCTTCCAGAAAGTGTTTCCGATGTACTGCTAACTCTTTCAGTGGGGCAGCTCGGATACGAGAACATTATTCAGCTTGTGAATAAGGTTATAGGCAAAATATCGGATAAAAATGAATGAAAAAATTAAAAACTTTTTTGCTTGTATTGGTGGCATTTTCTCTGCTGCGCTTGCCGTGCTGGTCGGAATCTTCATCGGAAAAAGAAGCAGAGGAAATAACGTGGACAATGGAAGAGTTTCAATTCTTGAAGAACAGCGTGGGGAATTTGCAAACAATAGACGAACAGAAAGACAAATATATTCTGACCTTGGAGAACTCTTTGCAACAATCGAACAGCGAAACGCTGAAAAAAATGATATTGATAGGAACAATTAGTTTTTCTTTAGGTGTTGAAGTTGGTGCTCTTGCTGTTTGTCTTGTTTATCTTACAAACTGAAAGGGTGATGAAAAATGAAAATCCGAGATTACAGAAAAAAAATTCCATTTACAAATTATTCTAAAGGTAGGTGTTATTGGACGCCTGGTCTTATAACTTTACATACAACAGAAGGAAGTTATGAAGGTGCTTGCAGTTGGTTCTGTAATTCAGCGAGTGGAGTTTCTGCTCATTTTGTCGTTGGACTTAGTGGGGAAATTACGCAGTGTGTGGATCTTGCAGATACGGCTTATGTGAATGGAACATCATTCAGTTCTGATGATAACCGATACTACGGAAAAGCAACAAATCCGATTGTAAAACAGAGAAACGCAAATGCAAATTCTTATACAGTCGGAATTGAAATTGCTGGATTTTATGACGAAAAAACAAAACAATGTTCAATGACAGACGCACAAAAAAATACTGTTATTGAATTGATTGATTATATAATTACAGAAGTCAAAAAAAAATATGGCAACTCAATTCCAGTTGACCGTACAAGAATATGCGGGCATTATGAAGTAAATCCGGTTACAAAGCCTAATTGTGGTCGTGGTTTCCCTTATGAAGAAATCATTAAGGGTGTGTTAAATCTTAGGAAAAGATAATGCGGTATAGTTTTTTCGCTTATCAATACTCCAAATTTAGGAGCAGGTAGAAATATCTGCTCCTTTTTTTATTGACAAAAAAAACAAACTACCGTACATTGTAGTTAACTTTATTGCCCAGCCGCCGGGTTATAGGCGGCAAGGGTGTTTTATGGGAAATATTTATGGAGCTTTTTTTGATTGCCACGTTGTGCGAGCGTGTGAAGTCAAGTATACGACAGAGGGTGTTGCAATAGGAAATTTCTCTATTGCAGTGAATGATTCTGTCAAAAAAAATGGTGAATGGATTGAGATTTCGTCTTTTTTTGAATGTGTTGCTTATGGAAAAAAGGCTGAAACCTTGAAGTCTTATGTTACTTCTGGTCAGCGTATGTTCTTTAATATGCGACCAAAACAGGAACGCTGGGTAGACAAGGAAGGGAAAAAGCGATCAAGAGTTGTTTTTATTGTTGATGATTTTTCTTTTGGTGAAAAACCTCGTGGAGTACAGCAAGGACAAAATGTGCCACAACAATATCAGCAGCAAAGTTATAATCCTGCTCCACAATCTCAATCGCAACAGAATTACGGTGAGGAACAGATTTTTGATAAAGGCGAAAACTACATTTTCTAAGGAATAATTATGGCAGATGAAGAAGTTATGGCGGCTATTGAAGCCGTAAAAAAAACATTGAAACCGATTAAAAAAACAAGGGTTTCGGTTGACGGATATAAATACATTACTCTTGATGATGTTCTGGAAGCATTGAAAAGGGTGCTTCCAAAGCACAAACTTAGTTATGTTCAGTATTTAGACGTTGTGAACGGTCAAAATGCCCTGGTTACTGTTGTGTATCATACTTTAACGGGACAGCGTATAACTTCTACTTCTCTTATTCCAGGTATTAAAGACGATTTTCTGTCTACTATGCAGTCGGTTGGATCTAATATTACTTATATGCGACGTTATGCACTTTGTACGATTTTCGGTATTGTTTCTGATGATGATACTGACGGTCAAAGTGGAAACAGCGGATACTCTCAAAAAGATAAAAACTTGATTGAGCAACGGTGTAAAGAACGACAACTTTCTGCTGAAAGTATTAAAAAGGTTAAGGAAATGACAAGTATGAATGTTAGTGTCGAGAATATTTTGAGAAAAATTGATTCTATGAAATAAGATTAAGGCGGTTTTTACCGCCTTTTTTTGTCGAAAAATGTAAAAAAAAATTCCGGCACTATTGACAATTATAATATATTACAGTACATTATAGATAACAAAGAATAAAGCCCATCTACAGGGCGATATGTAGAAAGGAAAATAATATGGAAATTAAAATTATTCCAGCCGATGAAACAAAAATCAGAGAACTTGAAAATGGTTCTGCTTTCACTTGGGAAGGATTGAGCGGTCTTGAAAATGACAAGGAAGTTATTTTGGACGGCTTCAAAAAAGCAGGTGTCTTAGGTGATGTAAAAACTTTTGAATTCTACACTTGGAAAGGCAAGTTGATGAATCAGATTTATCAGCTCAAAGGTTCAAACGCTTATCCAGAAGATTTGACCTTTGTTTCAATTCCATTGAATATGTTTAAGAATATTGGAAAACTTGCTATTTTGAAACTCCTGTTTGGAGCAAGGTGGCTCGACGACATTGTAGACAATAACGCTCGTAGAGAGTTAGAAAATAGAAATTAAAAGCCCAGCCGCCGGGCTATAGGCGGCAAGGAAATATATATGAATCAATTAAACAGTTTGATTATTGAAGGTACTGCTGAAAATTTCAAAAGCAATAAAAAATGTGCTGAATTTCAGATTTCAGTCAAAAGATTTTACCGTAATGCTAACGGTGAAAATGTAGAAGAAACAAGCGTTTTCGACTGTGAGGCTTGGGGTAATTTGAAAGATTGTCTTGTAAGAGTTTTTGACAAAAAATCTGAAAGGTCTGTTAGAGTTGTAGGGCGGTTAAAACAGAACCGTTGGAAAGATGAAACAGGTAACTATCAGTCAAAAACTGTCGTTATATGTGAACACATAGAATTCAAACTAACAAAATAAAACAGCCCACCTGCCGGGTAATAGGCAGGAAGGAAATACATATATGAACGAAGTAAAATTTGCAGATATTGAAAAGCCTAGTTTTGATTTGAAAGGCTATTCAAAAGCGTTAAGAGCAATTTCAATCGCTGTTGCAGGAAAATTAAATATTCTTGCTTATGGTGCACCGGGGTGCGGTAAAACAATGTTGATTCAAAGTCTTATTCCGTATCTTACACCTTGTCTGACTGTTGAAGAACTTGAATCTGTAAAAAGGTTGTATGCACTTGCAGGAATGGAATATAACACGAATAATGCACCATTCCGTATACCACACCAGACAGCAAGTCTTGAAGGAATGTGTGGCGGTGGTCCGAATCTAAGACCTGGAGAAATTTCCCTTGCACATAACGGAACTTTATTCCTTGATGAAGCAGCAGAGTTTAGAACTTCTGTCTTGCAGATGTTACGAGTTCCGCTTGAATCTCGTTCAATTACATTGAGCAGAGCAGGACGGTCAACAATCTTTCCTGCAAACTTTCAGCTTGCAATGGCAGTAAATCCTTGTCCTTGTGGAAATTATGGAGAAATGAAAAATATCTGTCTTTGTTCTGTAAAGAGTGTTGAAATGTACTGGAAAAAGTTTTCAGCACCATTGCTTAACCGTATTCAAATTAAAATCCACATTGAAAAAGATGAAAGCGAAACTGAATCTGTTTCACTTGAAGAATTAAGGGAACAGATTGCAAACGCTTATCGTATTCAGAGAGAAGTTGGAAAGTTCAACCGTGATTTAGCCTTTTCTGGCGATAGAAGAAAATCCAATGTTGAAAAAGTTGCTTTGACTATTGCAAATATGGATAATCGTGAATTCGTCGAACAATGCGATATTAACGAAGCAGAAGAACTTGTGAATAATCCTTTTTATCTATAACAAAACACCCAGCGGTCGGGTTATAGGCCGCAAGGAAATAAAATGAAAACTGTAAATCAGTTGGTCGCAGAAATTAAAGAAAACGGGCAGGATTTTGAGTGGTATCCGACCACTCAGGAAATCGTTAACCGCCTTGCAGGGCATATTTTCAAAAAACGGACATACGGACGCGGAGAATACGAATGTGACTATTCTTCAGTGCTAGACATCGGCTGTGGCAACGGCTCGTTCTTTGAGAAGCTGGACCGGACTGAACCGCAGAAATTCAATGAAACGAGTGACTACGGAAAAATGCTCCGCACAAGATACGGAATTGAAAAGTCATTTGAGCTTTGCGAAAGGCTTCCTGGTGATGTTGTGATTATCGGAAGCGATTTCCATGAGCAGACGCTCATAGACAAAAAGGTTGACCTTATATTCTGTAATCCGCCTTATTCGGAATTTGAGCTGTGGACTAAGCAGATTATCATGCAGGGAAACTGCAAGGCAATCGCACTTGTGATTCCATGCCGCTGGCGAATGCATCCGGAAATAACCTATGCACTCAAAAAACGCGGAATGAAAGCTGAGTCACTCGGTACATTCGATTTTCTTAACGCTGACAGGCGGGCGAGGGCAAAGGTTGATTTGCTCTTTATAACGGCTGACGATGCGGAATTTGATGGTCGCCGCTATCGGAAAGAAGCAAACGACCCGTTTGATGTATGGTTTGACGAGACATTCAAAATCTCTGCAGAAAAAGAAAAAGTCTACGAATGGGAGCGAAACGAGGCAAAGCGGCAGGAACTTGTGGCGCACGGTGATACTGCTGAAATGCTCGTTCAGTTCTATAACGCAGACATGGAAAAACTCTATTCCAACTACCGGCAGCTTGAGACTCTGGACGCTGACATCTTCAAGGAGCTGAAAGTTGATGTGAAGAACCTGAAAGCAGGGCTTAAAGAGCGGATAAGCGGGCTGAAACATCTTTATTGGGATGAACTTTTCAAGAAATACGACAAAATCACGCAGAGACTTACAAGTAAGGGGCGGCGGAAAGTCATAGAGCGACTTCAAGACAACACGGCGATAGACTTCACTCTGAACAATATTTTCCAACTTACGCTATGGCTTATCCGCAACAGCAACACGATGTTTGATGAGCAGATAACGGATTACTTCTACAGTCTTTGCAACGGTGAGACAATTCACCGCTACAAGAGCAATCTTCGGTGGAATGATGACGACTGGCGTTATATAAAAGACGGTTTCAACGATTTCCATTCTCGGTGCGAGAGGGATGAGCATAGAAAGAAGCTGAAAAACATCATGCTCGATTACCGCATCGTAGTGCAGGCATGGAGCAACTTCCGTGATTCCTGGAGTCGTGAAGGAATGAGTGACGACTGCTATGACTTCCTTGAAGATACCTACATTATAGCAGAGAACCTAGGCTTTTCCGTGGAGCGCATCCTTCCGAAAGACAAGCACGAAATCTGTGTCGAGGACTGGCGTAACTTTGATGTTCAACTTACGGACGGCTCATTGTTCGCCAATATCAAGCTCTATAAGAACGGAAACCGCCATGTGAAGTTCTGCAAGGAATTCATGCAGAAACTGAATGTGGAGATGGCTCGCATAAACGGCTGGGTCCAGAACAAGTCAGAAGCAATAAAGGAAATGGATATTCCGGCAGATGTTATCAATTCAGTCTGGAAAACAAATCTGCAAATTGGAATTGAAAGTGGAAAGAAACTTCTAGGGTTGCCGGAAGCATAAAAATAAAAGTGGTCGGTTTTGATCACTTTACAGGGGGAACAAAATGACAGATGAAGATTTTTTGGAACTTATCGCTGATGAGTTTAAGGTTTGTATAACAAAGGAAGAAATACCGACATACAAGAAGGCAATTCTTAATTGTGCGAAAGTGCTAAAAGACGAGAACAAAAAAAACAGGAAACTTATTAAAAAGATGTTATACGAATATCTGCGATTATGTGTGATTAAGAAAGAAACTATTGCAGAAGCAAAACAGTTCTTAAAGGAGTAGAAAATGCTGATATTTCCATTAAAGAAACAATGGTACGAAAAAATTAAAAGCGGCGAAAAGACGATTGAATATCGGGAAGCTAAACCGTATTGGAAGCAAAGGCTTTCAAACACTTTTGGGTATTATAAAGGTACATATCTTCCCGGTCATAATCCGTTTGAAAAAGGATTTGGCGTTTGTATTGAAGCTGGTGTTTGCCCTGTTTTATGCTCATGTATTTTGAGACTCGGCTATACGAACAAATACATGACCGCCAACATCACGAAGATTGAAATACTTAACGGCAAAGATACAGACCTAGCAATAGATAAGCCTGTCTATGCAATCCATTTAAGCGATATTAAGGAGATTAAATAAATGAGAAATTTTACACCAGAAGAAAAAGAACTGATTATCAATACTCCGATAACAATAGGGTGCTTTGAAAAGTGGAATGATTATCATTATGAACAGGTAAGACTTGAAAACTTTCCTCATCCAGCCTTAAAAGGAAAAACTTGTACTGCAATTTTTTATCCTACTACGATCATGGAAAGTCATATTAACTGTTGTGAAGAAGTTAGAACAAAATATCTTGAAACAAAAAATGAACATTATTTTGACATTCTTATTCACCTGCTTCCAAACAGTTACAAGGTTGTGGAGTTATGATAGTAACGGTAAAGTCAAGGGGTAAATATGGACATAAAAGCATATAAACATGAATGGTATCTAAAGAATAAAGAAAGGTGCAAAGAAAATAACAAGAGATACAGGAAAGAACACTTAGAAAAAACAAAAGAGCAGGGGCGGATTTATTACCAGAAGCACCGCGATGATAAGATTGCATACTCAAAAAAATGGAAGAAAGCTCATGCAGATCACGTAGCAGAATACAACAAGGCGTATAAAGAAGCGCACAAAGAATACCTTGCCGCGTATATGCGCGACAGAACAAGGAAGAAGTACGGCTTAAAGCCGTTTCATGTAAGGAAATATTTAGAGGAGCATTCGAAAAATGATAAAGAGGTACGGGGACCTTCAAGGGGAAGAAAATTATGAAGACTCAGAAGGTATGTGACCAGTTACAAAGTTTTGCACATTCAGGACACGCTCAAGACGAAGTTTTACTGTATGTCGATGGACGTTACATACACATCAAAGATGTGGTTCTTGAATACTGTCACGAAATAATAAACGGCAAGATGTGCCATGTGCACAAGGTTTTAATTAGAAGTGAATAGGTGGAAAGCTATGATTTTAAATGACTGTTTAAACATAGTAAAAGAGAGAACAGTAATAAATAAAACTGGCCTTTCAGATAAGTATTTACTGTTTCTGTGCATGATTCTCACGAAGGATGAAGATGAATTTTCTTACTGTTACAACCTGCTGACAGGTGTAAATCCAAGACAGACTACAAAATTTGCAAAAGCAATATGCCGTGACATGTCGCAGTTTACTTATAGAAGGATAAATAAAAAGAAAGAGGGGAAATAAATGGAAGCAGGATTAATTGGGTGGGTATTGCTTCATGTGATGTTTGTAATAGTTTTGGTTGCAGTAGTGGCAGCTGCAATATATATAGCATGGTATGAAAAGAAGGAGAACCAATGACAGTAGTAGTTGAATATAAAGACAGTAAGAAACAAGAAGAAGTCAAAGATGTAATTAACTTCTATCAGGACACTAATCACTTTTGGCTAAAACTTAAAAATGACGGTGCAAGAACATATTTCAGAAGAAATATAGGGCTTGTAAGAATCTACGATAAGGAGATAAAAGAATGAAAGATATTTATAAATGGAAGGAGGTTTGAAATGTTGCATTATGTAAAAGATGGTGATTTTCCACCAGACAGAAAAATTGTTTATGAGCAGAATGGCTATAAAGTATTCTATGACAGTTTTCAAGGTATTTTTATATACGTTGGAAGTAATACAGAAGCGGAAGTAGAATGTTGGAAGGAGATAAAAGAAAATGAGTAAGTACAACGCAAAGACAGAAACCCAACAGAAGTTTGCTGAAAGAATTGAAAAAGACTTGGGATATGTTTGTAATTTTAATTTGTATATCATAACCAGGGGTAGAGGATGGTCTAAGTCCAGTGGTTCAGCATCAGCAAGTATTGGTCTAAGTGATGACAAAGGTAATTTGTGTTAATTTTTTAGTCATTTATCATCCGTTAAAAGAATATCTTGTGAAGAAAAGATATATTTCGATGTGGAAAGAAGGGATTGATATTCATATTGAAATTGAAGATAGGAAGGAATTAGGTGGAGAAAGGCGACATCCAGTAGACATTAGGTGGACAATTTGTAAATAGTTTTGGAGATAAAAGAAAATGATTTAGGAGATTGGGATTTAGAAGATTGGGCTAAAAAGTGTATGTCCTGTATTCATTGTTATAAAAAGAAAAATGACGCTGATTATCTTTATTGCAGACTAAAAAACGGTTGCAAATATGAAACAAAGAAAAAGAAGAATACAAAGATTAAGGAGAGTGAATGGAGAAAAACCGATTAAGAGCAGAAAAACAGGGGAGCAATGAAAAGAAAAGTGGTCATTTGATTACTTTAATGGAAATGTGAAAATGACTGAAAAAGAATTTCATTCTAATTGTATTTCGTTCAGTGATTTATTTTGAGGTGAAAAATGTATTATTTATTTATGATAAAAAAAATTGATTTGGATTTGTATAAAAAAGATTTTGACCGTGTTGCAGAATCAATTCAGCAAGGTAAGACACCAGTTTTCTGTGAAATGAGGTCTGCAAAAACAAATCTTATAGAGAGCATTCCCTATAATTTTTTATGTGGAGTGTTCTTAATTTTTGGCACAATCTTATTGAATAAACTGAACGTCAACGAAGTTATAAAAATTGCGTTGATTCTTATTGTCAATAATTTTTGCGGGGCAGCATCAAACTTTGTATTCATAATCTTAAAACATCATTTGAGAATAAAACTTTGTAAAAGATTGAACATTGAACCGAATGAGCGGAACATAGCGGTTATGGAATCATTGGAGTATCAGAGCGTTTGATTTTGAAAAAGGTACGGAATATTTTTCCATACCTTTTTTTATTTTTTTGGAATATTTTTTTCTGAAAGTGTATAAAATACAGAGTTATGGACATACTTATAATGTAAGGAAAATAAATCAAAAAACAAAGGAGAGATTAAAATGGAAATTGGAACAATACTCATTTCAAAATGGGGTTACGAACAAACGAATGTAGATTTTTATGAAGTGGTAAAAACGACAGAAAAAACAGTTACAATCAGACAAATTGCTTCAAAAGAAGTTGAAAGTGATACTTCAATGAGTGGTTATGTAATACCGGATAAAGGAAATTATATTGGTGAGCCAATTAGAAGAAAAATTCTAAATGCTTTTGGTAAAACTTTTGTAAGTATCAATTCATATAGTTCAGCTGATGTTTGGACTGGAAATAAAGAAAGATTTACAGCATACGCTTAGAAGTCGCAAGACTTCTTTTTTTATTTAACATATTCCCAGTGATAACCACCAGCGGTTTTTCTATTTTTTTTTGCACAGTTTGTAATATTGCCTGGTAAAATTCCAACTGCTTTTGCAGCTTCTGTTGTTGAGTTATAAATTATTTGTGTTTCTTTGCAAATAACTTTTTTTTTGAGTTTATTAGGCATTTTTTCATCAATTATCTTTAATATGTTTTCTAAAGTATATTTTTCTTTTTGTGCTTCATCATAAAAAGACCAGTGATAACCATTTACAGTTTTTAGTTTATAGTTAGCACAAGATCCAATGTATGTAGGGTTTATATTATTTTTGATACCTGCTTCTGTAATGGAGTTATAAATTATTTGTGTTTCAATACATATAACTTTTTTGTTATTTCTGTTTTTGCTTTTTTCTCCTATTTTTTTCTTAATTTTTTGCGAATATTTTTTGTAAAAAATGTATAGACTAATAGATTTATGGCAATAATTATGATGTAAGGGAAATAAAACATTATAGGGAGTGAAAAAAATGAGTAAAGAAGCAGTTGCAAAATTAGAAAATGAATATAAAGAAAACATCTGGAAAGGTTCAGAAAATATGATTGCTTATGCTTGCCACAAAATTTCAGATTGTTATGAAACAGAAAAAGGTTATTTAATCGAGTTTGAAAAACCTTCAATCAAAAAAGATTTCTGCTTTGGTTATGATGATTATTATTCAAGTCAAGAGGACGCTGCCGAAATGGCAGATCACGCAAGAACAAATGAAAGATATTTCATTGAAAAGAACTTAGAAGAAATCAACAGTTTGATTAAAAGCCTTGAAAGCGGCAAGGTTTATGCAAGAAAAAGTTATGATGATTCAGTAAACCTTAGAAGTCTGGTTTTTGAAAAATATCTTAGAGCTTGTGAATCTGAAAGAGAAAAATGCGATGAACTTTCCGGGGCAGATGTTGCAGGACTTATTGAAATGGCACAAAATGAAAGAAGAAAGTTTGAAAAAAGACTTGGAACTTACTTAAAAAGATACGGTTTAAGCAAATTGAATGTTTGGACCTACTATAGAGATTAAGAAAAAGGAAGCCGAAAGGCTTCTTTTTTTGAAAAAGCGGTATGAAGATGTGAACCTTTTTGCCGATGTGGGGAATATGTTGTTTGATTGAAAGAATAAATAAGGGAAAATTAAATATAAAAAAGTAAAAAATTGTCAAAAAAATGTTTCTGCACTATTGACTATTCTTAATAATTACAGTACAGTATAGACATAAAGAACAACAGCCTGGTGCTAGGGCGATATAGCACAAGGATAAGAAAATGATGAAACTTTATAAAGATGTAAAAACAAAGGACCACGATGAGTGGGAAGATAAATGTGATTATAACAAGGGTAATCCATGTTTGATTTGCGGAAGAGCGGTCCAGGAGACTTCAAATATCAAAATGCTTCGACTTGTTCGTAATGGAGATTATATCACTGATAGCGAAGATGATTTTGAAGGTGATATGGGTTGGTTTCCAGTGGGCAACGCCTGTTATAAAAGATTTTTGAAATAAATAAAATACCCAGCGGTCGGGTTATAGACCGCAAGGAGTATGTAATGGTAGATGTAACAGAACAGGCAAAGCAGGCTTATAAGCTTGCAATTATCGGTTATTTGCGTGAGCGTTGCAAGACCGACACTTATCTTGCGGAAGCGTGCAAGAAAGAAAACAAGTCGCTTGACGGTTGTATTAAATACATAACGGAGCAGGCACGAAAAAAGGCAGAAAATAATGTCACTGTTGTTCCGGACGCAGAAGTTTTTGAATGGGCAGTGCATTATATTCTGGAAGATTCACTGAACTGCGAAACAGGTAAAAAATCAGAAGAAAAGACAGCGGAAAAATCTGTTGAAAGCCCAGAAAAAGAAAAGCCGGTTTCTGTAAAGAAGTCAAAAAAGACTATTGCAGAAGAAGCTCAGCTCGGTTTTGACTTCTAAGGGGTTGTTATGACAGTAGAAGAATTAAAACAAAGATACAAAGTTATCGAAACAAAAAGAATTAATGATGATATTGTCAGCGTTGATTTGTACCACGATGAAGAAAAATCAAATTATCTGCATATCAAACTTTTGTTTGCTTATAACAAACTGCATTATACAGGTGATTTTGGGACTTATGTTTTTGGAGAAAATATTAGAAATATTTTCAACTTCTTTAAGGGAGAAAGAATTAACGAAGGATATTGGCAAGAAAAATGTGAAGCCGCAAGTAGTCCAATAATCCCGGATGAAGTAGACCTGGAAAAAGTTGAAGCAGCAGTACGGGATTATCTTAAAGAAAATGAAATAGAAATCACTAACGATATTGAAGAAGAAATATCCCTCAGTTTCTATTATATGGATTCAAATGCCTATAGAGCGTATGACAAAATTGAGGAGCTTCTTAGTAGTTTGGATTTGTTTTATGATAGTGAAATGGTCGGGGATATTATAAGAGCCGGATGTTTTTATCACGGAGGATTTATTTATGCCTGTGAAGTTATTCAGTGGGTATCAAATAATCTTGATGAATGGCTTGGAGAAAACAAAAATGGAAGAAGTGTTTGATATATCATTTTTGCAAAGACAAAATAACCGTGCCTGTGAGTTTCCTGTAATTGCGGGGCGACAGTTGGAAGATATTGTCCGTGAGAAAATGGGAACGGAAAACTTTCACGCTAATTTGTCTTATTTTTCCTGGCTTGATTACGATAGTAAAATTGGAATTATTGAAGAAGTTTACGGAGCAAAATGGAACAAAAAAGGATTTACAGTTCAAAAAATTTTTGTAATTCCAGCGGATAAAAAATACTGTCCGCTGTCAAAAAACTGCTACTATGAAATAGGCGGATGTGGTGCTGGCTTTCATTCTTACGGTTACGACGGCAAGAACGCGAGGTATTACGGCTATATGGATGGCTTTGACTTTTCGACCATCAAAACAGAAAGAGTTTCCAGAGAACAACTTTTTGACCTTGACCGCATTTTGTGGCTTGACAGTTCTTTGGAGTATTGTGCGTATAAGTCCGGCGGCGGTATTTATGCGATTGACTACATAGGACTTTACAGAAAATATCCGATTTGTGAAATGCTTATGAAGTTAGGCATAAAAAGAATGTGGAGCGAAAAGGCTTTGGATTTTATCACGAAAAACAAAGACTTTCAGAAGTGGCTTTTCAAAAATGCTGACAAAGTTTCTGATATGGCTTTTCAGACTGCAAAAAACGCTTTCAAGAAAAATGCAAGCGGAGATCCACAAGATTATTTAAGTTCTTTGAAATATCGTATTCAGTGCGGAAAAGATGTGCGGTTTACGAATGAAGCAGTTTACAAAAAGGCTTTGAAGTATGCGACACAAGAAAAACTTTCTGACTACATCAAAGATAATAATATCGCTAGTGAATCTTATGGGGATTATTTGACCGCCTGCGACTGGCTTCATCTTGATTTTGCAGATACAAAAGTTCTTTTTCCGAAAGACTTCAAAACAATGCACGATGATTACACTGCTCAATATGCAGAGTACAATCGGCAGCAAGAAGAAAAGAAATACGCTGAATTGACTGAAAAAATGAAACAACAGGCTGAAAAGTTCGCTTTTCTTTCCAGTTTCAAAGACAGTTCTTATTGTGTAATAGTTGCAAAATCAAAGTTTGACCTTATCAATGAGGGTGAAAAACTTCATCATTGTGTAGGTCGTATGGATTATGACAAGCGGCAGGCAGAGGGTAAAAGTATTATCTGTTTTATACGCAAAAATGATGATATTGAAACACCTTTTGCAACTGCTGAAATTAAAATCGGAAACAGTCTGGCCGTGCAACAGTGCTATGGTGATAAAGACAGAACTGTGCCGGAAGTGCAGGACTTTGTTTCCGCTTGGTTAAAGTATTCAAATAAGCAGTATAAGAAGCTGCAAGGAGCGTAAAAATGAAATTTGTATTTGATAAAGAAACACTTGTTAATGAAATAACTGTTGCACAAAAAATTATTGCAACAAAAAATGCTGCGACAGTATTTTCAAGTGTATATTTGGAAGCAGGGGATAATGTTCTTATTATTAAAGCCGCTGGTTTAAGCGGAACTTTTCAGACAAAAATTCCTGTAGAGACTGTAGAAAAAGGTTCTGCGATGGTTTTTTGCGATAAACTTATGAGTATTTTGGCTTCTATTCCAGACGGTGAAGCAGAATTTTCATTGCAAGAAAAAGACGCTGTTGTAAAATCATTAATGGTAAAGCTAAAGTACAAACTTAAATGTATGTCAACGGATAAATACCCGGATTTTGTATCTGTAGATGAAAAATCTTTTTTTTCTGTTCCAGCAAAAGATTTTAAGGAAATGGTTAAAAAAACAAATTTTGCTGTAAGTGTTGATACTGCAAGATATTTTTTAACAGGGGTGTTGTTTGAAAAAAAGGACAATAAACTTGTTCTTGTTGCTACAGACTGTAGAAGACTTTCATTTTCAGCAAAAGAAGTTCCGGGGCTGGTGGATTTTACATCTGTAATTGTTCCGCCGAAAGTTCTTAATATTGTAATTGGAAAACTTTCCGATGAAGGATCAGTTGATATTGCGATTGCAGAAAAAAATATCTTCTTTAAGTATGGCAATTGTATTTTCTCTGCAAACTTAATAGACGGACAGTTTCCGAATTACAACCGTGTTATTCCTGCTTCTCATACAGGCGAGTTTATTGTTTCTAAAAAAGAAATTGACAAGGCTTTGAAGCATATTTCTGTAATGACTGATAAAGCATCAAAAATACTACTTGGTGTTGTTGGTTCTGGTGTATGCTCTGTAAGTTCTGTATCTGGAGATTTTGGGGAAGCAAAAGAAGAAATTGGCTGCCAGTATACAGGTGAGGAATTTACATTTGCGATAAATTGCAAATATCTTGCAGACTTCTTGAAAGTAGCACTGGACGAAGATATAACCTTTGAGTTTACAGATGAACTTAAAGCGGTTGTTCTTAAACAGAAATCATCAGAAGATGATATTTATATCATTATGCCAATGCAGAAATAAATGTTAAGTGGGGATGTTTCATCACCAGTTTTAGTGACGGTGGTGTCGTCCCCGTTTTTGCCGTCGTATCTAACAATCACCCGGCTTTATGCCAGGTGTAAATTGCAGTTTGTTTTGAATAGAAGGAATAAAAATGAAAACAGAATTAAAACGTAGGCTTTTCGATAATGCGAAAAGTCTTTGTGATTTTGTAAATGAATACAAGATTACAAAAGAAAATATCCAGTCAATTGTCGAATTTGCGGAAGCCTTCGCCCTTTTTTATTGGGAGATAACAGAATGAAAGTTGAAAAACTGATTGAAGAAATGGATCTTGATGATAAAAGAGGATAATCAAGATATAATTCGTTTTTGTGGGGTTGTATGGAAAAAGTATCGCTTGTCTTGAAACGAATAGAAAAACTTTCTTTTGAGCCGCCTGCTCCTGGAACAGATGAACGGTTTGCGTTGCTGAATGTACTTAACCTTTGTCGTGCAAAACATGGTGATTATGTAAGAGTAACATTCCAGCCGCCTTATAAAAAGCGTTCTACTGGGGACTTGTCGCAAAATCATAAATTAAACGGAATGATTATGCAGATTTGCAAGGAAACTGGCAGCAGTTACGACGCCGTAAAAAATAAAATAAAGATGATTGCCGTTGAAACAATGGGCTATCCTTATGAAGATTTCCAGGGCGTTATAACACCGAAAGGCGAACGTGATTGCAATACGGAAGAGTGCGCAATGCTCATAGAAGCAGCATATATGCTTGGGGCAGACCTTGGAATCGTATTCAAAGAAGTTGATTGACTTTTTATAAAATATACTGTACATTATGAGGGGTACGAAATGAAGAAGAAAGTTATTTATGTTTCCGGGAAAATAACCGGAACAAGCGATTATGCCGACCGTTTTTCAGCAGTAGAGGACAGGCTGATTGCGGAAGGCTACGAGGTTCTGAATCCTGTACGGACAGGAAAATGGCTTGAGCGTTATCTTGAGCCGGAAAAACCGACTTGGGTTCAGTATATGAAGTATGCCATTGCAGCAATGATGAAAGCTGACTATATCTATATGATGAGCGGATGGAAGCAGAGCAAGGGCGCACGGCTGGAACGTTTTCTGGCACGTGTTCTGAACTACAACATTATCTACGAGGAAAAATGAGCAGCAGGACAGGAAAATTATCAAAAAGGACGTATGAATTCAATCGTGTAAGAACTGCACGTATAATTTTGGAATTGTACGGAACAATTCAAGCGCAACCGCTCCTCAAAAGAATCGGCTTTGCGCTTCGTGTTGTTTTCAAAAGGCTTCCGAAAGAAAAATGACGGAAGAACAGAAAGAACAGCGCAGACAGGCTTTGACACGTTCCGGCGGACTATGCCCTGTCTGCGGTGGTTCGCTTAATCAGTACGGAACGCCGCAGTATGCGCATAAAATAGCGAATACAGAACCGAACCGCCGGAAATACGGTTCTTTCTTTATTGACCACTGGATGAACGGCGATTATGTTTGTTCTTTGGGCTGTAATTCGTCCTGCAACATCGGCAACAATCCGGGAAAGGTTCTGGGGCTTCTTGCAGATATTTTGCTTTATGAAATGAGGAAATTTTGAAAGGTGATGATAAAATGAAAAAAAAGGAAACTAAATCTGAATACTACGCACGTACAACTAAGGCTTTTAAGTTGCAGTTTAGAAAAGAAGCTGACGCTGATGTAATTGAAAAATTAAATAGCGTATCAGCAAAAACAGATTACGTGCGTAAACTTATTAGAAAAGATATTGAAGAATCAAAAAAACAATGATGTTAAAAGCGGCTTTTTGGTCGCTTTTTTTATTTGCCCGATTTTGCGTAAAAAAACAATAAAAAAAGATAAAAATTTGCATAAAAATTAAAAAAACTGTTGACATAAATAAATATATACAGTACATTATAAACATAAAGAACAACAGCCCAGTGCCAGGGCGATATAGCACAAGGATAAGAAAATGATGAAACTTTATAAAGATGTAAAAACAAAGGACCACGATGAGAGGGAAGATAAATGTGATTATAACAAGGGTAATCCATGTTTGATTTGCGGAAGAGCGGTCCAGGAGACTTCAAATATCAAAATGCTTCGACTTGTTCGTAATGGAGCTTATATCACTGATAGCGAAGATGATTTTGAAGGTGATATGGGTTGGTTTCCAGTGGGCAACGCCTGTTATAAAAGATTTTTGAAATAAATAAAATACCCAGCGGTCGGGTTATAGACCGCAAAAAAATAAGATAGTTCGGACATAATGCGGACACATTATAGCCGAACTATATTAAACTATCTCTGTATTAGTATGCCTTGATAGTCAAAGGATATAGAAGAAGAGGGTGTGTTATGAATGAATTATACCTGTCAAAAGGGTATTACAACTTATGTATGGCAATACTCAAGCAGGCAAAAAAGGATGCAAAATCAAAAAAAAATAAATATGAAGTGGATTGTTTTTTTTAACAATTCGTATGTATTTGATTTATGCAAGGATTATATTGAATTGTACAGGAATAAAGAAGTTAAACTATACAAGTTAAAAAAAGAATATTTAAGGGGTTAATTATGTTGGTAAAAAAAATAGTAAAAGGTAAGAGAATTATTTACAGAAAAGCAGGTTTTTTGGATTGGTTTCAAAAAAATGAAGATGAAATCTGTGTTGTTTTCGGGGCAGTAACAGTAATTGCTTGTGCTGTTTTGTCTTTGTTCTGGGGGTAGGTATGACTGTTTTTTGTGCTCCAGAGGGATTAAAAAACTTTGAAGATACAAATAGTATTATTCCGTTTGGAACTTTATATAGTTATGTAAAAAAAGAGGGGATAGAATAGGTTAACAGAAAAAAGTAAAAAAAAGAAGGAAGGGATAATGGAAATAACAAATATCAATGAATTTGTAAGTGATTTTATTTTTCAGCTTAAAAACAATTATTCAGAAGAAAATATAAAAAATACTTTGTACATAATGCTATACAAAAAATCTGAAAATAATTGTACTGATTTAGTTGTGCAATGTGACAATGACAATCTTATTAGAAAATTTGTAGTGTGCAAGAAAATCGAAGGGTTAAGTGAAAGGTCAATAAAAGTATACGTTTATAATCTGGGGCATTTTTACAAATTCATTCAGAAGGATTTTTTACAGATTACAACGGATGATGTGCGGTATTATCTAGCAGTGAATATTCAAAAAAAAGTGTCAGAAAAAACTATATTACATCGAAAACGCACCTTATCAACCTTTTATAGTTTTCTTGAGCAGGAGGGATTGGTTGTGAAAAATCCTGTTACTGCTATTAAAACAATAAAAACTAAAAAGCAGGTTAAAGAGCCTGTGGAAGATTTGGATATTGAGAAAATCCGGGATTATTCAATGCCTACAAGAAACAGGGCGATTTTTGAAATGTTGCTGTCTACAGGAATGAGGATCAGTGAATTATGCAGCTTGAACACAGATGATATTGATTTTAAAAATAGTCAGTGTATCGTATTGGGAAAGGGCAATAAAGAACGGGTTTGTTTCTTAAATGCCCGTGCTGTTTATTGGATTCAAAAATATCTTGCTGAAAGAACAGATAAAGACAAGGCTTTGTTTGTATCTGAATTAAAACCGCATAACAGAATTGAAATCTCTTGCGTAGAAATATTTTTGAGAAAAATTGGCCGGGATTTAGGCATAAACCTTCATCCGCATAAGTTACGAAGGACTGTTGCGACGGAAGCAATAACAAGGGGTATGCCTATTGAGCAGGTACAGATAATGCTCGGACATAATTCAATAAGCACAACAACAGAATATGCAATAACGAAAGTTAAGGATGTGAAATATAATCATTCAAGATTGTTGCAGTAGTTTATTGACATAAAAAAGTAAAATGATTCTATTGATTATAGAGAAATTTTTATGACAAAATCCCTGTAAGGTGAAAGTCTGATTCAATCAGTGCGTTACGAAAGTAACCTAGCCTAACAGGGATTTTTTTTATTCAAATTCAACTGTTTCTTTTATTTCCATATCTGATAATTTCAAAGTAATTTCAAACCTATCTTTGAAAAGCAATATTTCTTTTATGAATGTATGAGTAAGCTCAAAGCGGAAAGTTTCATCCTGCATATTGCCGGAGCAGTATTTTTTCAAGAACTTTTCAATTTCCGGGGCGGTCAAGTTTTTGCTTTCTGATTTTTTTTCTGTTGCAATTTTTACCTGTAAATCACTTTCAAGATGTTCAAGTTCTTGCAGTCTGTCTTTGGTTGTCGGTGTTATAATTCCCTGTTCTATTGCTGCAATTATGTTGTTTTTTGACTTCTGCACATTTTTCAATTCTGTTTGAAGTTCTTTCAGTTTATCCAGAGAATTATCTTCTTGAAGTGAGCAGGCTTTTTCTGCAAGTGTCTTAATCGTTTTTCTGTCCAGTATTTTGTTTTTGATTGCTTCGATAACTGCATTTTCTACAATTTCCATTTTGCGAGTAGGATTGTTGCAGTTTTTGTGTTCTTTTCTGTTCAGACAGTAAAGACGGAAAAAAGCAGGTTCTCCGTTTTTGTATGAGTGTGAAACAATGACGTGTCCGCCACATTCACCACAATTTATTAAGCCGGATAAAGCGTATTTTCTTTTTCCTTTTCCAGCGTTTGGACTTCTTTTATTTGCAAGTCTTTTTTCTTTTGCTTTTTCGTAAGTTTCACGTGAAACTATGGCTTCGTGATTATCTTCATAAACGAATGTTTCACCGTCGTATGTGTTGTAGATGTATTTTCCAGTGTAGACTTCATTTTGCAATATTAGTTTTAATCCACTCATTGAAAGTTTAATTCCGTATCTTTCCCTTGCTTTTTTGATGATGTTTGCATAAGAAATTCCGTCAATATAACTTTGAAAAGCGAATTGAACTACTGGAGCTTTTACTTCATCTATAACAAGCGATCCGTCAATTCTTTTGTAGCCGACTGGGGTAACTCCACCGTTTGACTTTTTCTTTAGTGCGTTTTCGTATTTTCCACGCTTGGTGTTTTCTGACAGGTTTACTGAATAATATTCAGCAAGGTTTTCCAAAAATCCTTCAATGAGTACCGCTGTTGAATCGTTTGGTATTTGTTCTGCGGCATATTCTATTTGTACTTTGTTTTTCTTTAATCTTGTTTTATGAATTGCACTGTCATAACGGTTTCTGGCAAATCTATCGGTTTTGTAAACAAGCAATACATCAAACATACCTTTGTCGCTGTCATTCAACATCTGTCTGAAAGCAGGTCTGTTGTCATTTTTCCCGGTCATAGCACGGTCAATATATTGATTTGTAATTTTATAACCTTTTTTCTTTGCGTATTCAGTGCAAATACGGATTTGCCCTTCAATACTTTCCTCACGCTGATTAGAACTGCTGTAGCGTGCGTATATTACGGCTGTATTGCCGTTCATAAAATCACGTCCTTTCTTTTGTATTGACTAAAATTGTTTTATCACTATAATACGATTAGCTGTTTAGCTGACGGTTAGATGTTCTTCTGGTGTTGAACGTTCCATTAGAACACCGGGAGAACAATTTTTATGAAACCTTATATTTACAAGGTTACTGATAAAGTAACTGGCGAATTTTACATCGGCAGTCAGTGCCGTGGTAAAGTAATAGGTAAAAATTATTTCACATCTTCAAAAAATAAAATATTCAAAAATAAGTTCAAGTCAAATCCTGCTCAATTTGAAATTAAAATTATTGGCACTTTTACTAATCCAGAGTCTTGTGTTTTGCAAGAAAATATTTTCATCAAGTTTTATATCAAAAATCCTTTATGCTTAAATAAAAACTATGTTATCGGCAAGGAACACCAATTTTGTATGAGTGGATGTACTGGTGAAAAAAATCCCTTTTATGGCAAGCAACATAGTAAAGAAACTAAATACAAAATTTCAGAAGCTAATAAAGGTCGATTGTCTGCAAGAAAAGGTTGCCATTTATCAGACGAAACAAGAAAAAAATTATCAGAATTGAAAAAGGGTAATACACCTTGGAATAAGGGAAAACATTTTTCTGCTGATATAAGAAAAAAGATTTCAGAATCAAATAAAGGACATATTTCATTTAATAAAGGCAAACATTTATCAGACGAAACTAAAATGAAACTTTCTATATCTCATATAGGGGTTTCTCCGTCAGACGAAACAAGAAAAAAATTATCTGAATCACATAAAGGTAAAAATAATTTTTTCTATGGTAAACATCATACAGAAGAAACAAAACAAAAACTGTCTGAATTACATAAAGGTAATACACCTTGGAATAAGGGAAAATCGCAGTATTTCAACAGAAGAAAAATAATTTGTATAGAAACACAAATTGTTTATAGTTCTGCTAAAGAAGCCGGTATTTCTAATAATATTGCTCCTAGTAATATTACTATGTGTGCACAGCATAAATACAAACAGGCAGGTGGTTTTCATTGGGAATATGCTGATTCACATATTCCAACTCCTTAATAATTTTACGACAGCCGTTTGAGCGGCCTTGTCTGCATTTCTGTATAATTCTATGAGGTATTTTTCACTGTCTGTTATTTCATCGGTGAGCGGTTCAGTGTTTCCGAATAACTGACTTACAGAGCGTATTCCGTACAGTTCGCAAAGTTCCAGAAGAACATCAGCGTCCGGCTTCCGTTTTCCACTTTCCCAGTAGGATATTGCTGACGGTGTGATATTTAAGGCTGCACAGACTTGTTTTCTTGACATCTTTTTTTGTTCCCGGAAATATCGTAAGCGTTCCGGTAGTCTGTCAATGTTTTCCAATAAAAATCAGTCCTTTCTTGAAGTTTTTAACAATCTTTCAATTTTAATTATATGTTTAATTGCCATTTTGTCAACTTTTTATATAAATATTGTAATTGAGTTTAACTTTGTGTTAATTTCTTTGTGGAGGTGATTGGTTTGCATAAAGGAATTGCGTCAGCGTCCGTTCGATACGCTTTGAAAAAAACAGGAATGAGTATAAAGGAACTTTCAAGGCGTACAGGCGTAAATTATCACACTGCAAGAAACGGCATATTGGGAAAGACATCTATGCAGTCCGACCATTTTCTCCGTTATGCAGAAGTTTTAAACATAGATTTGCAGCAGGGGGTGTACTTTGGAGCGTTTGGCAAAAATAATACTGAAACTTGCTAAAGAATATTATAATTTTTGAAAAAATGTAAAAAAATGCAAAAAATATATTGACATAAAAACAAAATTACAGTACTGTATAGACATAAAGAACAGCAGCCCAGCACCGGGGCGATACGGTAGCAAGGAAAAGAAAAATGAGTACACGCTCAAACATTTTTGTTGATTTTATTGGTGAGAGAAAACAGTTTTATCACCATTGGGACGGATACGTTGAAGGTGTAGGAAAAGATTTGCTTGTTCGTATGAAAATGGCCATTGCAAGAGCAAGAAAAGCGATTCCTTATTCACTAAAAGATGATACTTTTGGTCTTAGAACAGAAAGAGCCTATAAAGAGTTTCTTAATCTTCTGGAAGAAGAAGGTTCTTATGAATCGGAAGAAATTGGACTTCACGGAGATATTGAATATTTATACTACGTGAAGTTTGTTCCTGGAGAAAAAGACACTGTTTCATATACGAAAATAAATTGGCAGAAACTTGAAGATAAAAATTATTTTCAAAATCTTGAAACTGCTGAATGTGGAGTACATCGAATTTGTTTAAGCATTAAACAGGATTAAAAAACAGCCCAGCGGTCGGGATATAGACCGCAAGGAAGATATATGATAACTAAGGCAGAAAGAAAAGAAGTTTGGATTGACCAGATTAAAACAGCCATTTTTGCAGCAGGTAACGCTGTTAAATATAATCCAGAGGATAACGGAACTTGTAATTTTGATTCCGTTATGGTTAAAAAAGAAAAAGGTTTCACATACGATGAAATAATCGCAATGTTCAAAGAGTGCGGACTTTATGCTTATAAAGGAAGCGGCTGGAATAAGGGATGGATAGTTATTCCTGGTAATTGCGGACAGGCTAATGCTCGTACTCGTTGGGCAGAAGCTTTTAAAAAATCTCTTGAAAGACAGGGATTTGAAACATCGATGTATTATCAATGTGATTAAAAATAAAGCCCAGCCACCGGGCAATGGGTGGCAAGGAGTATGTAATGCCAAAGAAAATAAATCTGACAGATATGCAGGAACATCTGTTTGAAATGGCTGAAAGGTTGCTTGATGATGAAGTCTGTTCTGACACAGAAAAACTTCAAGCAGAAATTAACAAGGCAAATGCACTTGTAGGAATTGCGGGGCAGGTTATCCAGATTAAAGATGTTGAAAATAAAACAAAGGAAGTCAACATCAAGGCAATGCAGATCGCTCATGACTGCGGTTTATTGTATGAGCCGGAAGGGATGAACTTTAAGCAACTTCCCAGTAATAAAAAAAGCGATATTAAAATCGGGCCTTACGGGGAATACGAAGATTGATGCTATCCGGCAGGAATATCGGTTTGGTGTTCCTGCTGGAGAAGTGGAGAAATGTGCCGCAAAAATTGAGGAGCTTATATGGCAAGAAAAATGGAGTTAGATGATTTACAAACTTTGGATGATGTTTCTTGTGAATTGATTGGAATTGCTGAATTACTGGATTTTAGTAGCATAGAAAATCTAACTGAAAGCGGATGTAGTGGAATAGTAAATATATTGCTATCTTGCGGACAAAAAATTGAAAATATCGTTAAAAAATGCTGTAATACGCACGAGGATTGAAAAAATCGGGGGTGTTTTGCAAAAAACGTATTTCTATATGTCCGGGGCAGTTTTAACGCTTTAGAAACGATATTTGTAAACATCGTTGATGTTTTACATATATGGGCGGTCGTTGACCGTTCGTCCTAAAAAGGACACTATTTCGAAGCTCATCGTAAACGAGCAATGAAAGGATAAACAGTGCGAAACAGCAAGCCAGCAAACTTTTCAGTTTTATGTTGACATTTGAAAGATTTGTATGTACAGTTAAGCAACTGCGTTGCAGGAAAAAAGTAAGACTAGGAAATATGACCACTTTCCCAGTCTTATTTTGAGACTAAAAAGCCTTGTGCTTTAACCGTGTGGTCAAGCGGAGCAATTATTTGTTCCGTTACGGTTGGAGTACAAGGCTTTTTTCTTTTTTAGGCGGTTTATATGACTGTAAAGGAATTGGCAAGTTTCACAGGAAAAACAGAAAGAACTGTTCAAATGTGGGTAAAAAAGACTGGCGAAAAAAATTTCGTCAGTTGGCGAAAAATTTTCGTCTGCGGGGCACGGGAAAGTTGTTGATTATTCAGTTGATGAAGTCGAGCAGATATTGCTTAATTCATCAATGAGCAAAGACGCTGTTTCTATTCTTATGCAAAATGCAAGGCAGAATAAAAAACAGACTTCTACACTCACTGACAGAGATGTGGAATTGATAAGCAGCATTGTTTCTTTGACTGTTGCAAAAACTATTGAACAGTTCGACAACAGAATGAAAAAGATTGAAAATCGCATTGAAGAAAGACAGGCTCTTCTTCCGGCAAGAAAAAAGGATTCGAGATCACATATTACAGAACTCGTAAGAAATTATGCTTTTAATCACAATATGAATTATAACAATGTATATTCACTGTTATATCGTGAATATGGTTATAGAACTCATTCAAATCCTACAGTTTCTGCGTATAACAGGCACGTTACAACGATTGAATATATTGAGCAGTCTGGAAATATAGAAATTCTTGAAAGTATTGCTATTGAAATGCTTAGATAAAAAATACGCAAATTTTGTTAAAAAATAAGAGGTTTTTATGAAAAAAGACGCAAAAAATAATGAAAAAACGATTACTTTAGATGAAATTCTTCAAAAAATCGAAATAACAAATGAAGATGATATTTTATTCTTTATGAAAGGATTTTTTGATTATTGTCCTTTGGAATCTACAATAAAAGAAAGACCTATAGTCATAGAGAAAGCAGAACTTCCAGATACAAAAGAAACGTGGCAGGAAATTGCTTCAATGCTGGCAAGTCTTATTGTTTTGGATTGTGAAAAAAAGGGGTAAAAAATGCGTATTGTAAATCATCATTCATTCAATACTGCTGTTGCAGAAGATTTTGGAGTTGAAAAGGCAATTATTCTCGAACATTTTGTTTTCTGGGTAAGAAAAAACTATGCTAATCGTAAAAATATTTATAAAGACGGAAAAGCATATACATATAACTCAGCGGAAGCGTTTGCAGAAATATTTACTTATTTCAAAGCCAGGAAGATTGCAGAACTTCTGCGACAAATGGAAGCTGACGGATTGATACAATCAATTCAGATACACGGAACAGACAGAAAAAAGTCTTATACCGTTTCTGATAAAGGCTGGAGTTATTATACTGTACAAGTTTCTGACAGTGGAATGACCGAAACTGAACCAATGGATTGTCAAGATAACGACGCTCCATTGTCGGAAAACTGTATAATGGAAAATACCGAAGTTCGATTTTCTTCTATTACAGATATAAAACAAACAGATATAAACACAGATAAAGTGTCGCCTGTCGGCGGACACGTTCCAAAATCCATTGAACCAAAAGCGATTGAACTTGCTAATTTGATGTATGAGCTTCATAAACAGGTAGATCCAAAACTTAAATCACCGAATATTGAAAAGTGGGCAGCAGACATTGAAAAAATAAACAGGCTGGATGGTCGCTCTTATGAAGATATTGAAAAAGTTATTCGCTGGATTAAAATTCCGGGAAACTTTTGGTTTGCAAATATAATGAGTGGGAATAAATTAAGATTGCAGTTTTCAAGATTATACATTGAAGGCTGTAAGAATATAAAAAAGGGTTATAAGCCTGTTATGCAAAATGATGTGTATAAAGGTAATGGTGAAGATTGGTAGGAGTGATTTGATGTTGGGAAATGTAGAAATTATAGATACACAAAATATGATTGATGTAATTGGTAAATTTCCTGTGAGAAGTCAAGAGGAAATTGATAATTATAAACGTATGGAAGAGCAGGGTAGAATTAATAATTTTCATAAGAATTGCGGTCTTGATTCTGAATTTTTCGGGGCAACGATTGATTATGAAAAATATTCTCTGGAAGTAAAAAAATCACTTAAACAGTTTGTTGAAAAAGTAAAAAATGGTGAAGGTGGGTTTCTTATAATTAATGGCAATGTTGGAACTGGAAAAACATCTGCGGCTGCTGCTGTTATGAATGAATTACTCACAGGCACTTATCTTGATATGTTGGAATTGGACTTAAAACTTGATTCTGTAAGTAGGTTTAATTCTCAGGAAAGTAAAGAGAATTATATGCACAACTTAGCAAGTTGTAGATTGCTTGTTCTTGATGAAGTAGGACGTTTTCCTTATCGTAAACAGGAAGAACAGCCGATTTTGTTTTATTTAATGAACAAACGTTTTCAAAATAAACGTCCGACAATAATTTGTACAAATATGACATCAAAAGAGTTTGCAGATTTTATTGGGCAGGCTTTAATTGATAGAATAAGGTCAAATCGAATTCGTATTGAATTAAACGGATCAAGTTTGAGGTAGTTATGACAAAGTATACTCCAGAAGTTATTGAATATCTTAAAAAAAATAGTGATACACCTTTAAAAATACAAATTGAAGAACTTGAAGAAAAGTTTGGACTGGAGATTACATATTTTGCATTGGCAAATATTAGACAAAAGTATGGAATTAAAAGAAGCCTTGTTTTTTATGATACAGAAGTTTTAGATTGGATTAAAAAAAATGCTGATTTAAAAATAGATAAGCAAGTTGAATTGATAAAAAATCAACTTGGTGTAAATGTATCAAAAAAACAAATTATATCTGCTAGATCGCATTACGAAATCAAAAGCAGTGTTCATTTTAATTCAATTTTTACAAAGGAAATTATCGATTTTATTAAAAAACATAAAAACGATTATGACAATAAAACAATGGCACAAAAAATAAATGAAAAGTTCAATACTTTGTATACTCATGTTCAGATTAAACTTTTCAGACGTAGAAATAACTTGGAATACCGATTGTTTTGTAAAGAAGCTTTGGAATATATGAGAAATCATAATCAAGATAGTTATGAGCAGTTGAAAGATGATGTAAACAGTATTTTTGGGAAAAATTATTCATTGCAACAAATAAAAAGTGCTTGCTATTGGTATAAATTAAGAGGGTATCAAAAAAGGAGAGAAGTAGAATCTTTTTCTAAGCCAGATTTTTCAGAGAGATTAAGAAAAAGTAAAGCGGCAAGAATAGAGATTAAAATAAATGGAAAGTGGATTGCAAAATCAAAATATGTATATGAAAAATTGACTGGTAAGAAAGTTCAAGATGATGAAGTTGTTGTTTTTCTTGACGGTAATTTTAATAATTTTGATTTAGATAATCTTATGTGCGTAAAAAAAAAGGAACTAAGTTTTGTGAATGCATATTTAAATGGGACTTGTCAAAATAATGGAGAATTGACAAAATTCAAATATGATGTAGCAAAATTGAAATTGCAGATATGCGAAAAGCAAAGGCAGTTAAAAGAAAAGGCGGTGAAAAAATGAGCAGCAAAATTGATTTTAAGGTTGATATGCTTAAAGATATTAAAACAGTCTATAAAGAATTAAAGACAGAGCAGGAAAAGAAAATGGGGCTTGTTATGCGTGATTGTCGTAGAGATGTTCCGGCTGCTGTAGCAAAGGCTGTTTCAAAAAGATACAACCTAAAAACTTCTGAAATGAAGCCGCCAGCAGTAAAAGTGAATGTAGATAAAAACGGCAATAAATACAAGTCAAAAAAGGCTGTAGATGTAAGAGTTGACGGTGAAGATTTGGATTCAATGGCTATTGTTTATCGTGGACGCAGATTGACTGTTCAGCGGTTTAATATGAACCCGAAAAAGCCTGTCGGATTTACGGGGCGACCAGGACATAGGAAAAGAGCAAAAAAAGACATTCAAGCGACTGTTTTAAGAGGAAAAAGAAGCAGTGTAAAAATGAATGGGCATAGAACATTTATTGCGAATGTCCGGGGCGTTAATCAAGCAGTACACGCAAAAGAAGGTGATCGAAAAATTGATTTTATTGCAAAAACCTTGTCTGTTCCAATTATGGTTGATAACAAGGATGTAAGAAAAGACATAAACAAGGGAATAAATGAAACTGTTTCTAAAAGCCTTAAAAGACGGTATAAGGATTAAATAAATTACATTGAAAGGTGGTGATTATGAATGTAAAAATTAAACTTTGTGAAAATGGAAAGTTGCCAATGTATGCACATATAGGCGACGCTTGTTGTGATTGTTATGCAGCAGAAGATTTGACTATTGCTTATGGACAGTGGGCAAAAGTTAAACTGGGTTTTTGTTTGGAACTTCCGGAAGGTTATGAAGCACAGATAAGGCCTCGTTCTGGATTATCTTCTAAAGGTATTGTTGCAATACTTGGAACAATAGACAGCAATTATCGTGGTGAAGTGTGTGTAATTATTCAGAATAATAGTTTTGATGATTTTGAAATAAAGTTTGGTGATAGAATATGTCAGATGAAAATTGAAAGAGTTGATCCTATTGTTTTTGAGCAAGTAGAAGAACTATCAAAAACTAATAGAAATGATAAAGGCTTTGGTTCATCTGGTGTTTAACTGTCTACTAATCCATACATCGTCTACTTTTATAGACAATGTGAGAATGAGTGTGTTTTTGATGAAAATTTGCAAAAAAAAACAAGAAAAAAGCATGTTTTTTACTCATTTTTAGTGAATTTTAGTGAAATTTTGCGGTTTTTTGATAAAAAAGGTACTTTCCAAAGGTTAAAATGCTTTGTGGTTGGTGGGC
>Ga0310695_10003475_pt1 | contig 30796 bp, 31 predicted proteins | sample RumenRJG_04DNA_FD_203882 | JGI IMG/M metagenome (GOLD analysis project Ga0310695, IMG submission 203882) | Bovine rumen microbial communities from Lethbridge, Alberta, Canada - RJG_04 (v2) (version 2) | ecosystem: Host-associated > Mammals > Digestive system > Stomach > Rumen | place: Canada...
ACTGCCAGAGGACCAGGAAAAATTTGTGCAGAATCATGTAAAACCCAAATACGATGAAGATTGTATTTTTATGTATCAGCCGTTATAAATCCATTTTATTCAAATCAAAAATCAAAACTTATCCTACAAACCTATTTCGCTTGATTTTCCCGCTTACAAAATACACGATGTATTTTCTTCCTTTTTCAAAATCCGGCTAAGTACATCGTGTATTTCGCTGATTTTTCCCATTTTCAAAGAAATACATCATGTATCTTTCCCAAAAACGCAAAGGCAAGGAAATACACGGTATATTTCGCCGACTTTTCCCATTTTCAGAGAAATACATCATGTATCTGCCTCAAAATCGCAAAAGTAAGAAAATACAAATTATATTTCGACTGAACTTTTTTCCGTGGTGTGGTAGAATGTAACAAAATTGCCGTTTTGCAATGACGGTTTATATTGAAGATTGATATGTTAGAAGATTTTTGCGACATCCATGTCGTGACAAGGGGATGTCTAATAAGTATATGTCATTGCCGTGCTCGACACGGCAATCTATTGCATTATAAGCAAATAGATTTTCGGGTCAAGCCCGAAAATGACAGTTTTTGAACTTTTTGGACAGCCCCTTGCGGATTAACTTGCTTTATGCCGCCTCCATGCGGCTCATGAGGTTGATATGTTAGAGGATTTTATTGACTCGCTTAGAAATTTTTCTCGGTCTAAGACCCGCACTGTGCTTTCTTTGCTGGGCGTGATTATTGGTGTGGCCAGCGTTATTATCATCACTAGTCTTGGAGCCAGTTCTACCAGAAATATTCAGGCGCAGTTCGGTTCTTCCGGGCTGGACTTGGTGAGCGTTAGCGGGGGCGGCTGGATGCGGCGTAACCGTGATGCCGTGACAATCAGGTTTGACGAGTCTCTTCGCTCGGATTTGTTCGCTCGCGTTCCTAATATCAAGAAAATCTGGTACAAAAATTCAACGAGTTTCGCAATTTCTTACGGCGACACGACTGTGACTTCAAATGTCACGGCAATTGAGCCAGGCTATCTTGAAATGTACAAGCTGGAGCTTGATACAGGCGAATATTTTTCGGTGACGGATGAATTTGCGGGCAATCAAAAAATGATTATCGGAAGTGAGGTGGCTTCTTCGCTTTTCCCGGACGGCGATGCAGTTGGGAAGGGCGTTGTCGTGGTGGCTTCAAAAGTGCCTTTTGCCTTTACGGTTGCGGGCGTTCTCAAAAAACAGTCGGCGGGCATGGAAGACACTGCGACAGGAATTTACATTCCGCGCGGATTTTATGCCAAAAAAATCAAACCGAATCCCACGGCGGACACGATTATGGTTCAGGCGACTGACACAAGCCATTGCGCGCAGCTTGTCACGGATCTGACATCGTACATGACCGAAAAATCCGGCACGGAAGGAAGCGTGAACATCATGTCGATGCAGACAATGATTGACGAAGTGAACAAAGTGATGGGAACTTTGAGCCTTATGCTCTCAGGAATAGCCGCAATCTCGCTTCTGGTCGGCGGAATCGGAATCATGAACATTATGATTGTAACGGTAACTGAGCGCAGGCAGGAAATCGGCATCAGAAAGGCTTTGGGAGCAAGCCCCTTCGCAATTTGTCGCCAGTTTCTGGTGGAGAGCGCAAGCATCACGCTTTTTGGCGGCATCCTCGGAATCGTGCTTGGAATTGCCCTGAGCCTTGCAATTGAATACGTGGCAAAAGATTTGCCCTATGCGATAAAATTTTCGTCATGCGTGACGGCCTTCGTGTTCAGCGTGTTCGTAGGCATTTTCTTTGGTCTCAGCCCCGCGGTTAAGGCAAGCAAACTTGACCCGGTTGAGGCGCTGCAATAGAATTGGCGTATGGAACAAATCACATACCAGACAACCGGCACTTGCGCCAGAGTCATTCACTTTGAGCGGGATGATGAAAACAGAATCCACAATATTTCGTTTGAAGGAGGCTGCAACGGCAACCTCAAGGCAATCTCGAAACTCTGCGAGGGTATGAAGGCCGAAGAAATTTCCGCAAAACTTCTCGGAAACTTGTGCGGAAACAAAAAAACTTCCTGTGCCGACCAGCTGGCAAGGGCTGTGATGGGGTAAAAAAAACTGAGCAAAACATATGAAAAAAACATTAATGAATGATATCATTTTATGTCTCTTGCTAGTTTCAATTTTTTTTGGACTTCCTTTAGGTTTTTATACATTGCTTATACGCTTTTTTGAAAGTAAAAATCAAAAAGATCAGATAACTTATGCTGTTGTGTTATATGAGGAAGCAACTGCCATTCTGGAAGAAAATATAAATACGAAAAAAGCAGAACTCACTGAAATTTTACAAAATAATGATATTATTAATAACATAGGACTTAGGTTGCGTATTGTAGATACAGGACTTAACTGCTTGTATGACAATGAAGAGCCACATGATTTCTTTGACCTTACTTCATTAATGTATTGTGATGAGATAAAGTCTTGTCTAAAAAACAACGAATTAGCATGTAATATACGAGATGATTATAATGATTCTACTCAAAAAATCATCTACTTTGCATACCCTTATGCTCATGCGGGAGGAAGTACACCTGACTTTATAATTTTTATATCTGCTCCAGTTATAAAAATAAATCTTTCTGATAATTTAGAATTGTTACTATTTACAACTATTTTTTTGATTATAGTTTCACTCGTACTGGCTTTTATATTAAAGAAAAAGATTATTTCTCCAATGATTTTGCTTTCAAAAGAGACTGAAAAAGCCGCTGATGAAAATGGGAAATTCTCAAAAACAATTCTTTATGGAAACGACAGAGAAGATGAAATAGGAATTTTATCAAAGTCTTTTACTAAAGTTATTGAAAAAGTTAATTACAGAATAAATGAAATCGAAAATCTTTCTTCGGATTTATCTCATGAAATCAAAAATCCACTTTCAGTTATTGCAAATATCGCAGACTTCCTAAATTCAGAAAATCTAACAGAAGAAGAAAAAAAAGAGCGATCAAAAACTATAATTAACGAAACCAAAAAGATTAATAACATTGTTTCAAAAATTCGTGAATCGGCAAAAATTGAAAATAAAATATATGAAACTGATAAAGAAAATGTTGAGCTTGACAGTTATATCGAAAACTTTGCGATTTCATTTTTGGAAAATTATCCTAAATTGCAAATTATAAGAAATCTCAATCTCGGCGAGAAAAAAATAAGAATAAACCACGAAATGCTCAATCTTCTATTTTCGAATTTATTAACAAATGCAAGAAGTTTTGCAGAGATCATTAAAATTTCTACAGGATTTATTTCGGATTCTTCTATTATTATTCAAGTTGAAGATAATGGTCCCGGAATTCCAGAAGAAGAAAGAGAAAAAGTTTTCATGAGATTTTATTCCAAGAGAAATGAGGAGGAAAAAATCAATCATGATGGTTTAGGTCTATATTTAGTAAGATATATTATAAATTCAATAAGGGGTACAATTGCGATAGAAAACAGTGAAGCGCTGGGAGGAGCCAATTTTATAATCAAACTTCCTTTATAAGATGTAATAATGGCGCTACAAGTAATAAAACTGCAAATGCAACTTGAATAATAATCATAATAGAAATCAGCAGAGGTTGACACTTTATCTTCCCCTTAAAATATTTATTATTTTGAAAATCTTTTTTACATTCACAAAAGCTGACTACAACCTGAGAAAAAACAGGTACAAGCACTAGCCAGGGATTAAAATCAACACTTCTAAACCTCTTTATTTTTAAGAAACCAATATAAATTGTTAAAAATGAATAAACGAATATATACCAAAAAAAAATAGCTAAAAACACAAAATGTTCTTTACTTAGAATTTCAAAAATATCCGTATTCCCAGAAAAACTTATCAAAAAATCTAGTATATCCCCCAGTATAAATATTATGCAGCTATAAATAGCGTAGTTTTTCCAGAATCTTCCTAATGTACAAATTCCTTCTGTTGAAAAAGCTTTACCTTTACAAGTTTCAGCCTCTTGATTTAATTGCTTTTCCTCATCCGTTTCTTCTAATTTTTGCGGTATAAAAAAAGGTAACATCACAAATCCCCTTTTAAATAGTATACTAGATAAATTTTAATTTAGCTATTTTCTCTCACCCAAAAACCGCCAAATTACCACCTATACGGCAAGTTTATACCCGGCTCCATAAACAGTTTCGATAAAATCATTGCCGATTTTTTTTCGGAGTCGTTTTATATGACAATCTATCGATCTGTCTGTTGCGTAATTGTCTTCTGGATAAGCCAAATCCATAAGCTGATCTCTAGATAGAACCTGATTAGGGTTTTCAAGGAAGCCCTGCAAAAGCCTGAATTCTGTCACGGTAATATCTACAGGTTTGTCATCAATTTTCAGTGTATAGGAAAGCAAATTTAGGGAAATGTTCCTGCATTCAAGTATTTTTTCCTTGCTTTTAATTGTGTACGAAGCATAAGTCGTAAGGTTATATCTTCGCAATAAGACATTAATTCTTGCAATAAGTTCTTTCGTCGAAAAAGGTTTTCCTAAATAGTCATCAGCTCCAAGATTTAATCCTTCTATCTTTGTTTCAATATCTGCATAATCAGAAAGAAAAATCACTGGAATGATATACTTTCGTTCCCTTATTGCAGCAAGAAAGGAAAAGCCATCCATAATTGGCATGTTGTAATCAAGAATAATCAAGTCAGGCTTTTCATCGCTCAGCTTATCAAGTGCATCCTTCCCGTTTATACATTGAACGACTTCAAACCCCTCTTTCTGCAAGGCGATTTTTAGTGTCAATCTGACATTCGGCTCATCATCTACAACAAAGATTTTCATGGATTCATTATAACTTATTATTTACCCAAAGACCATGAAATTTTCTTCTTACTATCACTATAAACCGATATAAGAATTTAAATCGAAATATCCGTGTATCCGCTTATTCTAAAAACATCTGCTGCATCTGATTTTGGATTTTGCTTTTGCCACTCCTTTTTTATTTCATCAAGCGAATATTTTTGTATCGGAATACTATTCCACTCCTGAGACTTAACATCCCAATAATATCCGCAGTTTGAAATAATATTACCTTCATCTCCCCACGCCATGCTAAACATTACCCTCTAAGATTTGAAATGCCTGCAACAAAACAGGTTTTGAAAAATAGCCGGCATAGAGAACAAAAATAATACGAAGCCATTTTTCTCCGGGAATCTCATAATATAAATATTTATTATTTGTATGATCTTTTAACTCCGGAACAAACTCAATAACTAAAGCCCCATAGACAGGAATAAGGATTTTCCACGGATTCTGCCCTACACTTCGAAATCGCTGAACTCCAAGACATAACATGTGCACAATCCACACTACAAAGATAAACATATAAACTATTTTTTCTATCAAATCCCCCCAGAAAGGAGTATATGCATAGATATAAGAATAACAGCAATCAATTACAACAAAGAAAATAAAAATTAAAAAATGAATCCAGAATTTTTTCAATGAACAAACACCTTCAAATGAAAAAAAATGTCCTTGCTCTGCGAAAATCTTTGATTCAGACCTTTCTAAACCATCCTTATTCTCACCAGAGTTATTTTCTGATTGACTGGAATTGTTCCTGGTAAACTCATTATCCATTAAGGTAACCTCGAAAAACTGCTTTTAATACTATCATAAGACCTCTTCCCTCTGTGTCAAGATAAATACATCTACTATTTCAAGATCTTTCCGATTGTACAGGCAAATTAATTGGACCAAATTCCTTTAGGGAAAGATTTATTGCTACTTCACCTTTATTATTGTTAAGTGTAAAGGTATGATTAAGCTCTCCAGAAAATGATTCTGGTCTTTCGAGGTGTTCTGTGACATTACCATCATTATATTCATATTCAATAGATATTGTGCCGTCTTTATTATAGTGATACCTAGTTATGCCATTTTTTGTTGTTTTAATTAAAACACAGCGATTTTCATTATCATATGAGTAATACATTTCTTGAAAACAATCCTTTTTATAAATTAGATTATTGTTCGAATCGTATTTATAAATTCTTTCAGCTCCATCCTTTAAGATTTCATGAATTAGATTATTATGCTCATCAAATTCTTTTAAATGCTTCTCCATTTTTTCAGTTTCATAAAAATATGTCCTCTCCTCAATTTCATTGCCTCGTTCATCATAAAAATAATCAGTTTCAGACACCAATTTGTCGTCACTGAGTTTTTCTGTATAGTTTGCATATGACTTTACATTTATTTTTCTTCCTAATGAGTCATATTGAGTTAAGTCTCGATAGCAATAGAGCCATCTATCAAATCCTTCTGTAAGTTCTATAAATGAATTATCAAGATTATATTTCCTTTGATAAAGTCTATAGTCGCCACCACCAGCATCATAATATTCATATGAGAATATTTTTTGTTTTTCTTGATTTTCCTCTTCAACGCTATAAACCCTAAAGTTTTTCTCATCGCTATCACGATATAATGACAATTTTCTGTAATTTTGATTGGACAATGTTTCGTATAGAGTTATTTCTCTTGTTTCTCCCTGGGAACTGTGGTATGTCAGTCTTAGGATTCCAGAATTATCATAAAAGTATCGAGTTCTTGCAGTCGGAGTACCATAAAATTCCAATGTTTGTAAAATTTGATCATTATTGTTTTTAATTTCTACTTGTAGTTTGTCAAACGGATTTCTTTGAAGAAAATTGTTTGATTCTATTTCAGATATATATCTATTAAGGAGTTGTTTACAATAGTTTGAGTTAGTATTTTTTATTTCTTTATCAAAAATTATTATATTACCCGAAAGCTCCATATTTTCAGCTTGCAGTAATTCCTCATATAAAGGAGCTTTTGGATATTTCTTTTCTTCTTTGGAGTCTTTGGAGTCTTTTGGATCAGATTTTTCTACATCTGAAAAAGACGAATTGTTTTCCCTCTGGCTTCTGCTTTTTTTTAATTCTCTTACTATTACAAAAATAATAATTATTACTGTTATTATACTCCACATTATCATTGTATTTTCCTCCTAATCCTTATTGGAACTGTATTCTTAAGTAGAATTTTATTTTTTGCTTAAAGTATTTCTTCAATTCGTATGCCGAAGTGTTCATCAATTATAATAATTTCTCCTTTTGCGATAGGTGTGTCTCCAGAATATATGATGACTGAATCTCCTGTTTTCCTATCGAGTTCTATGATTGTTCCTCCTCCTATTTTTTCTAGCTCTTTGAGAGTTTTTTTTACTTGCCCAAAAGATACTGAGACCTTAACCATAGTTTTATCAGCGAACTTAGGCAGATGATAATCTTTGATTTCTGAATTAATTTCTTTTGTATTGCCACAAAGTAGTTGAACAAGGTTGTATGAAAGTATGACGGTGATTTGTCTTATATTTTTGGATTTTATTTGGTCGCTTGCGTTTCTAAAAACTAAAATAAATTCCAAATTCATATCTCTTTTACCTTCATATATAGTGCTATGAAGGTAATTGATACCATCAAAAGAAGGATTTGTATTACTGACATAGTAAGAATATGCCTTTGGATTTAGTGCTGACATATACAAAGATGATTTTATTTTAAAATCATTGTCTGATAGCTGATTGTTCTGAGAAAGAGATTCTGCTGTTTTTTGATTTTCTGCAATATACCGTGAGAGTTCATCAAAAAAATCTTTACTTATCTCGGAAAACAACGAGTACTTATTTTGTTTTTTAGTAGATTTCGTAAAATCTGTTTTCAAATCGGAAATAAGAAATGCTTTGTATAATCCGCTGTTTTCACTTAATAAGTAGTGTCCTTCCAGCTTTTCATCAAAATAATTTGTTAACTCTTTGTAATAATTATTACGGCTGTATTCATATGGCTCTGGAGTTATGCAAGAAATAGAACTCTTGCAGTCTCTTCCCCACTTTTCAGCTAGATGACAGCCAATTTCATCGATTATGCATGAAATCTTGGCTATTTCCGTAGTGGAAAACACTGGTGGATTTGCAAAATCAAATATTCTGATTTTTCTTGAATCTATAGGGGTATAGTCATCGACAGCACCATCATTTTTCGTTGATATTGCTTCTAATAATTTATCAATTTCTTCTTTCGGAATGTTTTCACTCATGACAGTTTTCTCCATTTTCAGTTTCTGGTTCTGTCCGTCTGTTTAGTTCTACTATACGAACGCCAAAAGTTTCATCAATTACTACAGGCTCACATTTTGCAATAGAAGTATCATTTGCATATATATCAAGTGGCTCTCCAGCAAATTTATTTAATTTGAATGCAAATCCGGGTTTCATCTCGCATATTTCTTTGAGAGATAACTGGGCTTCCCCTAAACTAATGTTTAAGAGTATGTTCATATCCTGAAGTAAATTATGCATGACATTTTCCTGAGCCATATTATTCCTCCATTTGACATTTTCATATTACAAATAAAATGTGTCAAAATTATGGCTGTGTGGAAAATTTATTTTATAATTAAAAGATTGAGAAAGAAGATATGCAACGATTTGATAGGAACCAGTCTACAGAGCGGGATATAAAATTTACAGGTTAAGGTTACAATGCCAAAAAAGGGCGGTTAAAAACCTTCTGAAGCTTATAAAGTGTTTCCAAGGTAGGATTTGTTTTATGAGGGTTTTCCAAACGCTGATACTGCTGATATGTCATACCAGCCTTTGCTGCAACTTCCTTTTGAGAATGATTTGCACGTGCTTTACGAAGTTCAATGGCGAACGCAACCTTTGGAGAAACTTCAACAGGGTATCCTTCTGAAAATTTTGGCTCTGCAATAGGAAATCCTTTTTCTAGATCTACAGCCAAAACACCATTTAAAGCTTCTTCTGCCATTTTAAGAGCTTCTTCTTGAGAAAATCCACATGTCATAATATTTGTCATATCAGGAAACTGAGCTACATACATGCCATCAGCCTGTTTTTCAATTGTGCAATTATATATCATTCAGATTCCTCCTTTTGAGTTACTGGATTTATCCCGGCCTCTTTTAGAATTCTTTTGCCAAAATCTCCCAAGTCTTTATTTCCGTGCAAAGGAACTGGAATCGGAATCAGAAAGGCTTTGGTCTCAGCCCCGCGGTTAAGGCAAGCAAACTTGACCCGGTTGAGGCGCTGGCGGGGTAGTCAAAATTCTAATTGCCAATTATTATTGCTTGCTGTATAATTAATTAATGTCTACCTTATACATCGTTGGAACACCGATTGGTAATCTCGGTGACATTACATTTCGGGCTGTCGAGACTTTCAAATCTGTTGATGTCGTTGCAGCCGAGGACACTCGGCACACGCTCCAGCTTTTGAACCATCTTGAAATCAAAAAGCCGCTCGTTTCTTGTCGTTCCCAGAACGAGGAAGTCGCGAGCCAGAAGATTATCAAAATGCTCGACGAAGGGCAGACAGTTGCCTATGCAAGCGATGCAGGCACTCCGGGCATCAGTGATCCGGGCGCAATCTTGGCGGGCTTGGCACGCAAGGCAGGGCACACAGTTGTTCCAATTCCAGGGGCAAGCGCATTTGCTTCTTTGGTAAGCGTTGCGGGTGCAGGCGGCAAGACACTGGTTTTTGAGGGCTTTCTTTCGCCCAAACCTGGCCGCCGTCGTTCAAGGCTTCGCGAGCTTATGGAAATGGAAGCGGCAATAGTTTTGTACGAATCTCCGTTCAGAATTGTTAAACTTCTAACGGATATTGCCGATATTGATAGTGAACGGCGTGTGGTTGTAGGCCGGGAGCTTACAAAGCTGCACGAAGAGATAGTAGAGGGGACTGCTCATGAAGTGCTCGAAGATTTTGCGGCAAGGAGCAAAATTCAGGGCGAATTTGCAGTGTTTATCTCAAAGTCTTCAAAAAATTCTAAAGAATTTGATGAGGATGCCGATATTTAAAGAGTAAAAGGCAGGTTAGCTATGATGATTGGAAGAATTGACAATGTAAATCCTCTTAACAATGTTCAGAATGTTCGTCGCACACAGGCTAAAGATAATACATATTCTACAGCAGATTCAGTAAGCGTTTCTGACGAGGCTAAAGCCGCTGCAGAGGCATACTACTTGAATCAGGTTGCGGAAGAAACTCCTGACATCCGGCAGGATCTCGTTGCCGCCATCAAAGAAAAGATTAAGGATCCAAACTACTTGAATCAGGCTGTCGTTGAGTCAACAGCCGACAGAATTCTTGCAAGCTATGGGCTTTAATTGCCGGCAACGGTGTCGCTTACAGAAAGACGGATTTTTTTCCGTCTTTTTTTTTAGTTACTTGTCATTATCGGGCTTGCCCCGGTAATCTATTCATAAGGATTTCGAAATGTCTGATTTTTCATTCAAAGTTTCACCAAATATTCTTTTAGGTTCTTATGCCGCAAGTCGTGTCGGCTCGTCTGTTCTTTCTTATGGCACAAAATTCATGGTCGTTGTTGATCCGATTTTGCGAGAAAATGGCTCTGCTGAGAAAATCACAAAAGCTCTTGATGATAAAAAAATCGATTACTTTATCTTTGACCAGCTTTCGAAGGGCGGGGATTCTGAGATTCTTGAAAGAACTCTCAAACTTGCTCGTGAAGCCCATGTTCACGGTGTAATTGCTGTCGGTGGAGGCAAACCAATCAGTGTTGCGCGTGGAACTTGTGCCCTTTTCAATGAAGAGCATGATTTATACGATTATTTGGACGGAACCGTTCCGAAAAGTTCTCCTCTTCCGCTTATCTGTATTCCAACGACAATACGAGATTCTTTTATTTTTACGGATTCAATTCCGCTCGTTGACGCAAGAAGTTCCACTCTCAAACTTTTGAAATCTCAGCACGGAATCGCAAAACTCGTGCTTTTTGACCCGACTTTGACCGCGACGCTCACCGAAAACCAGCTTGAGTCAATGTCACTTGAAACACTTTGCCTTGCAACCGAGAGTTATCTTTCTCAGCGTGAGAATTTCTTCAGTGACATGATTGCCGAAAAGTCAATCGAATTGTTTTCAATTGCGCTTGATGGCTCTCAGACGCTTACAGTCACCACTCCAAAAGAGGAGCTTCTTTCACAGGCAGGATGTATGGCAAGCCTTTCTGCGGCCACATCTTCAATTGGAATTGCTTCTCTTTTATCGATGTGTATCAATGCGCGTTATAAGATTTCGCGTTCGCTCGTCACAACGATTCTGTTTCCATATATGGTTGAGGAATGTGCCAAGTTCAAGGCTGACAGAATTGCAATTCTTGCAAAAAAGATGAATATCGCACAGCCCGAACAGACAAATGAAGAAGCCGCGCACGCATTTGCAGAGAATATCCGTCAGAGAATTGCCAAAGCAAACCTTCCTGCACGCCTCAAAGATTTGTCAATTTCGTTGGAGCAGCTTGCCCTCGCCGCAGAAGATGCCGGTCAGCTCGACATTGTGAACAATCTTCCGCGAAGCATGAACAGCGATGATTTGTTCGGACTGATTAAAACTGCTTTCTAAAAATGATTGAACCTCATAAACTCAATCAGCTGCAGCCGGGGCAAAAACGGCGGAAATTGGCGCTTACTTTTGGTGCTTTGGAGCGCGATGTTGATGGCATTCCGGAAAAAGGCAACGAGTATAATTTCAAGTCAATGCCTCGTGCTGAATATATCAAAAAACTTCTCGCAATTGTGATTCAGGATGAGGAACTTCCAGCTGAAAGCAAAAAGCAGCTTGAAAGCATTCTGGAATCCGAACCTTTTGATGAAAAACGAGCCTGTAATCTTGCCCGCAACAATCTTCTTGCAATCATCGGGACTTTCCCCGCCGAGTGGGATTTGATTATCGCGCCTCATGCTTCCCCGCTTGACGAAAACGGCGTAGTAAAGCAGCGTGATTTTTACCCGGATGTTTATGTTTACGCAGAGGATATCCGTTCGCCTTTTAACTGCGGCTCAATTTTCCGAACGGCAGAGGCAATGGGTGCCGAGAAAGTGCTGATTTCACCGATGTGTATTGATCCCAACCACCCCAAAGCTTTGAGAAGCGGAATGGGTTGTATAGAGACAATCGGTTTTGAGCGAAAAAGCGTAGAAGAGCTTGAAGAATTTGCCAGAGAACGTGATTTGCCAATTTTCGTGCTTGAAACGGGCGGAACTCCAATCGAAGAATTTAAATTTCCGCAAAAAGGAATCTGCATTATCGGTTCGGAAGAGCTTGGCGTAAGCCCGCAGGCTTTGAGCAAAGCAGCTTATGGCCGCGTGACAATCCCGATGAAGGGGCTCAAAGCTTCGCTGAATGTGGGCGTGGCTTATGGAATTTTGATGCAGGCTTGGGTTAGTCGGCTTTAAAGGCTGCAGAAAGCTTGTCAGAAATCTTACGCAGCTGAGATTCGCTGCCGATTCCGAACATTCTTAAAACGTCCAAATCAAACTGATAATAATCGACTTCTTGTGTTTCATAATGACTGAGCATGTCCGCAAGATAAACTAAAGAAGTGAGAGTTTTTGTAGCTGGCGAAGCCATATCTGGCTCATGATGATGCCGAATAACTGAAATAATTATATCCGGGAAATTCCATTTTTCGGCAATCAGTGCGCCGATTTCGCTATGGTTTACGCCCGCTAGCAATTTTTCGAAAATATCCTGGGAAACGTTCTGCTGCTGGCAGATGTCCTTAATCCTGTCGATGAAGCCGGGATTTGCCGTAGAGAAAACCAATTTGCCCATGTCATGAAGAAGACCGCAGACATAAGAATCATCAATTAAATCTTTTTCGTTGCCGCAGAAATTACGTGCGAGATTGTAAGAGTAGAATGCGACACGGTAAGCATGCGTCCAAAGGGCTTTTTGTGAATCACCACCTATGCCCGCAAGCTGCTTTTCTGAGCCAACGGAGAGAAGCATGTTTTTGATTCCGCGGATTCCGACAAGCTTTACGGCATCGGCGATGCTTCGGCACGGAGATGCAAGCGCAAAAGTGACAGAATTGACAAGGCGAAGCAAATCCGTGGTGAGCGAAACATCGGCAGAAATAGCCATTGCGATTTCACTCATTTTTGCATTTGAATCATTAATAAGGCGGGTAATCCGCATGATGCTTTCTGGAAATTGAGGAATTTCATCGATAATTTTGATGAATTCAGAAGAAGCCGTATTGAGTGCCCTGTGAGTCTTTTCGTTGATTGGAAGAATGATTCGCGTGATTGTCTCGCCGTTCTCGGAGAGAATCTGGAAGTTTTCTTCTGTGAGACCGATTTTTTCGAGCATGAGAATCATGATGATGATGCCCAAGCCAGCTCCTTCTGACAAATCGACGATTTGAGTCATTGCCTGATCAACTGACGTGTATTGCTGTGCTCGGCTAAGCTTGTCATGCATTCGCTTGTATTCGCGGAAAGTAAGGACAGAATTGTTACGTACTTCGATTTTGATTCGATTGTTACGGGTTTGCAGGATTAGTTTGACATAAAGCCCGGTAAGTTTTTGCATTGCCAGGTAATGACGAATGTTATTCAGCGTTTCTTCTTTGAAGGTTTTCATTCCAAGCTCATAGTCGGAATCATTGAAAAGATCGAGATTCTTTTCTTTGAAGTAAATTCGCTTGGTATTGGCTTTTTTGGCATTTGTGACCAGTTCGTTTAAGCAGTAGCGCAAATAAGAGCCCATGTGCTCTTGCCCAAGCTCGGACAAGAAAGCTGAAAGAACTTGCTCCATGTATTCGGCCATTTCGCGTGGCAAAGTGTAAGTGGTGATTGAGAGCGGAATTCCTGCCCGAATCGCCATCTTTATCTTTGAGTTATCGAGACTGACCTTCTGACCTTTTTGATTCTTTTGCTCCTGCTGCATAACTTCCAAATTATACTACATTTAATGTGTTTTGAAAACATTCTGCTTAAATTCTCTTTAAAGTTTAAATTTAGTTGAGAATTTTTTTAGATTAAGGCAAAATATAAAACATGTTTGACTGTTTTCTAACCCAGATTCTTGTTTTGCTCATGCTTTTTTTATGTTCTGCCCGTATCTTTTTCATAAAAAAGGCCAGAGTTGACGCTTTCACAGCATTTGCGCCCATTTCAGTATTTATTTCAATATGTATCCTTTTTTGCTTTGATTTTTCGATTTTGAATTTCTCAGTTTTTGTACTTTCCATTGTTGTATTCCTTATTAATTTCCGAGCGGTGCTAAGGCTTGGAGCAATGCTCATCGTTGACTCTTATGGTGTTGCTTTCATCATTTTTTCGATTCTGTCTTTGCTGCTGATTATTCTTCTGTCAGTCGCGGTTATTATAACTCGGCCTGTGAAATATTCCGCAAAAGAATTCGGCATCACCAAAAAAGAATTCACTTTAACTGGCTCGCTTCAAAACCTTTCTGTCCGGGAAAGTTATTTTACTGGCGAAAAGTTTTCTGGAAATATGTGCATTTATGAGCCAAAAACAACAGATGATATTACAAAATCCGTATATTCAGAAAATCCTCTGCTGATTTTTGCCACTGGAATTCGCTCAAACATAATCAATTACGAGCCGTATTTCATGATTCTGGCACAAAAAGGCTACACTGTTCTTGCAGCTGATTTATACACGGACGAGCTTCGCCTGCTTTCAAAAAATACCAAAGGTGACTTCAAAAAACGTCTTGTTGAATCAAAATTTTTCAGAAGGTTCGCCGCAATTCACGCAGCAGCTTCAAAACCTGATGAATTCAAAGATATCCTGCTGGAAGAGAAAAAGCTTTCGACCCAAAAGTATTCTGCCCTTACAAAGCTCGCCCTTGAAATCTTTGGCGATGAAACCAATGTTTTCTATATAACAGATGGCGTTGATTTTGATTCGATTTATACTGTCATTGATGAATTTAACACGGAGCCGTATTCTAACGCAAAAGGATTCTTTTCTATGAATCGCATTGATGAATATAAAACAAGCGGTTACGGATTTATCGAGCAAACTGACGTATTTTTGTCATACGGAATGAAAATCGAAAGAGAAAACAAATTCTTCATACCGCGTTACATCGCGAACAAGACGATAAAAGCAATAGGAGAGCAAAAATGACTTTAACCGAACTCAACCGCTATTTTAATTCATTCCTTCATAAAGAAGATTATGATTCTGATATTTCGCTCAATGGAATCCAAATTGCGAACTCTGCCCCGGACGAAAAACAAATCACAAAAGTCGCGTTTGCTGTGGATGCTTGCGAAGCCACTGCGTTAAAGGCGGCTGAAGCTGGTGCGCAGGTGCTTTTTGTGCATCACGGCCTTTTTTGGGGGCATTGCCAGACAATCACAGGCACTCATTACAAGCGGGTTGCATCTTTTATAAAAAATGACTTGGCTTTGATTGCTTATCACATTCCGCTTGATGCAAATGAATTCGTCGGAAACAATTTTGGAATCGCAAAAAGAATCGGGCTTGAAAAAGTGCGACCTTTTGGAAAATGGCGGGGCATGACTTTGGGTGCGAGCGGAGAATTACCGCAAGAATGTACGATTGAGGAGCTTGCAAAGAAGCTTTTTCCAAATGGTGAAAAACCGGCGCATATTTTTCCGTTTGGCAAAAAGATGATAAAAAAAGTAGCTGTGATTTCTGGCGGGGCTGGAGAGGATTTTGATCAGGCTGTTAAAATCGGTGCGGACGCATACATTACTGGTGAAGTCGGGCATGAAGAATATCACGCGATTGAAGAATCAGGAATCAATGTGATTGCGGGCGGTCATTACAACACTGAAACTGTTGGCGTTCAGCTGGTGCAGAAGCGCTTAGAAGAGGACAAGGGCTTAAAGACTATATTTATCGACATTCCCACGAATTTATAGTAGAATAAGAAAGTTATGTCAGACGCAACAATAGAAGTAAAATTTAAGCCTAAGTATTTCACAGCAAAAAAACTAATTCCGCTCATTCTTGTGCTTGTCGTTATAATTCTTGATCAGCTTTCAAAATTTTTAATCACCAAAACAATTCCGCTTTATGAAATCGGCTCATCATTTTTCGGTGATTTCTTTAGAATCGTTCATGTAAATAATCCTGGCATTGCATTCAGCATTGGACAGGGCTGGTCACTTGCCGTAAGAAGCGTGTTATTCCGGCTTATCCCGCTCATTGTAATCATCGTTGTGCTCGGAGTTTATATGCGTAATGATGACTTCTCCAAGCTCCAGAGATGGGCAATTTCTGGAATCGCAGGTGGCGGATTTGGCAATCTTATCGACAGGTTCTTCCGTGCGGAAGGTGTTGTTGATTTTATTGATGTCCAGTGGTTCGGAATCGAAAAATCTCCCTTCAAATTTTTGAGATGGGAACGTTGGCCAACTTTCAACATTGCTGATGCAGCCGTCGTTGTTTGTGGGGTTTTGCTCGTGATTTCATTCCTTATAGCAATGAAAAAATCTAAAAGTAAAGAGGTTGACGAATAATGACAATAAAAGAACGAACATTCTTATTTAATATTTGCGTAGTTTTATACAATATTTTGCTTGGTTTGATTGTTGAGGGCGGTTTTTTCTTCTTGTTTTTGCTTTTTATCGCAAAAACTAAAAATCAAAATATAGGTGAGAGTCTTTATATTCAGATTGCACTCCCTGTAATGATGCTGATTGGTTTGATTATAGCAATTGTAATCTCTACCAAAACAGTTGGCTGGTTTATCAGAAAGTTCCATTTGGAAGATAAACTGAGCAAAAAAGTAATCGAGCATTACAAAAAAGACGATGCAGGCACAATAAATTAACAGTCTATAAAGCAAAAAGACGGTCAGGACTTTGATTCCGACCGTCTTTTTTTGTTTTTACGGCAATAGTACGATAGAACTATAGCAATAGTATTATAAAACTGTTGCTACAGTATCGTATAATTATCGTTTTATGCTTGGAGAGCTGTTACAGCAACTGTGTCAACGATTTCGTCTACGTTACATCCGCGAGAAAGGTCGTTGAGAGGCTTTGCGAAGCCCTGACAAACAGGACCGATTGCCTTCCATCCACCCATGCGAGCTGCGATTTTGTAACCGATGTTACCAGCGTTGATGTTAGGGAAGATGAATGTGTTTGCGTGACCTGCAACAGAACTTCCTGGAGCCTTGAGCTCGCCAACTTCTGGAGCAATTGCCGCATCGAACTGGAATTCACCGTCGAGAGCAAGCTCTGGAGCCTTTTCGTGAGCGATGATTGTTGCGCGAGAAACTTTGCCAACTGTGTCGCCGTCTTTTGGATCTGCACCAGACCCCTTTGTTGAGAATGAAAGCATTGCAACTTTTGGCTCGATACCAGCGATTACTTTTGCTGTGTTTGCGGAAGCGATTGCGATATCAGCGAGTTGCTCTTCTGTTGGGGTGATGTTGATTGCACAGTCACCGAAAACTGCGATTCCGTTTGGAAGATATTTGTTGCTTCCCTCTGGAGCTACCATGATGAAGCATGAAGAAACTGTGCTGCATCCAGGAGCTGTTTTGATAACCTGCAATCCTGGGCGGAGTGTGTTTGCTGTTGAGTGGCAAGCACCAGAAACGAATCCGTCTGCATCTCCAGCCTTCAAGATAAGAGCACCGTACATTGTGTAGTCTTTGAGGGCTGCGGCTTTTGCAGCAGCTACATCAGCATATTCAGGAAGCCCTGTTTTTTTGTTGAGTTTGCCTTCGCGAGCTTTGTACAAGATTTCTGCATATTTGTCAGCGTTTGAATCAGTTGTTGGATCAACGATGTTAACGCCTGTCATATCAAAACCGAATTTTTCGATTTCAGCCTTGTTTCCGAGGAGGGTGATTTTTGCAATTCCCTCTTTTACGATGCGTGAAGCAGCCTCTACAACGCGCTTGTCTTCACCTTCACAAAGAACGATTGTTTTGCCAGCAGCCTTAGCTTTGGCACGGAGTTCTTTTACAAAATCCATTTTTTGCCTCGATATTAAATAAAGTTTATTGACTTTTTTATTTTAGTCTTTTTACAAAGAGAATCAATAAAAAATTCCTACATTTTTTTGCATTTTCAGCGGAAGAGAAATTAATATCCGTCAGACATAGCACGGTTAAGGTCACGCTGATAAAGCTCTGCGTAAACCGGGCTTCGCATCTTGAGGTCGTCCTTCTTTGCCTGGTTGAACGGAACGAAACGCCAGAATACGGCACGAAGTTCCTTGTCCATGCGCTGAATACCGTCAAGCTCCTTTGTCATCCAGAGAACGTAGTCTGCAATGAAGTATGATTTAAGGTCGCCCTTGAGCTTCTGGCGTTCAATCCACTGATAATACTGACCAGTAAGGCCTTCTTCCATCCAGTAGTAGCTTGCCTTTTCCTTTGCAACCTGCCAGCGCAAGTCCGCTACAGCCATAAGGATGGCAATTTTGAGGTCGCGCGGATACATAGGAATTACGATACGGCCACGGCTTGTTACGCGGTTGTATCGGTCAAACGGCTCCCAGCAGAAGCCGAAGTCACCGTAAGTCGGCAGACAGAGAACATACGGAACGATGCGGTTCTTCATGTTCTTGTGGATTCGGACGAAGCACTCAGGATCGTTGTCCTCAACCCATTTGAGGATGGTCAGGACATTTTCGCGGAAACCTGTGAGGCGCGGAACACAATGGAAGAATTCGCGGGTAAAGACAGGAAACTGATTACCCTGACGGCCACAAGTCATTTTTGCCATCTGGCGCACAGTCTGGAATTCAATCATCAAATCGCCTGTGCTGACTTCAACTGCATCCGGCTGCTCTGCCATTTTACTTTCAAGAGAAGAACCGATTGATTTTGCTTCTTCAAAATCCTTCATATAGCCGATAAGTTCTTTATCAACCTTTTGCAGCGCACGAAGCTTTTCCTGAATTTCGGCAAAAAGCTTTTTTTGGCCTTCTGTATATGTCTGCTTGTGTGGTTCCAGGCCCATCATCGGGCTGTGCTCACACAAAGATTCGACCCGGTTGCGTAATTCATTCTCAAGCATTTGGCGTTCAGTTTCTTTGGAATTAAGCAGGCTCTCGGCATTCTGTAATTTACCGTCATTTTTGCTTTTGAGCTGCTGGATTCGCTGGGCCTCTGCACCCGGATCATTCTTTCGTGGAGTGCGGGCTTCGTCAGTTGCTGAAAGATTAAGACGGCCGGTTGCAATTTCTTTGAACCATTCGTCCATATAATAAACCGGCTCGCCGGTATTGTTTTCAAGAATTACAGTTGAGAAAAGCTGTTTTTGCTCCGGTGTAAAAAGAGATGGCAAAACAACGCCAAAACGCATGAGCATTTGCTTTGGTTTTTCGAGATTGCGATCGGCAGCCTTTGAACACATTACGCGGATGAGTTCCCACCAAGAGGTGACAATTTGCTGACGATAAACAGTGCGGTCTTTTGGATCTTGACAAGTAAGATATTTTGAAAGGAGTTTGTGGACTCGCTGAGCCTGATCGCCCTCGCCGCCAAGTGCCGTTTTGTAATAGGCTTTGTCATCGAAAATATGATTTGACTCATCTTCGTAAAATATGGTGATTTCCTTAAATCCGGTTTGAGACAAATCTACTTTGTGTGCAGAGGTTTTGGCCGTATCATTACGACTCTTTTCTTCTGAAGAATCAGAAATGTCCTTAAAAGAAGGCATTTCACTAGGGCCTTCGTCAGCCTCGGTTTCTGCAAGTAAAGCTGCAATAGTCGGGTCTAAATCTTGGTCAGTCATCTATGCTACCCTCAAAAGTTAATCGAAATTCAAGATTAATTATAACACAGGTCCAAAAAATTTTCATTAAATTTTTATAATATTAGCCTTTCTATTGTGTTAAAAAAAGGCCTCCACACGGATGTGGAGGGATAAGCTGAGCTAGTTTTTTGCTGTGATTGTTACAATGCGAGAGCCTTGTACAAGAATGCGGTAAGTTCCTGCTGGTGCGTTCTTCAATGTGATTGTCTTGATAGGATCGTCCTGGTCAAGGTTATCGATTGCGAGAAGCTGAGTCTCACCCTGTTTTACGACTACGCAGCGGCTTGGCTCCCGGCCACCGTTTCCTGTGACTCCGAATTCAATTGTTGCTGCATCGTCGATTGTGATTGCGTATTCAGCCTTTCGTTTCTTTTCGATGTTTTCGATTCTTGCTGATGAACCGTTGTTATGATAGAGCGCGGTAATTCCGTCTTCTGTCTTGAATTTTGCCTCACCCTTAATCATTTCAAACTTTGCGCCTTTGACAGAACCTGTGCCGCTTGGAATTTCAAATGCCTTTGCGAATGTGTTCATGTCCTCGCCAATTTTGCATCCTTTTGGACGGCCCTGCCATGCCCATGTTGAGTCAACGCTTCCTGCTGATTTTGCGGCTGCCTTTAAATCTGCTGATTCCTGTGCAAAAACCATTCCGCCAATCAACAAGGCTGCAAGAGCGATACCAAATCTTTTTAACATTTTTTCCTCCATAAAATTGAAAATGTTTTCCTTAGTATAACCACGCTTTGAATAAGAAAAATGCTGAATTTTTTGACAATTCTGATATAATAAACAGAATATAAAATGGATTTTTTCGAACTTAATGCTTTTCTTAATCTTTCTCAAACCTTGCATTTTGCACATACGGCCGAAAAGGTGAATCTGAGCCCCTCTGCCTTGAGCCGCCTGATTTCACGGCTTGAAGATGAGACCGGCACGACTTTGCTCGAACGTAACAACCGCGAAGTCAGGCTCACTCCCCAGGGGGCGGAATTTGCCCATTTTGCAAAAAAATGCCTGGACGAGCAGGAAGATGTTCTTAATTCGTTTAAGTCTCAGGGCAGCGAGGTTGCCGGTTCCCTTCATGTTTACGCCTCGGTTACGGCCTGCTATTCGATTATGCCGCCATTTTTAAAGGAACTTTCCGAAAAATACCCCCAGATTCATCTTGAAATTGAAACCGGTGATCCGGCTGGTGCAATCAATGCAGTAAAAGAGGGCAGGGCTGAGCTTGCAGTCGCTGCGATTCCAGAGACCGGGCTGAGCGGTTTTGACACTCTTCCTGTCCGCCACACCCCTCTCGTTTTTGCCGCCAGTGTCGGTGGAAAGTACGAAAATGTTTCCGGCAGTCCCCAGGACATTGTTTCATCGGTTCCGCTGATTTTGCCAAAGACAGGTCTCGCCCGCGAGCGTTTTGATACATGGATTGCAAGCCGCAACGTAAAGCCAGTGATTGCCGCCGAGACCGAAGGAAACGAGGCAATCATGGCACTCGTCCAGCTGGGAATAGGAATCGGCCTCATTCCCCACATCGTCCTAACAAACGGCCCCTACGACAAGGGCTTCACCTGTCTTTCTGCGGGCAATGCTTTGGGCTACTACGAAGTCGGCTTCATCCAGAAAAAGGAAATCACCGGCAGCGAGTCGCTCAAACGAATCCGAAAGGCTGTGAATGAGATTTTGGATAAAATGAGATGAGCCTGTGATTTTTATTTGAGCATTGCGCAGAATGTTGATACCAGGCTGTTGATTAAGGTGAAGTCAGATTCGGCTGGAGTTTCAAAGAGTGAGCCTTTTCCGCTTTCTGGTGTCGAACGGATTTCTATTTTTTTGCTTACGATATAGTTGTCGAGAGTTGAAACCGTGATGGAAGTCATGATTTTTGAGAGCGCGTCCAAATCGTTTTCTTCCAAATCAATGATTTTACCGGCTTTACCTAAGCTTCTTAAAGCCTGCTTTGTCTGTGTTTCAAGCTTTTCACGGATTTCCTGTGAGATTTTTGCAGCCTGATTTGATATGTATTTTTCGCTTTCGATGAAAGAATAAATCTGAATTACCGGTTCCTTTTCGTTCATTTTGAACCAGCGGTTGACGATTCCCTTCATTACCATTTCGGCGGTATATTTGTGGGATATTGAATCAATGTCATTTGGAATGAAATAAGTTTTGCGGTAATAATCTCCGCACCAGCGAATGCAGTCTTCCAGCATTGCGTCCCGGCTCTCATAATGGTTGTACAAAGAGGCTTTTTTGATTCCAAGTCTGTCTGCAATGTCTGAAAGTGAAGTTCCGCCTGCGTTTTTAACGAAGCATGAATCCAAAAAAGCGAGAATAATCTTCTCGCGAGTAACTTTTTCTGATTTAGCCATTTATCCCACCCATTGAAACTTTTGCAGTTTCTAAAAATAACTAACAATCATTAGTTTAAGATGTATGGTAAAAATTGTCAACATTGAAAAGGCGAAATCAGATTTTGCATAATAAGACAAATTCCGTTAATAAAATCTTTTTCCTAAAAACTACCCGATTAGGTAGTATCTTTTTGAATTATGCCTATGCTATTATCCTTGCAGAGAGTTATCAAAAGGAGAGAGTTTATAATCGGAGAGGGCAAAGACGGAGAGAGTTTATGTTTTTTGCTTATTCCAAGGGACACATCGGAGACAATGTTTGTCGAAGAGGGAGTTTTCTGTTTTTGTATAAAGTTCTTAAATTTGCTACATTGTTTTTATGGATTTATTGAAGAAACTTACAGAATTAGACGCTCGTTTTGTTGAAGTCAGCGAGTTGGTTCAGGACCCGGATTTAGTAAAGGACCAGAAAAAATACAAGGACGTTATGCGCGAACATGGTCATTTGACGGCAGTCCTTGAAGTTGGTAACGAGTACCGAAAGTGTCTGCAGGGCATTGAAGATGCCAAAATGATGATTACGGCAGAAGATGATGTTGAAATGAAGGAAATGGCCCGCGAAGAGCTCAAAGAACTTGAAGAAAAGGTGCCTCAGCTTGAGGAGCAGATTAAGCTCAAGCTCATTCCGCCAGACCCTCTTGACGAAAAGAACATTATTCTTGAAATCCGTTCGGCTGCGGGCGGTGACGAGGCTTCACTCTTCGTCCGCGACATGTGGGAAATGTACATTCATCTTTGCGAGCGCAAGGGCTGGAAGTACGAGAACGTCGAGGCTCAGGAAACAGAAGTCGGCGGTTTCAACAAAATAGTCACTCAGATTACAGGAAAATTCGTTTACGGAACTTTGCGCTGGGAATCCGGCGTTCACCGTGTTCAGCGAGTTCCGGCTACAGAAAGCCAGGGACGCTTGCAGACTTCAACTGTCACGGTTGCAGTTTTGCCGGAAGCTGAGGAAGCAGACATTAAAATCAATCCGGGCGATGTTCGTGTCGATGTAATGCGTGCTGGTGGTCCAGGCGGTCAGTGTGTAAATACGACTGACTCTGCCGTTCGACTCACACACATTCCGACTGGTATCGTCGTAATTCAGCAGGATCAGAAATCTCAGATTAAGAATAAAGAAAAGGCCTGGGAAGTTTTGCGTGCGCGATTGTTTGATTTTGAGCAGAGCAAACTGGATGCAGAGCGTTCTTCTGCACGAAAGAGCATGGTTGGAAACGGAGACCGTTCAGAGAAAATCCGTACATACAACTATCCTCAGGACCGCGTAACAGACCATCGAATCAACCTTTCGCTCCACAACTTGCCGGGCTTCATGATGGGCAACATGGACGAAATGCTTGATGCTCTTAACGTTTACGCTAAGGAAGAAGAGTTCAAGGCACTTGATGCGTAAGTTATTGCATTTTCTTGCGGTTGTCGGGCTTGTGATTGCCGGAATTATTGCTCTTGTCTCGCTTTTTGCCTTCGTTTTTTTGAAGACATGGAAGCCCTTTGGCGGAAAGGCGAGCAAAGCTGACCGCAAGAATTATGCAGAGCGGGCGGAGAATTTTGACGGAAAGAAGTTCCATAATATTGAGGAATTTCCAACTCTGTCGATGCAGAAAAATCCTGCTCCGGACCCGCTCACTTTTTCAAAGAAAACTCCACGACCTGATTTTGACTTTCCTGTAAAAATACCCGATTTTATGAGTCTGGAAGATAAAAATAACCGTCTTCCGCCAGAAAAATTCCGAGTCACATGGTTCGGGCATTCCAGTCTTCTTTTGCAGATGCACGGCCTCAACATTCTGATTGATCCAGTTTTTTCAGAAATGATTTCGCCAGTTTCGTTCGTGGGGAGCAGGAGATTTTCAAAGCCGCCTGTTTCTGTCGCTGACTTGCCAGAAATCGATATTCTTCTTCAGTCTCACGACCATTATGACCATTTGGACTACGATGTTATCCGCGAAATCGACAAAAAGGTTAAAAAATATATCGTTCCGCTTGGTGTGGAAAATCATTTAGAGCGATGGGGCGTAAAATCCTTGAAAATCACGAATATGGCCTGGTGGGAAGAAATCGATGTTGACGGTTTGATGATTGCCTGCACTCCTGCCCAGCATTTTTCTGGCAGGCATTTGACAGACAACATGGCGACTCTTTGGTGCAGCTGGGTTTTAAAAGATGAATTTTATCAGATTTTTGAAAGCGGAGACTCCGGCTTTGGCTCTCACTGGCAGAAAATCCACGAAAAGTACGGAGATTTTGACTTTGCGATGATGGAATGTGGCCAGTACGATGTTCAGTGGCCGCGGGTTCATTCGTTCCCGGAGCAGTCTGTTGAAGCCGCAAGAATTCTTGGAGCAAAAATTGCGATGCCGATTCATTGGGGTGCGATTATTCTTTCACGGCACGGCTGGGACGACCCGGTGGAGCGTTTTTTGCTCGCTGCAGAAAAAGAAGAAATCACCGTGATTACGCCATACATCGGCCAGACGGCAAATATCGAAACGCCAAGTTTGTTCACAGAGCGATGGTGGCGTAGGAATTCATTGACTTTGATGCGGTAGGGAGCCGGTGAAGTCTGTTTTTATTTAATTCCTTTGATAATGGAACTTTCATTGCTAAGAATGTAGCTTATGTCGTTTAAGTAAATCTTTGCATGGCCGTCATTGCAGTTTTTTGCGAAGTCTTCGTTGCCACCGTCTGCCTGACTTGTCATAAAATCTACTAAAGCTTTCAGCCTTTTTGCCATCATTTTTGCAAGTTCTTCCCGCTGCTTCTGGCTTGCCCCATACGCATCCATAAATACTTTTGCTTTTCGTATCTGCTCAGTAAGACTATCGTAGTGGTCTGGATTTTCCGGGCTTGTAAAAGGCACCCAGCGGTATACGGCATAGGCAATATCCCACAGGGCGGGACCTGGATGAAGGGTGTCAAAATCGATGATGCCTGCCGGCTTTCCGTCAATCAGCGTTACGTTGTAGGGCGCGTAGTCACCGTGGCACATTACTTCAACTGGCTCAATCTTCGGAAGCATCCATTTTTCTTTTCCGCTGAGATTTCCGACATATTTGCTTCCCGCTTCATGGTATTTTTTCAAAAGCTTTGCAGAAAGAATCAGCATCTGGTCGTCGAGGAATTCTTTTGGAAGAGGGTAGTTGTAAGCCTTTCCGGGAACAAATGATAAAATTTCCTCGTTTTGCTCCGTAAATCCGTATGGTACAGGAACGGAAGAAAATCCTTCGCTTATAAGAAATGAAAGAAATTTGTGAATGTCGGCAGACCATTCGTTTGCAGGCCGGATGACCTTGTCGCCGCTCTTTTTGATTTTTCCATCGCGTCCGCCGTCTAATGTTTCAAGAATATCCATTTTGTTTATTGTATATCACAGGCGGCGGCGGTTCAAGTCGATGTAAAGAATGCGGCAGGCTTAAAAGAAAATCTTGCAAGGCTTAAAAGATAATCCTGCAAGCCTTACAAGATTATCTTCCAAGGCTTGCAGGAAAATGCTGTAAGCCTTTCAGGAAGTTCTGGAAAGGCTTAGAAGATAATGCTACAAGCCTTACAGTAAAATCTTGAAAGGCTTACAATACTTTGCTGAAAGGCTTAGAGGATTATATGGCACAGCATGAGGTCAATCACGGTGACTGGAATGTCATTTTTAATGAAAAGAATAGGCAATTAATTTATAGTAGAATTTGGCTTAAATATAAAGACGTTTCCAAGCGGCTCAAAAAATGCTAAATTAGACTGATGACCATTCAGCAGGCAAAAATCTATAGCTAGGGAAGCCTGTATTTCAGCGAGTGAGGGGCTGCCACAACTTTTTCGAGATTCAGTTTGTGACAGCCCGTTGTTCTTATCTGCTTTCAGTCTTATTGATCGCAGTAGTAATAAATGTATGTCCAGTCGCGACCAGGAGCATAGGCTCCGATATCCTGTCCTTGTTTACCTTTCCTCTTTTCTTTTTTTACATCAACTTCATCTGCTCCATAGCAAACAAGTCCGTTGTTGCCAGGACCATGTCCTGTAAACGCCTCTTCTCGGTCTCCATAGTCAATAAGCACTCTGACATCGCGAATCGGTGCCGATGTTCCTCTTTTATAGCCTATTCTCCATGAGCCTGTACTACGGCCTTCACCTGCATACCACCAGCCGTGAAGCTTGTCTGTGGCTGTATAACCGTTATCTGATATATAATGAAGAATATTTTCTGTAATCAACATGTCGTTGAGCGGCTCCAGAGTTGTTGGGTGCATTTCACCGTTTGCATCCTCCAGTTGTGTTCCTTTACTGCTGCTGTAATAGCAATAGGCAACATAGAGATAAGTTACTACTTTATCACTTGCACCGCGATTCAAATCTACAGGAAGCTTATAGTAAACTGTGTTGTTATAATTAACTGTAGCACCACCATCAGTGCTCTTGATTTCGGTTGAACCATCAGTATTTGGGCTTACTCTAATAGTACCATCAACAGTGCCTACTCTGATATCCCAGACGCATTTTTTTCCAAGAGTATTAGGATCAACCCATTCCTGATAAGCAGCCTTATATCTTTCATTCTGTTCGTCGGCATACTTCTTATAGCCTTCACCTATTGCTACAGCAAGATTCTTCAAATTTGTATTGGTCTCACTATTACTATCCCCTTTATTTATCATTCGTGCGACAATTTCCCAAATAGGAATGATGCCCTTATAGTTTGAACCTTCGTCAAATCCGATGAGAACCCAGTTAGCTTCAGGTTCTACAGACTCCAACCATTTTTGGTATGTATCTGGATTCTTCAGGTCTCCGCTGAAGGCGTTTTTGCCGCCAACAATCTCTGCATAAGTTTGTTTGGTTTGAACATCTGAGGTATCAACATTGCCTACGGTTCCTGAGTTTGAGCCGCCACCAGATTTTGCGAGACCATCTTTTTCGCCCGACTCTTTACCTTTCTCATCTTTAGTGGCTTTGCCGAATTCAGCAGCGACCTTGTAAGAAAGCTTGAATGTATCGCTTCTCTTCACACGGCTTGTTGTCATGTAGTAGTCGTATCTTCCTCCATAGGTGCCACCAATAATTACATGGGTGCCATATTCTTCAAAGATTTTTTTAGGGTCAAATTTTGAGTCCTTTAACTCATCTATATATCCTGATACAGATTGTTTAAATTCATCTGTTATACAGCTTTCAACCTTACTAAGACTGGCATCGGTTACATTTTTCAGGCAGCTTGAGAACTGTTCTACATTGGTGTGCATTGATGCATAGGAAGACTCGTTGCTGCCAGTATTCTCAATGCCAAAATTTGTTTTAAGCGAAGCCGAGAATACGTTTGAAACTCCGTAATGTGCCGTTACGGTTTGGCTTAATTCTTTCTGGTATGTTGACAAGTTTGAACCTGTTCTTGTCTGATATGTAGTCCGGGCTATACGCTTGTTGTATAATCCGAATGTTTCCGCCATCTTGTCATAGTCAAGAACTCTCGTGGGTTTAACATATGTTGGATTGATATATTGACTAAAAACATTATAACCATGTCCCAGAGTTCCCTTGATGGCTGGCTGCAGTTCTGTAGAAATCGACACTGAATTTGAACTTGAACTGGATGCTGGGGTACTGTCATCATCAGCACTATTCTTGCAGGCGGCAAGCCCAAAAGCGAGAAGCATGCCTATACACGATGCAATAACTTTCTTCATAAAAAATCCTCCTGAAGATTTATTGTTGATTACCTTCTTAGCATAGAAGGCATATAAAAAAATCCTTGCACGGACGAGCGGACAAAAGTCATTGCAACCGGCAAGGAAACTTTTTTGAGAAAATAAAGATGTATTGTGTGATTTTGAGCGGAACTCGGTTTATCTGCGAAATTATGCGAGAGTTGTTCGCCATGTCAAGAGGTTTTGACGAAAAAATGAGAAAAAATTCTTTATATGTGGAATTTCTTATACAAACTCGCATATTTTGATTATAACACGGAAAATTAAAATTGCAATATTATTTTAAGAAGAATTTAATAAGAATTTAAGCCAGATAATAATCCTATCTTGATTTTTTGAAAATACTTGTGCAAAATGGATTGTCTATGACCATCCAGCAGGCAAAAATCTTCGGAAAAAATGAACTGACCTCTTCTCCAACCCCGGAACTTGATGTGGCTGTGTTGCTGCAGCACATCACAGGCTTTGATAAGACTCATCTGCTTTTGAATCGGGATTTTAACTTGACGGCGGAGCAGGAGGCAGAATTTCTGGCGGCGATTGAGAGGCGGAAGACAGGCTTTCCCATTGCCTACATCACAGGTCACAAGGAGTTTTTCGGGCTGGATTTTTATGTTACGCCGGATGTCCTCATTCCTAAGCCGGACACGGAGCTTTTGGTAGAGCTTGCCCTGGATGCGCTTGAAGATAAATTCCGGGCTAAGCCTGGCACAATTCCCACGGTATGCGACATGTGCACCGGAAGCGGCTGCGTAGGGCTTTCCATCGCGAAAACGCTTGCAGACAGGGCCGGTGAGAAAAAAGAAACCACGGATGGCACAGATTATCGTGAATGTGTGGGGGGAGACGATTCCTGCAGGCTAAGTTTTACTTTGGTTGACATAAGCGGGAAGGCTCTGGCTGTGGCTCGAACTAACGCAAGGCGCTTGTTTTCTGAGGAAAATCTCTCGCACAGAGAGGGCAATATAGATGTTGCAAAATATGAGGACGGGCTGAGCGATGTCCCAAACCATAACTTTCAATTTGTCCGCTCTAATTTGTTTGAAAACATTCCACATGCTTTTGACCTGATCGTCACGAATCCGCCTTATGTGCCTCATTCAGAGTCGGTGGAGCTTTTGAAGGATGGGCGGAGTGAGCCACTTCTTGCCCTTGACGGTGATGTTGATTTGGACGGAAGCTCCAGCGGAACGAATGATGGGCTTGGACTTATCCGCCATCTTGTGCCACAGTGCTACGAGCATTTGAACAGAAACGGCGTTCTGATTATGGAAACCGGCGAGTACAATGCGGAAGAGACGGCCGAACTTTTTAAGCAGGCGGGCTTTCGCAATGTTAAAATTGAGTACGACATGAATGAAATGATGAGGGATGTCGTGGGAGTGAAATAACTTGATTTTTATGCAGTTAAGCTTTATATTGAAAGCAGGTAGCAACTGCGTTTAAGTGGTTGCCCCCTGTAGGTTTATGGCAATTAAGCCAAAAGTCCGCCAAGTGTTGCGACCACAAGGCGGACTATTTTTTATGCGATCAATCATTTCTTTAGAAAGAGAGAAAGCACACCAATAATCAAACTGGCAACAGAGATGCAGAGCATCACAATGTCATAAGTTGTCATACTGGACAGCCCCCTTCTTCAATTATTTCAGTATATCGCAACTGATTGAGTAAGGGGCATGCCACCTTTGAAGTTACTACCTGTATGCTAACTTTAGCAAAATTTGATATATTTGTATAGTTTATTTTAACAATTTTTGCTATAATTTCCTCATATGACGCCATTGGAAAAGTATTACAATAAATTCAAGGAAGATCACAGGCTCACAACCCGGCACGGAATCGTGGAATTTACGGTTTCGATGAAGCATATCCACGACTGCATTGAGCTTGTGCGTGCCGGGCGGGAAAATTCTTCGGTCAAGCTGCTTGATGTCGGGGCTGGAACAGGGCGCTATTCCGTTGCGCTGGCCCGCGAAGGCTTTGACGTGACTGCGGTTGAACTTGTGGCGCACAACCTTGAGATTTTGCGGGGCAAGCACGAAAACGTTAAGAGCTGGCAGGGCGATGCGCGGGATTTGCATTTTTTGCCGGACGAAACTTTCGACGTGACGCTGCTTTTTGGTCCCATGTATCATCTTCACTCGGACGAAGAGCGAGGGGCGGCTTTGAGCGAGGCAAAACGGGTTACAAAAAAAGACGGATTTATCCTCGTCGCCTACCTGATGAACGAATATGCGGTTTTAAGCTACTGTTTCCGTGAAGGAAAAATCAAGGAAGTGCTGGCAAAAGGCACGCTGACGGCTGATTTTCACACGGTCACAAACATCAACGACGACTTGTACAGCTACACCAGGCTCGAAGACATGGCGCGCCTGAACGAAAAGGCCGGTCTTGAACGGGTAAAGATTTTTGCCCCGGACGGAGCGGCCGATTACATGCGGCGGGAACTGAACGCGCTGGATGAAGAAAGTTTTGCGCATTTTATAGAATATCAGATGGCGGTGTGCGAGAGACCTGATTTGCTCGGGGCAAGCTCGCATACGGTGGATGTGCTGAGGAAAAATTAAATAATTCAGAAAATTATCAAGGAAACGCCCACACGGATGTGGGCAAAAGCAAGTTGACCCGCAAGAATTTTAGACCGTAGAGCGGTCTAAAATTCTTGTCACGACAGGATGTCGATCATCTCTCTAAAATAGTGATTTTCAATCCTGGCCTCGTTCATGAATTCTCCGAACGAGGCATATTTTTTGCCCTGAAAGCGCTCGCCGAAGACGATTAAGTCGTTGCCCTTGTCGTCGCGGTCATAGGTGAGGTTGTAATTCTTTCCGTGGTAAGAGAATTCAAATTCCTTCTTCGTGTTTATCAGAAAAATCAAATCGTCTTTGGTCATATTTTGTTCCTTTGGGATAATTCCAGGGCAAACGCATTATAAAGACTTTTAAAATGTATGGTATTTAAAAACTTCAAAAAACATTAGAATTCTTTCTGGTGGTGAAAAATGACATTGAAAGAATCGCTAATGACAATCAAGGATTTCAGA
>Ga0310695_10003477_pt1 | contig 30793 bp, 31 predicted proteins | sample RumenRJG_04DNA_FD_203882 | JGI IMG/M metagenome (GOLD analysis project Ga0310695, IMG submission 203882) | Bovine rumen microbial communities from Lethbridge, Alberta, Canada - RJG_04 (v2) (version 2) | ecosystem: Host-associated > Mammals > Digestive system > Stomach > Rumen | place: Canada...
AAAAATTCTATAAAAAGTAATAAAGAGAAATTTCAAGTGTAAACTAACTCCTGAAACTCCACAAATCTCATTCTAAGAGCAAAACCTTTTAATAAAAATTCAATCCAAAAATTGAATTATTGGACGAACTCATTTTTTTAATTTTTCATTTTGCACAGTATTTTATATTGATAATATTAACTAGGGGTCTTTCAAAAATTTGCTTCTTTGGAAGTCCATTTCTCCATATTTACATAACCTTTATATGTATTGAAAATCATATTTATTTTTAATATTCATGTTAACCTAAGGTTATCATTAACTATGGTTTTTGTTTTAATTTGCGCAAATCATTTTAATTCAATTTTTGAATATTATATCCGACAATTAAGGAGGATATTTTTGAGTAGAGGAAAACGACCTAAATGGATGATTGAAATAGCTATTGAAAGAATGAACATCCTTTTTGAGCGTGCTGAGATGGAATTCATCACCCATCCTGAACGATCCCATAGGTATGTGGATTTAGCTAGAAAATTATCTACTAAGTACAATACTAAAATTCCAGAAAAATGGTCTAGGAGGTATTGTAGGGAATGCGGTAAATTCCTTTACTATGGTCATAATTCGTCCGTCCGGCTAGTTGACGAAAAAGTTAATATTTTTTGTGGAGAATGTGGCCATGTTATGAAAATTCCTTATAATAAGGAAAAGAAAATTAAAAGGAGAGCTAAATATGAGTCAATCAAAAAAAGAAATGATGAATAGAGCTCTTTCCGCGATGACAATTAATATTGGTAAAAGTGGTGTTAATGATAATGTCATTGAAGAAATCAAACGCCAACTAAAAGCTAATGAAATTGTCAAACTTAAATTTGCAAAAAAATATCGCTAGAGATAAAGATACTTATATTGCAGAAATTGTCGAAAAAACTCGATGTAAACTTATCGATGTTAGAGGACATGTTGCTGTAATTTACAAAAAGAAGCCTTAAAGATTACTTAAATTTAGAGTTACAGGCCCTATTTTTTAGGTCTTAAATTTACAGTGGATTAAGAGGACAATTATTTAATAAAAATATTGGAGAATTAATATGACTACTGTATTTGATGTACCTGCAGATTTATTAATTAAAAAAGTCGCAGAAGAATTTAAAGAAAATGATAAAATCAATTCCCCTGCATGGTCCAATTTTGTTAAAACTGGTGTTCACAAAGAAAGAAAACCAGAAAATGCTGATTGGTGGTATGTAAGATGTGCATCTATTATTAGAAGAGTGTACATGGATGGACCTGTTGGAGTAATGAGTTTAAGAACTTTCTACGGTGGTAAAAAAGACCGTGGTGTAACTCCTGAAGTATTTAAAAAAGGTAGTGGAGCCATTATTAGAAATGCTCTTCACCAATTAGAAGACGCAGGTTTAGTTGAAAAAGTTGAAGGAGGAAGAGTTGTTTCTCCAAAAGGAAGGTCTTTTTTAGATAAAACCGCTGGTGAAATCATTAAAGATATTCCTGAACTTGCAAAATACTAATTAAATTATATTGGAGAGTTTGATATGAGCGATCTTGATGAAATTCGTCAAAAAAGAATGGCTGAGTTGCAAGCACAGCAAGCTGCTGCCCAACAATCACAACAGCAACAGGCTGCTGCTCAACAACAAATGCAACAGCAAGAAGCACAAGCACAATTCGAAGCTCAGAAAAAACAAATTTTAGGTCAAATTATGACCCCTGAAGCTCGTAATAGATTAGCTAATCTTAAATTAACTAAACCAGAACTTGTTAATCAAATTGAATTACAGTTAATTCAATCTGCTCAATCAGGTAGTTTAAGAGGAAAAGTCACTGATGAACAGTTAAAAGTTCTTTTAAGACAAATTGCTGGTCAAAAAAGGGAGATTAAAATTACAAGGAAATAATATCCATGAAAGCGGCTGTATTATATAGTGGTGGTAAAGATTCTTCTTTTATGGCGGTTATGCTTAAAAGATTGGGTCTTGATGTTGAATTATGCACTGCAAATTTTGGTGTTTATGATTCATATATTCCTGCTAGCAAATCAGCAAAATCATTAGGCTTTAATCATAAAGTTTTAGAATTGGATTTTAAGATTTTAGATAAAACCTGTAATATGATTATGAATGATGGATTTCCGAATGACGGGATAAAATTTATTCATGAAAGAGTTATTGAAGAAGTTGCTGATAAATATGATATTATTGCCGATGGAACAAGAAGAGATGATAGAACTCCAAAACTTACTGTTAATCAAATAAGAAGTCTTGAAGATAGAAAAAATGTACAATACATTAATTTGGATAGTTTTGGTCACAAATCTGTTAAATTAATAACATCTAATCTTTTTGAAATATCTCATGAAAAAAGCAATAAAGATAACAGCTCTGATTATGAGGTTGAGATAAGGACTTTGATTGATAAGAATGGAGGAAATTCTTTAGATATATTTCCGGAACATTATCAAACTCGTGTTATTGGATATAAAAAATAATTATTATACTTTATTCACAGGTGAAAAAATGAGTAGAAATAAACCATTAGCTAAAAAATTAAGAATGGCAAAAGCAAACAAACAAAATAGGAGAATTCCAATCTGGGCTTATGCTAAAACTAATCGTAAACTTAGATACAGACCTAAACCTAGACATTGGAGAAGAAACAGCCTTAAATTATAAGGGGGATTTATCATGGAAAGAGTTTACACAATTCCACTTAGAAATGTAAAAAATGTTAAAAGGACTATCAGAGCTCCTAGAGCTATTAGAGAAGTTAAAAATTTCTTAACCAAACACATGAAAGCTGAAGAAGTCAAACTTGATGAATCTATTAATCATGTAATTTGGGCAAGAGGTATTCAAAAAATACCTTCTAAAATTACTGTAAAAGCAGTTAAGGATGAAGATGGTGTTGTAGAAGCTACTTTAGCAGAATAGCTATTGTACTTTTTTCAAATACTTAACAAGTGAGGTAACAATATGTTAAGAAGAATTGATATCGTAGGAAATCCAAATATTGGGGTTTTCATTCAAGTAACTGATGATGTTGCTTTTGTTCCTTATAATTTAATTGATGAAAAAGTTAAATTGGTTGAGGAAATATTAGAAGTCCCTGCAGTGAAATCTTCTATTTCTGGAAGTAGCCTTATTGGATCTTTGTCTGTTGCTAATTCAAATGGTATTGTTGTTTCCCCACATGTTTTAGATAGAGAAGTTGAACAGTTTGAAGGATTAGGTCTTGAAGTAGCAGCTATTCCTGGTAATTATACTGCTGTTGGTAATATTGTCGCAGCAAATGATAATGGTGCTATAGTAAGTCCTTTTTTATCTGAAGATGCTATTAATACTATTGAATCTACTTTAGATGTTGATGTTGAATCAACTTCAATGGTTGGAAGTGATATTATTGGTTCATTAATATCTGTAACCAATAAAGGATTTTTAATTAGTAGCACTGCTGTTGAAAGTGAAGTTGACTTTTCTCGCAAAGTATTTGGTGTAGAGGGAGATATTGGTACTGTTGGAAGAGGTATTTCTTTAGTTGGAGCATGTTCTATTGCTAATTCAAATGGAGCAATTGTTGCTAAAAACAGTACTGGTCCTGAAATGGCTAGAGTTGAAGAAGCATTAGGCTTTTTAGATGATTTATAAATTATTATCTGAGGGATTAATATGATAACTAAAATTTACAGAGTTAAAGGTACTTTTGTAATGGGCGATGAGTTTCATGAATTTGTAAAAGAATATAAAGCTACTAGTGAAGCTGATATTGAACAAAAAATTTATGAACGTTTTGGAAGCAAACACGGTATTAACAGAAATCAAATTAAAATTTCTGAAATCACTGAAATTGCTCCTGAAGATGTTGTTGACCCAATTGTAAAAGAGATTTTATAATACACTTTGAGAGGTGTTATTATGGAAGATCAGCAAAAATTAAATGAACTCATTAATGAAATTAATGCATATAATCAACAAGCGGATTTAATTCGCCAACAAATTGAATTAATTCAATCTTCTATTTCTGAGGTTGATGCATTATCCAACACTTTAGATGATTTAAATGGGGAAAAAGCTGTTGAAGCTTTTGTACCTGTAGGTGCTGGTTCTTTCATTAAAGGGGAACTTAAAGATACTGACGAAATTATTATAAGTATTGGCGCAGGATACGCTATTAAAAAAGATGCTGAAGGTGCTAAAGTAATTATTGCTGGGCAGAAAAAAGATTTGGAAGATAGTTTAGATAAAATGTTAGCTAATTTACAGCAAGTAACTGATATCGTGGCTAATCTTCAAGGTCAAGCTCAACAAATTCAAGCAGCAGCACAAGGTGGCGTAACCGGTTATTAATTACTTATAAACTCTTTTTTCTTTTTTTATTGTATTTTGCATATATTCTGTATAATGTTACAACTTCAAATTTATTTTTTTAGTAATCTATTTTTATCACTTTATACAGATATTCATTATAAGGGGGAATAATTATTAAAATTTATTCAAAGTTTTTTATATTTATTTTATTAATTGTTTTTTTAACCAGTATTTCCTTCGTTTCAGCTGATTCATTGAATGATACTGTTATGGATGAAGTTTCTGAAGTTGGAGATATTGGTGATATTTCTGAAATTAATGTAATTAATGAAGTAGAACAGTTCGCTGACGGATCTCCAAAAGACAATATCGAAGAGACATGTGTGGCTGATGATTTAATCAATATGAGTGAGTGTAGTTCCATAGTCCTTCAAGTAAGTGATAATGAGGGAGTAATATCTTTTAGGCGTGATGCCACTAATCAAGTAGATATACAAATAAAAAGTGGTGTTTGGGGAGATATTACTTATGTTAAACAATATAAAGAGCCTGATGGGTATTTTGCCCATGTTTTTGTAACTTCTAACGGTTGGCTTATTGGAAACGGTGGTGTAACTGACGGTTCTGCATTTAGGCAAATTGAAAGTATAACTTGTGAAATGGTTGTTAATAATGTAATTAATGATAATTATCTTTCAAAAATATACAATATACTATCTCAATATTCTTTAGGCCATTTTGTTATTAAAGCTGCCGATGGAACTTATGGGGTTGCTTTTAGTGACCGCTATCATACTGGAAAATTACAACCGGGTGAATATGTGGTTTGTCCTAATGTTTACTCATACTCTCAAAAGGGATCTTATGGCGCCAGTTTAAGTCCTGTTGATGCTGCTATTAAGTTAGGATACACGGATTCTTATGGTGTTAACAGAAGAGACCTTATAACTTATGATTGGAAATTAACCGCTTCTTCTAATAGTATATGTTGCAGTGTGGATACTTATGCATCAAATGATAATGGTGCAGGTGTTGGTCGCTCCACCGGAGGTTTGGCAGATAATATTAATTATTTGGATAGGAATTATATTTCTAGAGACTCACTTCCAGGAACTCCTGGTAAAATAGGTTTAGGAACATATGTGTTTGATAATGCCAATTTTGAGATTTTTAAATTGCTCAGCCCAATTAGTACAGCTCTTGTTGGTGATAATATTGAAATTAAATTTCAAGTAAATTATTTTAAAAAATCCAGCCCTACAGTTCGTTTCGCTATTCCTGAGGGATTTGATTTTAATAGTGCAACTGTATCTAAAGGATCATATAATTATGTTACTGGATCTCGCATACTAGTTTGGAATTTAAACGATTGTAATCCAAATAATTATATTACATTTTCACTTAAAGCAGTTAAAGTTGGTCAATTTGATTTATATTTCTCATTAAATGACAATTTTGTTAATAGTGTAAAATTAAATGCAAATGTATATGGGGCTTTAATGTCCACTGCCAATGTTAATAAGTATTATAAAGGGCCTGAAAAATTAAACATTTATCTTAAAGATGGTAGCAATTCCCCTATTGCTGGTGAGAATGTTGCCATTAAGATTAATGGTCAGACTTATACAAGACAAACCAATGAAAATGGGGTCGCTTCACTTGCTTTAAATTTAAATGCAGGCAGTTATGTTGCAACTGCGAGTTATAACGGTCGTTTTGGTAGTAATTCCACATCTGCTAATATTAAAATTTCCGATACCATATCTGGTAGCGACATTGTAAAATTCTATAAAAATGATACTCAATATTATGCCAAGTTTTTAGATACTTCAGGCAATCCTTTGGCAAATAAAGAAGTTTCATTTAATATTAATGGAATATTCTATAAAAGAAATACTGATGGTTTTGGAATTGCTAAATTAAATATTAATTTAATTCCTGGTGATTATATTTTAACTGCAATCAACCCGATTAATGGCGAACAATGTGCTAATAAAGTCAAAGTTTTAACTGTTTTGGTTGATGGTCATGATGTAACCAAATATTATAGAAACGATTCCACATATTCTGTTAAAGTATTGGATGGAAAGGGTAATCCTTTAGTTAATGCGGCCGTTTCGTTTAATATTAATGGTATATTTTATACAAGGCAAACCAATGCATCAGGTTATGCAAACTTAAATTTAAGATTGCAGCCTGGAGACTATATTGTTACTGCTGACTATAAGGGTTTAAGATATTCAAACAGAGTAAAAATTCTTCCTATATTGTTTGCAAATGATACAATTAGTTATGGTGGTGTGAGTAATTTTAAAGTTAAATTAATTGACGGGAAAGGAAATCCTTATTCAAATCAAAGTATAGAATTTAATATAAACGGTGTCAAATATACAAATATTACTGATAGTCAGGGTATGGCCAAATTGTTTATTGGTTTACCTGGGGGCGAATATATCGTAACTTCATCTTATGATGAATTCAGTATCAGTAATAAGATTACTATTAAATGAAGTTTGAAAACTTCATTTTTTTAATTTTTTTGATATATGTTATTTTATAAAATTAAACAGGGGGTTTTATTATTCGAAAATATTTTTCATTTCTTTTAATCGTGCTTTTATTTTTAAGCATGTCTTTAGTTTGTGCTGAAGAAAATACTACTGCACCTTTAGAAGAGGTTAGTATGGATGTAAAAGATGTATCTATGTATTATAAGAATGGAACACGTCTTAATGTTGCTTTATCAGATGTAAATGATAATCCATTGCCAAATTATAATTTAACATTTAATATTAATAATCAAGATTACACAAGAACTACTGACGGTAATGGAAAAGCTTCACTGGCTATTAATTTAATTCCAGACACATATTTGGCCAATATTTATTTTTTAGGAAATGATAAATATGCTTCTTCAAATAAATCAGTTAACGTAACTGTATTACCCACTATACAGGGTAATGATTTAGTCAAATATTATAAAAATGATTCACAGTATTATGCTACATTTGTTGATGGTTCTGGGGATGTTTTAGATAATCGGGATGTAACATTCAATATTAATGGTGTTTTTTATACTCGCCAAACTAATCAAAATGGCGTTGCTAGATTAAATATAAATTTAAACTCTGGCAATTATATATTAACAGCTTATAATCCTGTTGATGGTTATTCTTTTTCAAATAATATTAAAGTGCTTCCAACAATCGGGGGAAACAATTTAAATAAAATATATCAGGATAATCACCAATATGTGGTGAATGTTAGGGATTTTAAAGGAAAAACAATACCATATACAAATGTTGAATTTAATGTAAATGGTGTTTTTTATACTCGCCAATCAGATAAATCAGGAAATGCCCAACTCAATATTAATTTGGGTGGGGGAAAATATATAATAACTGCAAATAACAAGCTTACGGGGGAATCTGTTTCCAATACTATTGTAGTCAATGCCAATTCAGATACTAAATTGACTACTCAAGATTATGTTTTCAAGTTAAACGATGACGATACGATTCAAGCCACATTAACTAATAAATTGAATTATGGGGTAAGCTATGAGATTATTGAATTAACCATTGGAAATAAAAAATATACTGCTATGACTGATGAGGATGGAGTTGCCAGTTTTTATTTGGATTTACCTCAAGGCAACTTTTCATTAAACTTTAATCATGAAGCTAATTCTATTTATGGTGCTTCATCAGCAAAATCAACTGTTGAAAATTATGATGGAGTTAAGGTAAATATAAAATGTTATAACGATATTCTTATTAAAGACGAATATTACCAAGCAGAGTTATATGATGAAGATAACAGGATATTTTCAAATCAAACTCTTTATATGAAAATTGATTCAAAAATCTATTCTAATGTAACTGATGAAAAAGGTGTAGCTAAGTTTAAAATAGATTTGCCTAGTGATGATTATAGTGCTAAAATATTTTATAATGGAACAGGCTATAAATTCACCCAGGAAAATAAATATATTATTGTAATTGAAAATCCTTCGACCACATTATTCCCATTAACCTCCAGTGTAACTGAAGGATGTGCTGAAAAGATATTTGTTTTGTTGTCTGCTTCTTCTGTTGAATTATCAAACAGAAAAGTAATTTTTGAAGTTAACGGAAGAAATTATACTAAAATAACTAATGATGCAGGAATTGCAAACATGACTATTAACCTACCTCCAGGCACTTATAACATTAAGTACTATTATCTTGGGGACGAAGATTTGTATTCTTGTGTTAATTCATCAAAGTTGACTGTAAATCCAAGAATTCCAACTAAATTAACAGTTCTTACAGGTTCAACTTTCCATAAAAATTCTGGGGTTACTTATGATATTAAGTTAACTGCAGATAAGGCACTGGCCGGTAAAGAGGTTACAGTTAAAATTGGTTCAAAGACATATATTCAAAGTACTGATTCAAATGGTATTATTCATTTAAATATCAATGATCTTGGTGAGGGAACATATGGTGTAGAGTATTCATTTGCTGGAGATAAGGTTTATGCTCCTTTTAAAGGATATGCTAGCTTATCAGTTACTTCAGAAATTCCATACGGTTACGGATATTGGGTACTATATTCTAATATGTATGACTTGGACTTGGCCAGTTTGGCTTCACAGGGAACAAGGCATATTTTCCTACATTGTTATGCTGTAACTGCATATGGTGCGGGCGCTGTTTCTTCATGGGCAAATCAAGCAAATAGTTATGGAATCAAAGTACATCTTTGGATGCAAGTTGCTTATGATGGTAGTTGGCATGGTCTTGCAAATAGGGATGGAACATACAATTATGACCTTATTAATTCTAGAGTAAACGAAGCTAAATATTACGCAGGTATTTCTGGTATAAGTGGAGTTCACTTCGACTATTTAAGATTTGGTGGAACGGCATATAATTTCCCTACAGCTGCCGAATCTATAAATTACTTTGTAAAAACTGCAGTTTCAGCAATCAAATCAGTTAATCCAAATTGTTTAGTATCTGCTGCTTTAATGCCTGAACCAGATAATATGCTGTATTATGATGGTCAAGATTATCCAACATTGACTAAATACTTGGATCTTGTTCTCCCAATGGTTTATAAAGGAAATTATCATCAAAATACTGCATGGATTCAAAGTATTACAAAATGGTTTGTTGATAATTCCAATGGTGCACAAGTCTGGACAGGTCTTCAATCTTACAGGTCAGATGATGACGTTACAAGATTGTCAGTTTCTGAATTAAGTGGTGATGCACAGGCTTCTTTAAATGGTGGTGCCAGAGGAGTTGTAATGTTTAGATGGGGTGTAACTAATTTCATCAATTTCAACAATTTAAAAGTACACTAACCTAGATGGGCCAATTTAAATTTCATATTTTAAAATTAGTTATTAATTTAACTAATTTTTCCTTTTATTATTTTTATATTTCTAATAACTTTCATCATTATTAATAAAGTCACTTTTTATTTAATTGATTTTATTTTGACCATAATTTACAAAACCATGTTTCTTTTAAATAATATAAAAAATATAAATAAGTTATAGTTAAACATTTTTAATAAAACTAAAAGGTTGGGTTAATTTTGTTTGAATCATTGAAAAAGAAATTATCACGTACAAGTGATAAATTAGAAGAAGAAATCATCGAAGAAGCAAAACAAGAAGACAACCTTCAGGAAGAAGAAGGTAAAAAACGTTCATTTTTCTCATTTGGTCGTAAAAAAAAGGAAGACAAAGTCGATGAGTCTAAATTAATAGAATCTGATGAAAAGGGGACTGATGAAGAGCCTAAGGAGAAGAAGTCTCATTTTTGGTCTAGGTCTAAAGGGGATGATTCTGATGAAGAAGAATCTGTTGATGATGGGGGTGAGGAAGAGTCTATTGAAGTAGAATCTCCTGTTGTTGATGAGGAGCCTAAGGAGAAGAAGTCTCGTTTTTGGTCTAGGTCTAAAGGGGATGATTCTGATGAGGATGAATCAGAAGATGAAATTTCTGAGGAAAAAAATGAAGAAAAAACAAAAGAAAAATCTCACTTCTGGTCTAGAAACAAAAATAAAGATGATGACTCATCTGAAGGAAAAGGAGGATTATTTTCATTTGTTCGTGAAAAAACAATCTCTGAAAAACATGTGGAAGACACTTTATGGGAACTTGAAATGGGTCTTTTAGAAGGGGACGTGGCAATGGAAGTGGCTACTGAAGTAGTTGATTCTGTAAAAGATGACCTTGTCGGTCGTAAAATCAAAAGAAGTAGTGACATTACAGAATACACATATGACGCTTTAAGAAATGCTGTTGCAGAAATCATTGATGTTCCAGGCAAATCAATGACTGAAATGATTGAAGAAAAAAAAGCTCAAGGAGAACCATTGGTAGTAATGTTTGTTGGTATTAATGGTACTGGAAAAACAACTACAATTGGTAAATTAGCCAATTACTATTTGAAAAAAGGTTATACTCCAGTCATTGCAGCTTCAGATACATTTCGTGCAGGAGCTATTGAACAGGTTACCCATCATGCAGATAATGTTGGAGTAAAAATTATTAAACACCAAAAAGGGTCAGACCCTGCAGCTGTTGCTTATGATGCGGTTGAACATGCAAAAGCCCAAGGAAAAGAATTAGTTTTAATTGATACTGCTGGAAGAATGCAGACCAATACAAATCTTATGGATGAAATGAAAAAAATCAAAAGAGTTTCAAATCCTGATTTGGTTATTTTCGTTGGAGATGCACTTACAGGTAATGATGCAACTCAACAAGCAGTTAAATTCAATGAAGCTATTGATATTGATGGTGTAATCTTAACTAAGGCAGATGCAGATAGTAAAGGTGGTGCATCATTGTCTATTGGTTATGTAATTAAAAAACCAATCATGTTTTTAGGTGTTGGCCAAGGATATGATGATATTAAAGAATATGATGCTGAATGGATGTTAAATCAATTATTTAGTGAAGATGAAGTTGAAATTGAGGGATGATTTATGAATTTTAGAAAGTTTTCATTTGTTCTTGTTGTTGTTTTGGCTGTTTTGCTTTTAATAGCAGCGGTTGCGACAATTTTTATGGGTGGTGGATCAAATTTTGGTCAGCCAAAAGGGGATGTTTCAATAGCAGTCACTGGGGATGTCATGTTTGCACGTAATATGGAAGGGGTTTTAAGTTCAGATTCCTCTCCATTTGCTGGTGTTTCTAATGTAACTTCTAATGTTGATTTATTAATAATCAACTTTGAAAATGCAGCAACAAACTCTGAAAATGCTGTTAAAGGTGATGTTCCTCTGAAATGTGATCCAAAATATGTGCCTCTTGCAAAAGCAAATAATAGGACAATCGCAACTCTTGCAAATAACCATGTATGTGATTATGGTTTTACTGGAATGCGCGATACTATTAAATATCTTAAAGATGCTGGAATCACTCCAATGGGTGCTGGTGAAAATGCAAGTGATGCTCACAAATCAGTTACACAAAATATTAACAATAGGGATATCACTGTATTAAATTATATGGATTCAAACAATTTTGCAGAATATGATTATCAATCTTTACCTTATGCAAATGATTCTTCTCCAGGATATTCTGCATATAATTCAGAAGATGCCAAAAAACAAATTTCTGAAGCTCGTGCCAATGGGTCTGATTTTATCATGGTTTCAATGCACTTTGGAAATGAATATTCAATGTCTCCTAATACCGACCAAGAAAAAATAGCCCATGAATTAATTGATTATGGTGCAGACATTGTTGTTGGAGCTCATCCTCACGTGCCTCAAGGGGTTGAAATGTATAAAGGAAAACCAATCTGTTATAGTTTAGGTAACTTTATGTTTGATTTGGGAACAGAATCTACTTTAAATGACTATATGATTAAGGTTGAATTGGTAAATGATACCGGTGTGTTAACTTTATATCCGGTTAATATTAATGGATATTTGCCACATATTATGAGCCCTGATGATGGTAAAACATTTTTAAATGGCTTATCTCCACAATGTAAGGAATTAAACATAACTGATGATGGAACTGGAAAATTGACTTTTAATTTAACAAAGGACAAATAGTCCTTTGTTTTAAATTTTTAAACTTCCCGTATAAATATATCCCTTCAAGTCAGATTTATTTTTAAATTTAAATTGGAATGTATCTTTGTTTGAAACATATAAATGTGAAAGTGCTATTCCAACATCAATATCATTCCATTTACCGAGTATTTTTCTTTTAACAATATTATGTTTTACTTTAAAAACATCATATCCTTCATCAGTATGTTTAAAATACCACGGTTGGGAGTTAACGGCTGATGGTGCTAGTTGTGCTACTTTTAATTTTTCATCTTCTATATCGGATATTTTAGATAAACTTTTTCTTTTAAATTTACTAATGTCTCTTTTCAAATCATTGGATTTTCCAAAGGACATTAAAATTACAAATTCAGGGTCTTTTTCTTTAACAGAACCCATTCCAACCCAACAACTACCAATATTAAGGCTTTGCATGTAAAGTGAAAGTTGCTGGAAGATAAATCCAATATTAAGCCCATAATTTTCCTTTTTATCAGAGTATATTGCCAGATAATATGGTGCACTCCATCTTGTTTTTAAAGACACTTCGTCCCTAGTTAAAATCTTATAAGAATAATTAATTTCAGGAATTAATGGTTTAACAGTTGACATGAACTCATGAATTTGGGACATATCTATTTCATCATCCAAATACTTTCTGCAGGATTTTCTTATAAAAATTTGACTAGCTAAATCCATTTTACCATTTCCTTTTAGCTATTGCCTTAAGGCGTTTTTTATCAATGTTTTTTTGTTTATCTGATTGATATTTCTTCTTTTGACGATTGGTTGCAGTTTGAAAATTAGGCATTACTGTGACTAAATCAATAGTATTTCCGTGACAGGCAAAGATTAGTTTTAATTCTTTATAGTCCTTATTTGCCGGTGCTTCATAAATTACTTCATATTCGTTGTTCCCACTTCTTTCATGTCTCAGCGGTTCTTCATACATTACAGTATCTACAATGTACTCTCGTTTAATTCCATTTTCACTCAATCTTTGGTTAAAGTGAGTGTTTTCAAAACACCAATCAATACTTTCAGTATCGCCAACAATAAATCTATCAAAAACATTCATTACTATAAAATTAGTATTATAATTTTATAAAGTTATTGATTTTTATGGGGGGGGGACTGTCAATTTGTTGAGACTTTTGTTGATATTTGGTGTTTATTTTTTCAAAGTCCTTTTTCAAGTCTTCTTTTAATTTTCGTTAAATTGTTATATTGGTCATGTCTGAAAACTTGATTTAAATTGTGGTGTTGCGGTTAAAAAAATAGAATTGATTATTAGTATTAAACTAATATAGGGTGCTAGATTTTTTCATATGAAAAACCTACATTTATTCTTTATTTTTCGATTTTGTCTATTAAAATATTCTTATTTTCTTATGGTGTTTTTAATTATTTTATTAAATAAAAAAGGGGTCTATTAATATCTGCTATAGTGGATATCTTCCATTTTGTTCATATTTTGTTTTTAACCATGTTTTAAGCATTTTGTCTGAAATTATATATTTTTTATTGAAATCATACTCAATTATTCCTTTATTTGACAATGAATCGAGATATTTTGATATTGTTGGTTTAGAATAATTTAATTCATTAAGTAGTAATGTCCAGTTTGCCCCATCATTTTCAATAAGAGTAAGTATTATTTCACGTTCTTGAACACTTAATCTTCCCCACACATAAATCCACATTATTGCAATCTGATCAATATTGAGTTTTATATTTTCTAAAATAATATTTTCATCACAAATTTGATTTCCAGGTAGTATTGAGCATAATGAGTTGATATAAATAGGTATTCCTCTTGTACATTCATAGAATTGATTGAAACCTTCATCATTAAATTTTATATTATTGGATCTTTCATCAACATATCTTTTTGTTTCCTCTCTGGAAAATGGTTCAATATCAATCTGAATCATTCTACCGCCAAATGCACCTGTCTGGCCATTAAGCATGGATATAATTTCAGAGGTTTTTGAAACAGAACCTGTGAATATATAACTTACATTATGTTGTATTTGTGAATAACTTCTAATTAACCAAAATAAAGCTTCAGGACTTTTAACGGATTGTAATAATTGAAATTCATCTATAACAATTACAAATCCTTTAATGTATTCATTTGAATCAACAATTTTTTGAGGCAATTCCATTACAAATTTACTTAATTTCTCATAATTGTCTTTTATTATTGGTATTGGGATATCAAATATGTCAATACTATTATCAAAATCATAATCTTTAATTTTCAGTTGTTTTAAAAACATTTTTATGGAATCTTTAATTTTTCCATGCATTTTTTTATTTTTTGATGTTGTATTTTGGATTGAAAATAGAATTTCTTTCATTACTTCTTCTTCGGTTAAATCAGTCCTTTGTCTAGCATATATATTGGATAAATCAATATATGCTGTGAGGAATTTCTCATCTTGGTCTTGAAGTATCTTTTTCAGTAAAAAAGTTTTACCAACTCCTCTATATCCTGTTATTAATATTTGATTAGGTATATCTTCTTCTAACATTGATAGGTATGCATTAATTTTTTTAATATCTTTTTGTCTATTGAAAAAATATTTATCGATATCTTTCGGTATAGTAATGGGCATTATTTTCATTTTAAACATCTCAATAAATTATTTTTTTACTAGTAAATTTCATTTTTATAAGTAAGTATTATTTTATATTTTTTTGATATTATAAAAAATTAACTGGTAAGTGTAATTTTTACTAGTAAATTTTATTTTATTTTTTTAGAAAATTATGAAAAATTAACTGGTTAATTATATATTTACTTGTAAACTAATGGTTAAAAATAGTGGGATAATTAGCTATATGTCGAATATAGCTAATTGAATACTTCTTTGAATTTGTCTTTTAAGCCTTTTTCAACATGTTTTATTTCTTCTCCGCTTACTTCGGCAAATTCAGTTAATAAATCTTTTTGTTTTGAATTTAATTTTTTAGGAACAACAACAGTTACAGTAACATAAAGGTTTCCTCTTGATTGATGCCTTACGGAAGTCATTCCTTGATTTTTTAATTTAAATACTGTTCCGCTTTGGGTTCCAGGACTTACTTTAAACTCCACTTCTTTGCCTTCAATCGTTGGTATGCTTATAATGTCACCTAATGCTGCTTGCGGGAAACTGATTTGCTGTTCATAGTATAAGTGATCTCCTTCACGTTCAAATACTTTATTTTTATTAATATGGACTGATACTATAAGGTCTCCTTCAAGGCCTGATGCTTCACCACAGTTTCCTTCACCAGATACTCTTAAGTGATTTCCTTCGTCAACGCCTTCAGGTATTTCAAGTTTTATAGTTTTAGTTTTTCTAACACTTCCCTTTCCATGACATTCCTCACAAGGGTCAGTAATTATTTTACCCGTTCCTCCACATTGGCGACATGGTCTAACATTTACCATTTGACCTAAGAATGTGTTGCTCACTTCTTTTATTTGACCGCTTCCATTACATGTTGGGCAGGTTTGTGGGTCATGACCTGGTTTTGACTTTGAACCATTACACGTTGGACAAAGTTCACTTCTTGTGACTTTAATTTCTTTTTCACAACCATTAAAAGCTTCTTCAAGATTTATATGAACATCTGTGTAAATATCAGATCCTCTTTGTGGACCACTTCTAGCTCCCCTAGAGCGTGAACCTCCACCAAAACCGAATAAATCGAAGATATTACCAATATCAAATCCTTGAAATATATCATCAAAGTTTACATTTTGATAGAAGTCTTCAGCGGTAAATCCTTCCATTCCTGCATGACCGAATTGATCGTATCTTTGACGTTTTTCATCATCAGACAATACAGCGTAAGCTTCACTTATTTCTTTGAATTTTTCTTCTGATCCTTCTTCTTCACTTACATCCGGATGGTATTTCATGGCTAATTTACGATAAGCTTTTTTAATTTCCTTTTCATCAGCTGTTTTATCGACTCCAAGGACTTCGTAGTAATCTCTCTTGTCTGCCATTTATTCACCTTGAAATTTCTTTAAAAAAATTAGATAAAAAAAATAAAATGTTTCATCTCATCGTTAGTTTATTTTTTTATTGATTCTGATTCTGATTACCCACGCCCGAGATAAAACATTTATTTATAAATCTAATCATCTTTTACTTTGTAATCCGCATCGATTGTGTCATCATCATCTGAAGGTGCATCTTGAGCTCCAGCATTTGCATCTTGACCGGCTGCTTGTTGAGCTTGTGCTTCAGCCTGTGCCTGTTGGTAGATTTTTGCACCAATTTCTTGGATTACTTTTTCTAATTCTTCGGTTTTTGATTTAATAGCTTCGATATCGTCACCAGCTATTAGTTCTCTTAACTCACCAACTAATTTTTCAACATTTGATTTTTCATCTTCAGAGACTTTGTCTCCAACTTCTTCTAATGTTTTTTCAGATGTGTAAATTAATGCGTCTGCATTGTTTCTGACTTCAATTTCTTCTTGTTTTTTCTTATCTGCTTCAGCATTCATTTCTGCTTCTTTGACTTTTTGTTCGATTTCTTCATCAGATAATTTAGTGGAAGAAGTAATTGTTATTGCTTGTTCTTTACCAGTTCCTTTGTCTTTTGCAGTTACATTAATAATACCATTTGCGTCAATATCAAAGGTCACTTCAATTTGTGGAACACCTCTTGGTGCAGGTGGGATTCCAACTAATTGGAAACGGCCTAAAGAGGTATTATCAACAGCCATTTTTCTTTCACCTTGTAATACATTAATATCTACAGATGGTTGGTTATCTGCTGCTGTTGAAAAGATTTGACTTTTCTTGGTAGGAATAGTAGTATTTCTTTCAATTAATGTAGTTGATACTCCACCTAAGGTTTCAATACCTAAGGACAATGGAGTTACATCTAAAAGAACTAAATCTTTTATTTCTCCAGCTAATACTCCTCCTTGGATAGCTGCTCCCATGGATACACATTCCATTGGGTCAATTCCTCTTTCAACTGGTTTGCCTATGAATTTTTCAACAAATGCTTGTACACATGGCATTCTGGTAGGTCCACCAACTAAGATGATTTTGTTAATTTCATTTTTACTCATTTTTGCATCATCTAATGCTTGTTGCATTGGTTTACCTGATTTTTGAACGATTCCATCAACTAATTCTTCTAATTTTGCTCTAGTTAAATTTTCAATTAAGTTTTTAGGAGTTCCATCAGATCCCATTGCAATAAATGGTAAGTTAACTTCAGTAGTTAAGGTAGTGGATAATTCGATTTTTGCTTTTTCAGCAGCTTCTCTTAATCTTTGCACTGCTTGATCATTTTCTCTTAAATCAATTCCTTCTTTTGCTTTAAATTCATCAGCTAAGTAATTGAGTAATACGTTATCCATATCGGTACCACCAAGTTGGGTGTCCCCACTAGTGGATTTTACTTCAAATACTCCACCACCGAATTCCATAATGGTTACGTCTAAAGTACCTCCGCCTAAATCGTAAACCATAATATTTATATCATCGTCATCTTGTTTATCAAGACCGTATGCTAGGCTTGCTGCGGTTGGTTCGTTAACAAGTCTTACAACATCTAATCCTGCGATGGTACCTGCATCTTTAGTTGCAGTTCTTTGGTTATCGTCAAAGTAAGCTGGTACGGTAATAACTGCTTTTTCAATAGGTTCGCCTAAGAATGTTTCAGCATCTTTTTTGATTTTTTGCAAGATGAATGCTGAGATTTCTTGTGGGGAGTATTGTTTTCCGTTTGCAGTTACTTTTTTATCAGTACCCATTAACCTTTTAATTGCACTAATAGTGTTTTCCGGGTTTGTTACTGCTTGTCTTCTTGCTGGTTCACCAACTAACATTTGTCCGTCATCAGTAAATGCAACATAACTTGGGAATGATTTACCATATTGACTTGCTCCTTCTGCTGAAGGGATTGTGGTTGGTTTTCCTCCAACAAGTACTGATGCTGCTGAATTACTTGTACCTAAATCAATTCCAATAATTTTTTCTTTTTTATCATCTGACATAATTATCACCATTTTTTAATTAATTAATAATTTAATAAACATTACTGTTTTTTACAAACAATTACTTTTGAGTATTTTAAAACTTTATCTTTATATGTGTATCCTTTCATTAATTCTTCTATAATATATCCATTCTCAACATCTTCACTTTCTTGAACCATTAATGCTTCATGTTTGTTTAAGTCGAACTTTTCTCCTTTTGCTGGAATTTCTTCAACTCCTTCTTTAGTTAAGACGTCTTTAAATTTATTATAGATTAACTCAATACCTTCTCTGAAATCTTTATCATTTTCAATTGTAAGGGATCTTTCAAGGTCTTCATAACAATCAAGGAATTCTTTTATGAGATTTTCATTTGCAAATTTTACAATTTCAACATTTCTTTTATCTGTAATTTTTTTGAAATTTTCAAAATCTGCCTGAAGTCTTTGAGATAATGAAACATATTCTTGGGTTTCGTCTTCTTGTTTTTCGAGATTTTCTTTTAATGTGCTTATCTCTTCATCTTTTTTGGCTAACTCCTCAAGAAGTTTATCATATTCTTCTTGAATATCTATTTTTTCTTCAACTTCTTTTTCTTTTTTCTTTTTTGCCATTAACTCACCCTTTTTATTATTAAAAACTCTTTGTAATAACTCCAGTAGAGAATAATTATTTTTGCACTAATAATATTTGGTTTTTAGGAATTTATGGACATATAGGAAAATGGTTCATCTTTTAAGAGTTATTACTCTGAGTTTTTTAAACCAAATATTAAAGTAACAAAAAGTTATCTTTCTCCTACATTATTATAGTAACAAAAGGTTATATAAAGTTTTCGGTTTTTTCTGTGAAAATGTTATTTTAAAATTTCATGATGATTTTGTCAAAGAAAAATATTATAGTAACAAAAAGTTATATAAATGTTTTGATATAATGTATAATCATGACTGATACAAATGATATTAAAAAAAATGTCAAGTTCCAAAACAAAGGTGATTCCTCATCAGATACTATAGAAATTAGGGGAAATTACGGCAGTGATCTTGATAGTATAGATAAAGAAGATATTTTAGATGTAATGGGATGTAAAACAAGAAGAGACATCATTGACCTCTTAAGGCAGGAGCCAATGTTTGTAAGTGAAATTTCAAATGAACTTAATGTTGGCCAAAAAGCCGTAATAGCACACCTGAGGGCAATGGAAGATGTAGGTATTTTAAACTCTTCATATAAAAAGATATTGAGAGGAAGACCGCGTAAATACTATGATTTAGACAATGAAGTTACTATACAAATAACAATTAATAAAAATTCATTTGATGTAAACTTCAAAGATTCCCGTGACACATTGCAATTGCCGTCTGGTGATGAATGGTCTAAATTATTGGATATTGAAAAAAGATTAGACAACGGTCAAATGGAAGCTCTTGAAGAGTTAAAAAATCAAATCAGATTATATGATAATTTAAAGGCAAGAGCAGAATATATGCTTGAGAGAACATTAAAAAACAGATAATTTTATTAATTTGTATTAGTTACCCTCTTTTTCTCTTTTTTTTAATCAAAGACAATTTTATCTTTTTATATATTTTAACCAAAGTTTAACATTAATTTTAGAAGATGTTTTCATGCCTATAATCTCATGAAATAATTTGCTTGAAATTTTGTCTAATTATGTGCATTATGGGGTCTTGAAATTATTGGTTATTTTTTGTTTTTGCAACTATTGCTTGGCCTAAACTCACTGATCCATCTCCACAACAGGTGTTTTTATGCTGAATGAAAGTATAGTCATTAGATTCAATATAATTTTTAACGGCATTTGTTATTGCTTCGTTGTAAAATACTCCTCCTGTTGCCCCTATGGTTGTTATTCCTTTTTTTTCTGCTGATCGGATTGAAAGTTCACTTAATCCATTAGCTATTGTTTTTTGAGCAGCATTTGCAATATCTGCTTTTTTATGACCTTTCAAGTAAAGCTTTACAACTTCCTCTAATATTTCAGTAGTTTTCAATTCATTTTTGTCAAAAATCAATGGCAATTCTAGTTCAGTGGTTGAATAATATGCTGCGGATTCCAGTTTCATTGATGCCTCTCCTTCATATGTTCTTTCATTACATATTTCTAGCGCAGCTGAAACTGAGTCTAGGACTCTGCCGGTACTTGTAGTCACACCAACATTAATTCCTGTTTCAAGTTGTTTGAATATATTTTTAATCTCTATTTCACCATATTTGAAGTATTTGATGTAATTTTTTATTAATTCTTCATTGTTTAAAATACTTAAAAGCATGCGGATAGGATATTTTGTTGCAAGGTCTCCTCCGGGCATTTTTTGTCTTTCTAGATGTGCCATTCTTTCATAACTTTTAATGTCTGTATAAAGGATTTCCCCACCCCAACTTGTGTGATCATCACCATATCCTGTTCCATCTGCAGCAATTACTATCATTTCATCTATTTTATAATCATTTGCCAGGGATACTGCATGTGCATGGTGGTGTTGAACCGGAATTACGTCTACTCCAAATTCATATGCTAATTTTGTTGTAAAAAACTGTGGATGCAAATCACATGCAACTACATCTATATCACATACCTTTGTGATTCTTTTCATATGATTAATTGATTCTTTAAGGAAATTGAGTGTCTTTAATTTATTTGTATTTCCGATATGTTGTGATGGGTATGCAATTGCATCAGTTGCAAGACAAAATGTAACATCAAGTTCGGGACCAAGAGACAATACATTCAAATCATTAACATCATAGTTAATGGTATAAGGTTCAGGAGTATAACCTCTAGAACGGCGAATAAAGGATAATTCATCATTTCTAAATCTAATAACGGAATCATCACACCTATTTAAAATTTTACGATTATGAATGAGAGAATAATCACTAATGCCGTTAATTATTTCAGAATTATCAATCATCATAGGTTCTCCAGGAATATTTGCTGAAGTCATAACATAAGTATCAATTTCACCCTCATCGAAAAGCAAATAATGCATTGGAGAATATGGAAGCATCACACCAATGTTATGCAGGCCTGGTGATAAGCTTTCGGGGAAATTATAATTTTTATTTTTCTTTAAAATAACAATAGGTCTTTTATTGGAAGAAATAGTTTTAATTTCATTTTCTGATAGTTCAGCATATCTTTGGACTGATTTTAAATCACTGCTCATAACAGCAAAAGCTTGATTAGGTCTATTTAATCTTAATCTTAATTCTTTTATAGCTTCATCATTATAAGCATCAACAACAAGATGTGTTCCACCAATTCCTTTAATTGCTAATATTTTTCCTTCTTTTAATTTTTCCGCACCTAATTTAATGGGATTATTGGAATCAATTAATTTATCTTTTTTATAAATGGCCATTTGAGGTCCGCAATCACTGCAACAAATTGCCTCACCATGATAACGTCTGTCGAAAGGATTTTGATACTCAATTAAACAGTCATCACATAATGGAAATTCATCCATTGAAGTTTTATCTCTATCATATGGGACGGAATCAATAACAGTAAATCGGGGTCCACAATCAGTACAGGCATTAAAAGGATATTTATAACGTCTATCTGTAGGATTTCTAATTTCAGCTAGGCAACTGTCGCAGATTGCAATATCTGGTGGAATAACACTAATGCCCGAATAAGAATCAGAACTTTCAATAATTTTAAATTCATCAAAATTACTTTCATCAATATCTAAAACCTTAAAAGAATCAATTCTTGCAATTGGAGGTAATTCATTTTGCAATCTTTTAATAAATAATTCAATATTGTCTCCTTCAAGTATAATTTCAACTACATTACCTAAATTTCTAACATAACCATTTAAATTAAGGCTTGTAGCTAATCTATATACATAAGGTCTAAAACCAACACCCTGAACAATTCCTTGAGTTAAAATCTTTTTCGCTGTCATAAATATTATAATTATTTGGGCTTAATTATTCATAAGTTTTTTTAATATCTTTAATCTTAAATTACTATCATGAGGGAAATACTTGAAAAATTAATTAATGAAGAAATTGATTTAGAATGTGCAGAAAACTTAATTAAATCTCAGGATATTTTGGAGTTAGATGAAATTGCTAAATTGGATGTAAATCGTCAAAACAGGACAGGTTTTCCAGAAGCTGTTTTCGCACCTAGTAAAGATTATGAAGATTTACTATTAATCATAAAAAAATACTTTAAAAGTGAAAACCCTCAAAACTTAATCATTACCAAATTATCCAATGAACGATATAAAAAACTAGATACTGATTTAGATTACCTCAAATCTAAAGGTTTAATATTTGATTATAATAAAAAAGGACAAATTTTAGTAATTAAAGTTAATAAAAATAAATCCGAACCTTTAGCTAAAATTGGAATTATAACTGCCGGAACATCTGATATTAATATTGCGGAAGAGGCAAAAGTTATTGTTGAAGAAGGTGGCTGTGAAGCTATTACCTCTTATGATATTGGTGTGGCTGGAATTCATAGATTATTCCCACAAATTGCCTACATGGTAAAAGAAGGGGTTAAAGTATTAATTGTCTGTGCAGGAATGGAAGGAGCTCTACCTTCAGTTGTTGCGGGCATTGTTGACATTCCAGTAATAGCAGTTCCAACATCAGTCGGATATGGTGTAGGTCAAGGGGGACGTGTTGCACTGGATTCAATGCTTCAGTCATGTGCGCCGGGGATTGCGGTAGTAAATATTGATAATGGTTTTGGAGCAGCAGTATTCGCATTAACTATAGTAAAAAGCCGATAATATGAAATATTCATCATTTTAATCTGCAGTTGATATGAATATAAGTCAAAAGGATACAGCATAAGAATGGGGTTCAAACTTTCCTAGGCAACCTTTTTATCGCATCATAAACTCTCATAGAATTTTTTTGATCCCCAAATAGGAAATATGCTTTAATACGTTTTTCATATTCTTCCTTTAGTTCACAATTATTTTTCATATATTCAATTATAACATCAACAAGTTCATTTTCGTTTCGACAGACTTCACCAAAGCCCATTGTTTCATAATCAAAATAACTTTCTTGAAGATTAAAGTGATAATCTTTACTATACTGGTAATAAAGAACTGGTTTTTTAAGATATGCAAAATCAAAAGCAACAGAGGAATAATCTGTAATTAAAAGTGAACCATGATTAAAGACTTTTTGGTATTTTTCATGTTCATAATCAATTGTAACGTATCCATTTCTATCAAATAAATCTATAAAATCATAAACGTTTGGATGGGGTTTAAAAACTATTTCATAATTATATTTTTTCGCAGCTTCTATTAATTTTTCATTATTAATCAATGAATTAAATCGTTTAAAGAATTCAGAGTTTAAAACAATCTCGTTGGACTTAAATTTCAGATATCTTCTCCATGAAGGCATAATTAAAATTTGTCTTGAATCTTCTTGTTTTTCTAAGTTATCAAATCTTGGAAAACCTAATAATTTAACAATTTCTTTTTTATAATTGTAGGGATATTTAAAAATTGATTTATATTCGAATTTTGACACTGTTAAAAACATGGCTAAATGTTTGTCATATTCATTAAGCCAAGATGAAACATTATCTTTTGTAATACCATGTTGTAAAAATATTGTTGAAGATTTTAAAAGTCCTGCAAAGAAAGGATAATTACCCCAGAATGGATAAATAATGTTGTTGTCCGGATGTGAAGTAATGATTTTTTCCGCATACAATGCAATGAAACGATGTTTAATGGATTTAAAATATATAACATCGCCAAGTTTTTTCATATCTTCAATATCTCTACTATCTTTTCTCAAAACAAAATATTTTTTAATATTTGGATCTTTATCTTTTGCATATGTATAAATTTGTCTTCCATTATCATCTGCTATGGCAGGTAAATCCATGAATAACCATATTCTTTTGTTTTTCATGTACGGATAAGTAAGTAAATAAATTAATCTTAATGGTATGCCTGTTTTATATCCTTTTTCTCGCTTTTTAAGCATTGAATAAATAGTTTTAAATTCTCTTTTCAACCAATTTTTATTACTTTTTCGTTTTATTATAATTTTATTGTCTTCTAAATGGGATATATAATCTTTAGTTTTAGCATATCCCACAATTCTTGAAAAATTGCATGGTCTTGAAAAGTCAATAAATAAATCTACATCTCCAGGGGTTTTAAATTTAATTTCATATTCTTTTGGCTTGTCAAGAGGAATTTCTACTTCAAATGAATAATTTGTACTATATTTGTAACTTAAACAATATTTATCTCTTTGAGGAAATTTTAACTCATTCAATTCTAATTTTTCATCGTTTAAATAGATTTCTGCACGTTTATTTAGCATTGTTGGAAGATTAGCTAGAATATATAAGTTATCATTAATTATTTCAAAAACATCAATATAAACAGTATTCAATTTTAATCTTTTAATAACAGTTTTTTCAAATTCATGATTTTTTTTAGGATTATCTTTATATTTAAAAAAGATTATGTTTGCTTTTAAGAGATCGGTCATATTTTTTTGTTTGAATATAACTTCATCATCAATGTATTGCATGACTTCATAAAGTTGTTTTCTTAATTTTTTAAGTTCCACTGGTGTTAAAATATTGTTGACAGATGAAACATCAAATAACCATTGCAAATCATACATTATTGTATACTGAATAAATAATGGAACTTCTCCATAAATTTCAATGCTTTTATCAATCAGGAATTTAAAGTAATGTTGCACACGGTCATTAAAATATTCTTTTTTAAGGGAGGAATTGTCGATAAGTGATGATTTGTCATCTCTTTTTCTATAATAATATTTTCCACCAATACAAAAACCAATATTTGGATTTTTTAAAAGTAATTGGTTAATAAAAACAACATCCTCTGATACTGTAATATTATTGTTAAATTTTAAATTTCCAATGGATTTCCTTTTAAAAAAACAGGATGAAGAAGATAATTGGATATGGTCCGGATTTTCAAATAAATTAACAGATTTGTCCTTGTCATATTTAAAATTAAGGGGATGTTCTCCTTCTTTTTCACCAAAAAAATAGATTGGAATAGAAACTAAATCGATTTCATCACCATATTTATTAAAAAAGTTCAAAATATTTCTAAAAGTCGTTGATGATATATAATCATCACTATCTAAAAAATTAATATATTCGCCACTAGATTGTTTAAGACCGATGTTTCTTGTTTCAGATGGACCCAAATTCTCTTCATTAACAATGTATTTAATATTTTTTGGATATTTGGCTTTAAATCCTTGACAAATCTGCCCGGTGTTATCTGTACTTCCATCATTAACAATGATAATTTGAATATTTTTTTCAAAATTTAAGGTTTGGTTAATTATACTATTAATTGCTTTTGAAATCCATAAATCAGAATTATATGCAGCAATAACTACAGAAAATTTGAATTGATTCATTTATCAGCCAACCATTTAAATAGTTAAATCATTTTCTTCTTCTTTCGAATTCTTCAAATAATTCGTCAATATCAACGCCTTTATAAACAAGCAGTAATAAAGTGTGAAATATTAAATCAACAGATTCATAAACTAAATTTTCATTATTTTTACTGGCTATTAATACTTCACCACATTCTTCAGCTATTTTTTCAAGTATTTTATCTTCTGCTTTTTTATCACTGTCTTGCATTATATTAGAAGTATAAGAATCAATCGGATTATCTCTTCTGCTTTCAAGGACTTCCCATACCTCTCTTATAATTTTATCATTCGCCATGGGATTCACTATCCTGAATACTTTCTGTAATGGCAATTAATGGATGTTTATCATCATCAATAATAGTAATATCCTCAAATTTACGAATTCCTGCTTTATCTGCAGTTTTTTCCATACCTAATTTAATATCTTGGCCCAAATCAACAACATATGAATCAACAGTTTCACAACCCATTTGTTTAGATGCTACTGCTCGATGATGTCCATCAACTAAAATCCATCTGTCTCCGGTTTTAACAACAATAGCGGGTTCTGCTAAACCTTTTTTTAATTCATAAGATCTTCCTTCAAGTTCATCTGCATAAACTCTATCCTGTGTAGGCCTTAATTTATCAGTTGGAACTTTCATCCTTTTTAAAGTAGTTTTTATACCATATAACTGTTCCATAGTATTTTTAAAGTATTCTACTTTATTAGGTGTGGACCGTTCAATGTGGGATCGAACCATATCAGTATTTGTAATAATTCCAACTAATGCACCGTTTTCATCAACTACAGGCATTCTTGATATTCCACGTCTAAACATTACACGGGAAGCGTCATTAATGGAGAGATTTTCATTAGCGACAACCAGTTTGGTACTCATCATTCCACTAACATTTTCCTTCCAGTCTTTAGCGACAATATCAAAAGCCGTTACCATTCCAACAAGTCTATTATTTTTAACAACCGGATAACTGTTGTGGTGGCTTTTTTTCATTAAAGTAATAATTTCTTCGGTTGGGGTATCTGGAGAAACACTAATAACATTTTTTGTCATATAATCTTTAACAAAGCTTTTCTTTGCTGTCATTTTTATACCCCTATTCAATGTTTTCTTTTAAAAGTTTAACAGTTTCACTAGGATCAGCTTTTCCACGGGTTATTCTCATTACTTGACCAACAAGGAAATTAAGTGAAGCTTTTTGTCCATCATTATAATCTTTGACTGCTTTTGGATTTTCATCAATGGCTTGTTTAACTGCAGCCAATACCTCATCTTCTTTTACAACACCAAGCAAACCTAATTCTTCAGCAATTTCTTTAGGTGATTTATCATTTTCCGGCATTTGTTCTATGATTCTTTGAGCAGCTTTAGTTGTAATTTCTTTATTTTGAAGCATGTTTAAAAATTCAATTAAGTTTTCAACAGTAATTCCACTATCTGCATAATCAAGTTTATTATATGATAAAACTCTTTTAAGTTCATCTCTCATCCATTTGGCAGCAAATACAGGATCAATTTCTTTCACCACTTTTTCATAAGCTATTGCCAAATCAAGTTCTGAAGTTAAAACTTTTGCTGATTCTTCATCAATGCCATATTCTTTAACAAATCTTTCAACTTTGTGGTGAGGAGCTTCAGGCATAATTTCTTTAACTTTTTCGATTATTTCATCAGGAATTTCCATTGGAGGTAAATCGGGGTCTGGAATGAATCTATAATCATCAGCATCTTCTTTTAATCTCATTCTAGTAGTAATCATTTGGCTTTCAATGTAAGCACGTGTTTCCTGTGGGATTTCAACTCCACGTTTAATGAGATTTTTTTGCCTTACAATTTCGAATTTCAATGCTCTGTATGCACCTTTAATAGAGTTAACATTTTTCATTTCAACTCTGTTTCCACCATTAAGTGAAACATTTACATCTGCTTTCATGGAATTTTCTCCACGTGCAGCACCACTATATTGTAATACGCGTATAATTTCTTTTAAGAAGTTTCTTGCTTCTTCTGGGGAAGTTATATCTGGTTCGGTAACAATTTCTACTAAAGGTATTCCTGAACGGTTAAAGTTAACAATACCTCTATCAGGTTTATATTGTCCGGGATCTTCTTCAATGTGAATTTCTCTAATTCTTATTCCATTTAATTCTCCTTCATAACCGATAGGTACGGAAGTTCTTTGATATCCTGAAGATAGATCTGGATAATCATAATGTTTTCTCATAAAATAAGTAAAACCTTGATCTATTTTACAGTTCAACATCAAAGAAATCATTAATGCATTTTCAATAGCATGCTGATTTGTTGGATGTGGCTTAGCACCTGGTTGATTTAAACAAATTGGACAAATATTTTGGTTAATGGGTGCTTCATTAAAATTTGTTGGGCAATCACAGAATAATTTTGATTCAGTTTCTAATTGTACGTGGATTTCAAGTCCACACATCATACTAAAATCGTCGCTAATATTAATTCCTCCATTGGAAATTTTTTATAAAAAATTTATATTATTATAATATATATAGAATGGGGCTTATAAAGATTATTAAAATTAGGAAATTTCAGTATTTATTTTTGAGTGATTCTTTAATATACCGTTTAATAAATTTATCTAAATCCGGTGAAACTTCACTTTTTTCAGGGCCTAATTGGGTTTTGTCAGTAAATGTTCCCTTTAGCCTACGTCCGGCCCATTTTACTTCTTCTTCTACTCTTTTTCCATATTTGGTTCCAAACATTTTAAAAAGAGGGAATTTTGTAATTCCATTAGCTCCACTTAAGATTAATATTCCTATGTTTGCAAGGTTATCAATCCATGTTCCACAAATTATTTCAATTTCTGGAAATTCCAGGCGTACTCTTGTAACAACTTCTGCATAATAGAGTGATGCTGGCTGTGATTTGTCCGCATATATAGTTTCTTTATGGGGGTTTAGTGAGTAAAATATAACTCTATCGATTTTATGTTCTTGAATATATTCAATAACATAGTTTACATCATCTAATGTTTCTCCAAGCCCTAAAATTATCGTAATAGCTTTTTTAAAACCCAAATCTCCTGCAGTATCTAACATGTTAGAAATCTCATCTAGACTTTTTGATGGACAAACATTATTGTGAATTTTGGGATTGGCTACTTCAACAGCACCGGTTATGCCTTTAATTTCTGATCCGAATTCAGATAATTCATCAGTAATACCAGTATTTAACCAAACACCATCTCCAGTAATATATTTAATTGTTGAAGCTATTTCTTTTATTTCTTGATTTGTAAAAGATTCATATCCTCCAGATAAAAATTCAATATTCCAGTCTAGACGTTTACACATTTCAGCTTCAGCATAGATATTACTAATATTTCTTCTAGCTTTTGTTGGATCTTTGATTTTATTTTTCTGTGTTGACATATAACAGAATGCACAGTCTCCTTTATCACACCACCATGATAAAAATACCGCTCTTTCGAGAGTAACTAAATCACCATGCTTTTTTAATGTTAGTTCATTAGCATCTTTTATTAAATCAAATATATTCGATTCCATATTTTCAACTATTTAATTAGGTTTATATAAAAGTATCTACTAACTAATTATTAGTGTTTTTAATATTTTACTTGAAAAATCCATAAAAATCATAACTTTTATATAGTAGTAAAAATATATGATGAAATACTGTTTAAAGTCTTTTGATTTTTAAACATGGGTTTTATTTGGTTAAGGTGGTGGGTTAACATATGCCATCGTAGCTCAGTAGGTAGAGCGTTCGGCTGTTAACCGATTGGTCACAGGTTCGAGCCCTGTCGATGGCGCTTTTAGGGCCCATAGCTTAGCCAGGTAGAGCGTCCGGCTCATAACCGGAAGGCCATGGGTTCGAACCCCATTGGGCCCATGTTACTAAACTTTTAATTATTTGTTGCTCCGGTGGTGTAGTCCGGCCAATCATTTCGGCCTTTCGAGCCGAAGACTCGGGTTCGAATCCCGGCCGGAGCATTTAAAAAACTTGTTAAGATTTTTAATGGTTTCTGTTTCACTTTCGTTTTAAGCGGGGGTGCCCGAGAGGCCAAAGGGGACAGGCTTAGGACCTGTTGACGCAGGTCTACCAGGGTTCAAATCCCTGCTCCCGCATCTAACAAATTTTTTATTTCATATATTTTAAAATGCCGGGGTAGGGTAGGCGGTCATCCTCCGGGACTGTGGATCCCGGGACTCGGGTTCGAATCTCGGCCCCGGCCCCATTTATAAACTATTTTTTTCGGTGTTATTTTGGCGAAGAAAGGTTCTGCTGAAGAAAGAGATTTAGTACATAAACTTTGGGAGAGAAATTTTGCAGCTATGAGAGCTCCAGCTTCTGGAGGAGCTACTAAAAGACCCTTGCCGGATGTTGTTGCTGGAAATGGAAAATTATATTTGGCTATTGAAGTTAAAACAACTACCAAAGATAAGATTTATATTGATTCAGAGCAAATTGATGCTCTTTTGGAATTTTCTAAAATTTTTGGTGCTAAACCTTATATTGGTGTCAAATTCAAATATACTAAATGGCTATTTTTAGAACCGGATAATGCCGAAAGAACAAGAAACGGCAATTATAAAGTTGAAAAAGATTTTGCTTTAGAAAAAGGATTAGAAATCGATGAAATTTCTGGTATTGATAAGCAAATGAAATTTTAACACTAATACATATCTAATGATAAGTACACAAAAATGGTGTAAAAACTGAGTTTATTATTTAAATCATTAATAGATGATTTATCCTACTATATTTCGACGAGTATATCTGGTGATTGGTAACTTGTAGTAGCATCAGTTGCAATGGATTGAGTTAATCATTCCTAGAAACTTAACATATTTCGGATGAAACTTTTTATTATTTTGCTTATTTGATAACAATGTTATATTATTTGGGGTTAATGTTTGATTTTCGTAAGTTTTTTATATGATTTGCGAACAA
>Ga0310695_10003479_pt1 | contig 30787 bp, 37 predicted proteins | sample RumenRJG_04DNA_FD_203882 | JGI IMG/M metagenome (GOLD analysis project Ga0310695, IMG submission 203882) | Bovine rumen microbial communities from Lethbridge, Alberta, Canada - RJG_04 (v2) (version 2) | ecosystem: Host-associated > Mammals > Digestive system > Stomach > Rumen | place: Canada...
GCAGGAACTTTCTCGTGGCGTCGCTGAACGGAATGGGCCTTGAAACCGTCATGCCCGACGGCGCGTTCTACGTGTTCCCGTCGATAAAATCCACGGGGCTTTCTTCCGAGGAGTTCGCGCTGCGGCTTCTGAACGAGCATTCCGTGGCCGCCGTGCCGGGCTGCGCTTTCGGCGAATGCGGCGAAGGCTACATCCGCTGCTCGTACGCGACTTCGATGGAAAACCTGAAAACCGCCGTGAAACGCATTGGCGATTTCACCGCCGCGCTCGCGCGGCGCTGAACGCCGGAGGTGTGGAATGTCAAACGCTAGAATAAAGATGGCCAACCCCGTCGCCGAAATGGACGGCGACGAAATGACGCGCATAATCTGGGCTGAAATCAAGGCGCGTCTGCTCGAGCCTTTCGTGGAACTGGATACCGAGTATTACGATCTGGGCCTGCCGAACCGCGACGCCACCGATGATGCGGTCACGCACCAGGCGGCCGAAGCCGTGAAGCGTCTGCGCGTGGGCGTGAAATGCGCCACGATAACGCCGAACTTCCAGCGCGTCGAGGAATACAAGCTCAAGAAAATGTGGCGCTCCCCCAACGGCACGATACGCAACGCCCTCGACGGAACCGTGTTCAGGAAGCCCGTGATCTGCAAACGGCTCAAACGCTACATTCCCGGATGGACCGAGCCGGTGACGGTGGCCCGCCACGGCTACGGCGATCTGTACCGCGACGCCGAAATCCGTGTGGACGGCCCCGGCTCCGCGGACCTCGTCTTCAAGGGCGCGGATGGTGCCGAAAAGCGCGAGCGCATCTACGATTTCGAAGGCCCGGGCGTTTTGCAGGGCTGCTACAACAAGGATTCCTCGATCCGCAATTTCGCCAGGTCGTGCTTCGAATTCGCGCTTTCCGAAAAACGCGACTTGTGGTTTTCCACAAAAGATACGATCATGAAGCAGTACGACGGGCTTTTCAAGGAGACTTTCGCCCGGATGTACGAAGAGGAGTACAGGGAACGCTTCGAAAAGGCCGGCATCACGTATTTCTACACGCTGATCGACGACGCCGTCGCCCGTCTCGTGCGGTCGAACGGCGGCATGGTGTGGGCGCTCAAGAATTACGACGGCGACGTCATGAGCGACATGGTCTCCGCCGCGTTCGGATCGCTTGCGATGATGACGTCCGTGCTCGTTTCCGCCGACGGATGCTACGAATACGAAGCCGCCCACGGAACGGTCACGCGCCACTACTACAGGCATCTGAAGGGCGAAAAGACTTCCACGAACCCCGTCGCCACGATATTCGCCTGGAGCGGCGCGTTGCGCAAGCGCGGCGAAATCGACGGCACTCCGGATCTCTGCCGTTTCGCTGATTCGCTTGAAAAGGCCACGCTCGGCACCATAGAGGCGGGAACCGTCACGGGCGACCTCGCCGCGCTGATGGATCCCCGCCCGGAAGCGGTCGATACCAACGCGTTTCTCGACGCCGTAGCTTCGCGTATCGCCTGAGCGCGCCGCCGCGCGCCGGTTCAGCGCGCAACAAGAAGTTCGTCCCAGCGCGTCGTGGCGCGCGGTGAGAGTTTCGAGCGCTTCATCCGCCATGCGGACTTGCCCGGGATTCCCGCCGCCGCGCTTGAAACGGTGCTTTTGCCGAAACGCGCGTTGATTGCGTCGACCGCCTTGTAGAGCGCGGTGTTCCTGCCGCGCGGCCGCGTTTCGGTTTCGAACAAGTCGCCCTGCGCGGGCGTCCCTTCCCGTTCCAGGCCGAAAAACACCACGCCCGATTTGCGGTAGCTCGCCCCCTCGCAGAAAAGGGCGGCCGAATCCTTGCGCAGGGCGGACAGGATTTCGTTCGTCGCGTTCGTCGGGCGCGGGAACATCACTGTGCGCTGCACCCACGTATGCCGCTCTGCCGTGCCGATCTGCGCGTATGCGTTGCAGCCCGCCGCCGTCATGCCGCGGGAGCGCAGCCTTTCAGCCGCCGACGAGGCGAAATACGCCAGCGATTCGGCGAGCGCCTCGGCCGATGTCACGTATTCCCCGAAAGTGCGCGAACAGGTCAGCGACTCCGGATCGGCGTCTTCGCCGCGTTCCGTTGTGCACGGGATACCCCGCAGCTCCATCGCCGTGCGTAGCGCGGAAACCGATCCTGCCGCCCGGATCGATTCGTCTGGCATGTCGCGCAGCTCGAGCGCGGTGAAGATTCCGAGCGACCGGAATTTCGCGGCGAGCCGCCTGCCGATCCCCCAGACTTCCTCCACCGGCAGTTTTCCCAGGACTTCCGAAGTGTCGCCCCTTAGCACGAACACTCCGCCGCCGGTTTTTTTCGCCGCGTGGTTCGCTATCTTCGCGAGCGTTTTCGTGGCGGCGAAACCCACTCCGCACGGGATGCCCGTCCACTTCAGGATTTTCGCGCGGAGTTCCGCGCCGAATTTTTCAAGTTCGCTGTCGCCGCACGGCGGTTCGATGAACGCCTCGTCGATGGAATACTGCTCCACGCGCGGGGACGATTCGCGCAGTATCGACGCTATTCTGCGCGAAAAATCGGCGTACAGTTCGTAGTTCGACGACCGGAAGACGATTTCGCCGCTTTTCTCCCTGTCGCGCAGTTTGAAATACGGCGTGCCCATCGGTATCCCCAGCGCCTTGAACTCGTTGGAACGCGCCACGCAGCAGCCGTCGTTGTTGGAAAGGACGGCGACGGCGCGTCCCGCAAGCGAAGGGTTCACGACCCGCTCGCAGGAGACGAAGAAATTGTTGCCGTCCACAAGTCCCGTCATAGTTTGTGTATGGCCGCTGTCACGCGCCCGAATATCTCGAGCGTCCTCGCGCCGGAAAAACGTATGGCGGGGTACGCGGGATTCGCCGGCTCCAGCCAGACATCCCTCCCCCGGCTGCGGAATCTTTTCACCGTGAACTCGCCGTCCACGCTTGCTACGGCGATGTCTCCGTCCGCCGGCTCCAGCGAACGGTCCACCACTATCAGGTCGCCGTCGAATATCCCGGCGCCGTTCATGGAGTCGCCGGCCACGCGCAGGAAGTATGTCGCGGCGGGACGTTTCACGAGATAGGCGTTCAGATCGAGCGGCGGTTCTTCGTACTGTTCCGCGGGGCTGGGGAATCCTGCGGCTACGGAGCCTTCTATTTTCGCTGTCGTGTCCATGTGCGGCGTATCGGTGGATTTCGCTGTAAAGGCGTTTCTGCCGGCGCGAAGTATACTAAAAACCCGCCTTCCCCGTTCCCCCTTCCCCCTTCCCCGTTCCCCGTTTTCAGTGCACCCGGGAACTGCGGCCATAACAGACCCAACCGTGCGCCCGTCCGGGAAGGCGCATTGCGCTCGCGCTGTCGCATCGCTCGACAATCGGAAGATTGCCTTCGGATGCGATCGCTTCGCGCACTGCGTCTTCGCGAACAGTGTGCTCGGCTGCGGGGTCTGTTCAGGCCGCCCTTGCACGGCGGCTTCGCCTGCGTTGAAACCGCTCTCTCCGCCACCGCCCCTTGACTGCGCCATAAGACGCGCAACTGCATAGCGCAACGGCCTGCGGGCCTTAGGACGGAATACCGTCCGTCGGCCGCAGGCGCGTTGCGCGTCGCATTTGCGCGCCCTGCCGGTTCAAGGGGCTTGGCCCCGCGCCGCGGTTTCCCCTCCGGCTCGCCGCTATCGGTCGCCTAAACGCCATTTCCGCGCGACGTTTCGCGACATCGCTTGCATGACTCCATGCTCAATTGAAGTATGGAGTCACAAGAAGCCGGCAATTTCCGACACCGATCAGTCCATTTCCATCCTTGGAGATTTCGCCGGCTTTCATCCGTTGCCAAAAGCCCCATGCTTCGGGATCTCCGGTATTCACTTGAACCGTTTTGAACGCCGCCTTTTCTTCCATAATCGATTCGGGTTCGAGAAGCGCTACGATTACAGGCGCCCCTTCAACCATCGCAAAGAGCATAAACTGCATGTTTTGCTTGAAACCGATGTTGGCGCCGCCGCGCGACGATACTTTTACCATAGGCTCCGGGAGGGGTTCGCCCTGCTTCCAACCGGGTGGAGGAGGCATGGCAATCACGCGGAGACCGACAGCATTCGCAGCCGGAGGAAAGGTCATGTTGATTTCGCGCTCAAGGAGTCTATATGCTTCCTCGTACGCCTTGACAACGAGACCCTTGACGTCAACGTCTCTCGCAGGCTTGCCGAAGACGCTAGGGACTTCAACTTTCGCCACGCCGTCGAGGTTTATCGCGTCCTTGACAGTGCCGCCGTCCTTGTCGAAAACCTTCACATCGAGAGCGACCTTGCAGATGTTGACTACTACTTCGCGCCCTCCTGAACGCATCGGTTGTTTGATGATATCGACAAAAGGCTTCACAATCACGTCGGCGTCGCCAGCGTCCTGCATCTCTCCGAACTGGTTCGGCAAATAGACGTGGAAACGCTTGGACTGGATCATTTTTGTCTGGACGGCCTCGGTAAACTGTTGCGCCAGCCCCGGATCGAGCTGTCCGCCATCGGTTTTCATAGGCCCGTACATCCTTATCCCGATTTCGCTCTTTGCCTTCCCGAGGTTCGGAGGCAGTTTCCATACCACCGTAGGAGGCGGCGGAGTTGCGCAACCGGCGAACACAAAAGCGGCAATCGCCGGCAGGATGCTGAAAATATGCTTTTTCATTTTCTACTCCATCAATTGTCATGCAGTCCGGACGGGTCGGCGAAGCAGCATGCCGCTCCGGAAACCATAGCGCGCCGGCGGAACCGTCGCGCGTGCTGGTTCCGCCGGCGCGACCGGGAACAACACCTTTCCGGCTTGGATCAATTGACCTTCGATTGGAAGGAATTGACGTATTGTTGCAGGGCTTTCGTTTCCGCCGCGCGGTCGGAACCCAGAATCATGACAAAGTTGGCGCTCACAACAAGAGCATCGATCCGCTCTCCGAGCTGCGTCGCCGTCCCGACGAGTTTCGATGCTTTGAACGGGTCTTTCACCGATGCTTTGATTTCATCGATCGCCTTCGGCATGCGCTTAGAAAGCGCGACATATTTGGGAAGGTCTGAAACTACAATGGCGAGCATGGCGTTTTTACCGTTCTGCTGCGCACGTACGAATTCAAACGCCGGCCCGAGCTTCTTCACATCGTCGGCTCCGTAGCGATCCGTCCATGCCTGAAGGACATCGTTTTCCGTCTTGCCGTCCTTCTTGGCGGCGGCGACATCCTCGACGAACTGCGCAACAATCCCGGTGTATCCCTCCTTGTCGGCTTCAACCATTGGAATGACCACCCCCTTGACAAAGACGTCCGACAGGATGCAGAACTCCTTGCCGATCGCGTCTATCGTCGGGAAGCCCATCCTCTGGTACGGAACGGTCTTGTAGGATTTGAAGTTATCCCACTTGTCGCCCGTATTCTTCGCCGTGGCCAGGCTGGATGCGGTCATGCACCCGACGGCGGCCACTGCCGACACAACGGCGGCAATACCGATTTTCATGATTTTGTTCATTGCTTGCTCCTTGCTGTTTTGGTGTTTTTTGTCTACTCTGGCGAACCGGCGTTTCGGGACCGGCACGTCAGAAACGGGCTTCAAACGAATTGTTGCGCCTTTTCTTTGCTTTCGACTTTTCTCTGCGAAGAGTCGCCTCGCTTACGCGGCGGACGAAGTATCCGACTTCGATGTCTTTGAGATCGAGATCGTCATCGGCAGGAACGGCGACACTTGTCTTCGGTCCGGTGCGTGTAATGCGAATGCGCCCTATTTCCTCCCCTTCGCTTCCAAGCGACGCCCCTGTGTCAGGATCGAAAATCTCCTCCCCCGATTCAATCACATCGAACAGTTCGTCCTCGGCGACCTCTTCGTCGGTCATGTTGATCATGACATTGCGTTTGCCCACCTTTACGATCTTGGCGGGGTAGCAGACGTCGCGCAGCGCATCCACCACAAGGTGTGCGGCCTGAGCGACCGCGGCCCGCTCGCACTGCTCCTGGATATTGCCGCTTGTCCGTGAGCCCGGCAGGTCAAGGCGCGATTCCTGGCCTACTCCTATAACGGATTTCTCGGCTATTATCTTTCCTGTCTCGGCGCTGGCGATTTTGACTTGAAGTTCGACTTTTGTTCTCATGCTCGCGCTTCCGGCTCCGCCTGCGACGGCCTGGCTCAGATCCTGACCGTAGAACAGGATGTTGCCGTAGATGACGTATCCGGCAGTCTTCATATTTCCGGCTTCGGGAGCGTTTCCATCTTTGTCGTCCGTCATTCCCGCAGCCATGAGAGTCTGCTCGCTCAACGTATTTTTCAACTGTTCCCTCTCGAGAACCTCGAACTTTCTCGTAGCCGCGATCGCCTGCTGTATCCTGGAGCGAATCGTCGAGAACTGGTTCGCATCGACACCAGCCTTGTTGTCGAACTTGTCAATTGCTACGTACATGCGCGTTATTGTGGGATTTTCGCTTTTTTTCCTGCCCTTCTTGCCATTTCCCCTCGGAGACTCCGCCGAAGAATCGTCTTCCGATTCTCTTGCAAAAACCTGGGTCGCGCAAAACGTGAATGCGACCGCACCCAGCACGGCAAGTTTCATCAGTTTGTTCATCTGCTTTTTCCTTTCTTTTGTTTTTGGGTCGTTGCCGGCGCGGTTGCAATGCTTTGCTCCGCAACCGTCATCCGGTTCCGGTTCTCTGCTACAAATCATCCATGTCAAGGGGTATCAGCCCGCATTCCTTGATGCGGTAGCCTTCCTTGGTTTTCTCGAGAATGACCTGGACAACGCGATTTTTCGCTCTGTTGAATTTAAACTTCAAATCGACCGCAAAAACATGGCCGAGCCTGTGCCCGGGTTCCTCCGACAATATGTTTTCGTCGTCCAGCCCTCCGTTTATGCCGGCATCCGCCTCGAAAAGGGCGGTGAATTTTTCCAGTGTTGTTTTCTTGCGGTACGCAGGGGTCATTGAATAGTACATTTCCGTGAAATTCTCGTCTTTCCAGTGCCCGCAGAAATATCTTACAAGCCTGCGTGGGTCGCGAGATATGGATTCCGGCGGAACGGGAGGCGGTGGCGTGGGAGGAGGAGAAGGAGGATGAGGGACGATGGCGGCGGGATTTCCCTGCAAATTCCCTTCGTCCGGCAGAATCGCATTGCCCGATTGCCCGCATCCGGAACCGGACGGAGAAATCTGGATGTCCAAATGTATTTTCTGGACTCCTCGCCCCGCTTGGATTTCTGCGCCGTACGCAGGCATCATTTGAATGCCAGCGACAAGAGCCACCGGCAGAAAAAGACGTTCTGCAAAATTCATATGCGCGATGTCCCAGGTAGTACCGAAACAGGAAGCAACCAGAGAGGACGGGCGTGCCTCCTTCACCCGCGTTCTCTGAGGAGGCCGTCCAAAGCCTTGTGGAAAACATGAGTGCAGAACGACACGCCCGGCACACAATCGTGCCAACGCGCGCCCCTCCGTCAGACATGTCGCTCCACTGAAATTTTGGACGTTTCCTCAGAACGAACAAGTCCGCGTAGTTACGCGTTCTTAGTCTTGAAAGGGGTGGCGAGAGCCCGGAACGGGATCGCCGCTACCAAGAGCAAGACAATTGGAGTTTACTCGATCTCTCCGGCGGCTGTCAAGGCCAGATTTGAAAAAAGTGCCGAGCGGAGAAGAGGCGCTTGTCCTCTGGCGCGATCTCGGCAAGGTGGACAATGCGGAGCTCAAGAAGATACTTGACAAGCAGGGGATACATCCGCGCGAGAAGGGTTTTGTCCTCTATGTGAACGGCGCCCACAATCTGCCGAATACCGTGAAGGAGGATGGCGAAGAGAAGACGATCAAGGTCCGGTCCGTCGAGGCGGACTTCAATCGGCTGATGTTCGAGGAGGCCTGAGACATGGGTCGGTCGGCGTTGGTTCCTAATACGGAACGTGGTAAAATGCTACCGAAATCCGTAATAGGAAGGAGTCGAAAACGGTAGCTTCATGGGAAAGAGATGTGAAATGAACCCAACACGTAAAAAAGGAAAGGCGTCGGGAATGTCTGGAGCGGAATTGCCCGGACTCTCAAAGGTGATTTAAGGTGTGATGATGTTGAGTGACGGAAAGAGTGCGCGAAAGTCATCTGCATTGCGGGTGATGAGTCCGTCGTTGGCCTGTGCGAGTGCGCCAATCATCACGTCGGCGACGGGACGGCGCGCGGCTTTGCCAGATCGCTTGCGCTGGATGTGGCCGTTCCAGGCGGCGTGGGCGAGCGAAAGGTCGTCCTCGCCGAATTCCGGCGGAAGGTCGATTCCGATTTCAAAGAGGAAATCGCGTTCGCGCGTTTCGTCGCCGAGAAATGCGGGCGAAAGTTCCACGTACGTGAGCGGCGAGATGACGAGCCCGCCTTCGGCATGCTTCTCAAGCACTTCGGCTGATGCGAGACCAAAGGCGGGGTCTTGCTCAAGTACGTCAAGAATGACGCAGGTGTCTACGACCATGCTCACGGGCGTTCCCCATCGCGAAGTTCGTCCATCCATTCGGCGGTCGTGCGCGGCTTGCGGAAGGTGGACGCATATCCGAGCATGGCCCTTGCGCCTTTGCGCGCGCGCTTGCGGACAATCGTTACCACGCAGGTATGGCGGTCCTGCCCTTGATTCCACAGCAGAGACGTCCCGGGCGTCATCTGCATGGATTCGCGGATTGATGCCGGGATTGAGACTTGACCGCGCTCGGTCACTTTAGTCACCAAAGTTTTCATGCGGCGTATTGTACATCATGTCGTTTATCATGTCAACGGAGAATGGCAGCTCAAAATGACAACCTAATTCGACGAATTGGTCGCAAAATACAAGGAAATCTTCAAGATTTACGGGCTGAAGCCGGATTTAAGTGTTCAGAAAATTACGGATTTAAGGTCTGACCTTAAATCCGTAATTTTCTGAACACTTTTGGCGGCAAAAGCGAAATGGCGGACGATTTGATCTCGACCTGGCGCAGCTCCATCTGGAGGATTGATGGCGGGCTTGCTTCCCTGCGTCTGAAAGAGTATAATACGCGTCAACAAAACAATACAATTTTGCTGACGTGAAAAAGAACGGAGACAGTTTAGCGGACACGATAATGAAGCGGGTTGCCAAAATGCCCGCAGGTGCGTGTTTTTCCCGGAGCGATTTTGCTTCGCTGGGAACGCGTCTTGCCGTTTCTCAGGCGTTGTCGCGGCTGGAACGCGCGGGGGTCTTGTCGTCGCCGGTGCGCGGATACTATTGCCGTCGCCGAAAAAGCAAGCTTCTCAATGTCGATATGCCGCCGGACTATGCTGCGCTTGCCGCGGCGATTGCCCGCAACTCTGGCTGGACGATTATTCCCTGCGGCGACATTGCCGCCAACGATCTTGGCTTGTCGACCCAGGTTCCTGCGGTCTGGAGTTATGTCAGCACGGGACCGTATCGAACATACACGATCGGGAAGATGCGACTCGAGTTCAAGCACACGGCTAACCGCGAGCTGTTCAACATGTCGAGGAAATCGGCGTTGTGCGTACAGGCGATCAAGGCGTTTGGCAAGAATGGTGTCGCTCCTGAAATTGTCAATCGGCTGGAACTGGTGCTGTCCAGTCGGGATAGGGAGGCGCTGGCGAAAGAAACTTCTCATGTTACTTCCTGGATATATGATGTAATCAAGCGCATTGGAAAGGTGATCGATCGTGCGTAATGTCGTTCGTATGCCGCCCTTGAAGCTGAATGAGCTGTTCTTGCTGACGGCCGAGCAGATGGCCATGCCGTCCGCCATAGTCGAAAAGGATTTTTGGGTGGTATGGACGCTTGACTACCTTTTCGGACGCTCGCCATGGAAGAAGCAGCTTGCGTTCAAGGGAGGTACGAGTCTTTCAAAGGCGTTTGGCCTCATCAAGCGCTTTTCGGAGGACATCGACCTCATTCTTGACTGGCGGCTTCTCGGATACGGGCTGCGCGAACCGTGGGAGAAGCGCAGCAACACGCAGCAGGATCTTTTCAACGAGTCGGCGAATGCGCGCAGCGCGGCATTCCTCAAGAATGTATTTGTGCCGCGTCTAAAGTCCGGGCTGGAAGCGGAGTGCGGTCGTGCGCTTGATATCGGCATGGACGCGATAGACCCGAATACGGTAGCCTTCCGTTATCCATGTGCATTTGGAGATGCGTCGATCTTGCGCGAGATCAGGATAGAGAGCGGAGCGCTCGCCGCCTGGATGCCGGCGCAGACATGCGACATCGTGCCGTACGCTGCCGAACATTACCCGCAGGTTTTCAAGAATCCGGCGGCACACGTCTACACTGTCGCGCCCGAACGGACGTTCTGGGAGAAGGCGACGATTCTCCATCGCGAGGCGATGCGCACGCCCGGACGGGGACTTCAGCCCGGACGATATTCGCGGCATTACTACGACCTCTGGTGCCTGTGCCAGTCCGGCGTGAAGTCGCGTGCGCTTGATGACATTCCGCTTCTCGATGCAGTCGTTTCATTCAAGCGCAAGTTCTACCGCTGCAGCTGGGCGCATTACGAGCTGGCGACGGCGGCGGAGATTTCGCTTATGCCGCCTGAGCATGCAAAGACGGCGTTGGAAGCAGATTACCGGCACATGCAGAACATGATCTTCGGACCGCGTCCACCGTTTGCCGAGATACTGGATACGGTCCGTGCCCTGGAGATGGAGATTCACGGAAAGCGGATTCAATGACTTGGATCGATTATGTTCTTGGCGAGGTCCCGGACGAGAAAATTACGGATTTAAGGTCTGACCTTAAATCCGTAATTTTCTGAACACTTTTGGCGGCAGCTGCCGTATTTTGGAATCGCGCTTAAACCTGCACGAATCCGCCGGAACCGAATGCCGGAGCCTCTTCTGCGCGCTCGGCGGCCGCCTTCGCCACGGGGCGGAAATCGACAAGCAGCCTGCGCCATGTCTCTGCGAGATTGACAAGCGACTCGAGCGCGGCGTCAAAGGCGTCGGACTCGATGGTGCCGAGCGAAAGTCTGCGCACGAGCAAGTAGTTGCCGTTCTCGGGAGCCTTGGCGAAGAAGGCGTCCGACTGGAGGTTCGCTTCAAGCATGAGCCCGGCGAACTCGGCCTTGCCATCGGCAGGCGGTTCGCCTATTTCGGCGGAAATCATGAGCGAATCGCCTGCTGCCACAAGCGTTATGACGATGCCGTCGATGTCAAGCGCGGCGGCACCCTCTTCGGCGGTGAGATTTTCCACGCCGTGGCGCTTGGCGAAGTTCGATACGAGTTCTGCGAATTCCATGCTGGTTTTCCTTCCTTGGGGCTTCAGATCCGTCTGTCCGCCGCGCCGCGGACAGCCTTAGGCGTTTTTCCGGCCATCTGCGGCAGCCGCGATATTCGCGTATGGCCGCGCTTTGACGAATCTGTTTTGCACACGGACGGTATTTTAGCAGTGTTTCCCCCGACTTGCAAAGCCTTTCAACCGGTGCAGGTCTTGCGGAGGCGGACGCCCCGAAGCCGCCAGTAGAGTCTGCGCGGCCACCATATTCCGGCGACGGCGAGCCGGAGTTTCAGCCTGTCCCGGAAACGCGCGGTGCGCGAGAGAAGGTCTTTCTTCCTGTCCGCAAGCCACAGGCGCGCTTCTTCTTTGATTTCGTCCGCGCCGGGCGCGGACGCGAGCCGCCCGTCTATCGCGAAACATTCAAGGCAGTCGAGCGCGATGGACGCCGTTCCGGTTTCAGCATCCTCGCGGTATTGCGTGTCTTTCCATTCCTCCGCGCGGCGGAAGGCGCAGTGCAGTATGGAACGCGATATGTCCGCGTCGGGTGTGTGCGTGAGGCTGTCGTCGCGGTACGTGTAGCCGTAGACGCGCTTTGGAATGTAGCGCGCCGTGCGGGCGCGGCGCAAAACATGCGGGAAGATCATGAAATCCTCCATCCGCGAAAGCGTTTCGTCGAACCGCAGACCGTCCCACAGCGCGGTGCGCGTGATGCGCATCGGAAGGTGCGAAGTCAGGAAATCCCGCAGATTGTCGCGCAGAACGTATTCGGGGGTCGTCTTTCCCGGATCTGCGCCCCACACGAACGCATGGTCGTTGATTCTGTTCATCGCGATGCCGTCGAACACCGTGACGTCGGCACCGCAGTCCGTCGCTTCGCGCACAACGTCCGCCCATGCTTCGCCGACTTCGTCGTCCGCGTCCACCCAAGCGATGAATTCGCCTTCCGCCTCTTCAAGCGCGCGGTTTCGCGCCTGCGCGATGTTCTTGCCGTCGGGCACGACAACCTGAAACCCTTCGCCGAGAAGCGCGCGTATCCGCGCGGCCTTGTCGAGCGCGATTTCGCGCATGGGGCCGAATCCCGGAATCGCCACCGTCGCTTTGATCATGTAGCAGCCTCCTCCCCCGGAGCGGACGCGATCCGCAGAACCCTGTCCGCCCATTTCGCGCAATCGTACCGCGCGGCGCGCTCCGGACCTGCCGGTTTAACGGCTCCGCGTTCGGCGTCGAGCATCGCGCGCGCCGCCGCTTCCGTGTCGCCGAAAGGAAAGACGCGCGCTCCGAGTTCGCGAGCGTTTCCGCAGCGGTCGCTTGCGACGACGGCGAGTCCGGCGGCGGTCGCCTCGAGTATTACGAGCGGCCACGGGTCGAACGCGCTTGTCAGGACGAGACATGCGTTTTCCGCGTATACGGCGGGAACGTCGCAAGGCTGGACGAAACGTCCGCCGCCGTAGATTTCAAGGTTCCATTTTCCGCCGAGTTCGCGGTAGCGTTCGTGCGCGGCCCGGAGCAGATCGAGCCTCTTTTCCGGCGCGTCCCGGCCGATATACAAGAACCCGGAATTTCCGCGCCGCCCGGAGAATCTGGAGACGTCGAGCGAAAAAAGGCCTTTCGAGACCGTGCGGAATCCGAGCCACCGCGCATACCGGGCGGCAGATTCTCCAGGCACGAACGCCGCCGCGAAATTGCGCAGGTAGCGGTGCAGCACGAAGCGCGCCGCAAAGCAGCGGAGGCTTGTCCGCCAGGGCATGTCGAAACAGCATATCTTCGGAACCTGGCGGAAATTTTGCGAAAGAACCGCGGTGCGCACCGTGCGCGACCGCCATCCAACTGCAAAAATAACGTCGGGCTTCCATCCGCCGAAGTCGCGGATTCCGCCCGGTTCGACAACCATGCAGTCGAGACCAGAGAAAAGTTTTGCTGCATCGAATTCCGCGCCGGAGGCGTGTTTTTCCACGACTGTCTTCAGATCCACGCCGGGGCGGGACGCGAGTTCGCGCCAGCAGTCGGCCATGTAGCTGGTCACGCCGGTCCAGACGAAAAGGATTTTCATAGCCGTTTGATCCAGCACATTCCGGCCGTTTCGTCCGGCTTTCCGAAAGTTTCGTCCACTGCGCGCGTCACGCCGAAAAGAGGGTTTCCGTAATCGTGTCCGGCTATCGCGGAAGCACCGGATTCGAGGGCTGTCGCGATTTCATTTTTCACCGCTTCGTAGCGGTGGTCGCCGTCAAGGAAAACGAAAAGTCCGCGCGGCGCGGATTTCAGGAAATCCGCGGCGTCGGCTTTCACGAGCGAAACGCGGCCCGAGGCGATTTCGTTTTTCAGAATCGAGCGCGTGAATCTCTCGTGTGCGGAGGCGGGCAGTCCAAACGGATTCCACGAAAAATTGTCGACTGCAATCACTTTCCGTTCCGGGCCGGCCGCCGCGGCAAATTCGCGCGCTGTCATTCCGAACAGCGTTCCTATCTCTGCGATATCGCATCCGGATTCCCGCGCCCAGCGGACTGCGGCCGCGGTTTCTTCGCCGGTCAGTCCGCCCATTGCATTGTGCAGGCTGTCGCCGGAGTAAAGACCGGCGAGCGTGGAAAGAGCGTTCCGCACTTTGCGGAAATTTCGCAGGAGCGCTGCGATCTGGCGGAACTTCTTCATGACTGGGGCTTTCCGCGGGCGGCTCCGCGCGATTCTCAGGCGGGATTTCTCCAGACGAACGCGAGAACGGCGAACATCGTCCCCGCCGCCAGGAACGGCAGCGACGCCGCGCGGACGCGCCTGTCGCCGGCTGCGATCCATGCCATGATTCTGCGCGCATGCCACGGGTAGAACATGAAGAACATGCCCGCCGTGAGGCATACGTACGCGAACGAAACGGCGGCAATGCGCGCCGGGCCGTCCGCCGCGAGTCTGGTGCAGGCGAAGAACTGCGTGGGGAAAAGCATCAAAATCCCCGACAGCGCCCGTATGGGGAGCAGATCCGGCATGAAAAGGATGCAGAGGACGCAAAGCGCCGCGGCGAGAAGCCAGGGTTCTGCGGGAAACCGGTTTAGGATCGTGTCGAAAACATCGATTTCCATCCGGGATATTTCTCTTGCGGCCCCCGCCCAGGCAATTGCGGCGAGGATGCATCCTGCGGTTTTGGATCTGGGGAACGCCGAGAGCGCGCGGCGCGCGGTCTGCGGCGCGGCGAGGCCGACCGCTCCGGCCGCGAGAGTCAAAACGCAGAGCGCGGCGCACCATGCCGACAAAGCTGTCATTTGTTCCCTTCCTTGTTTGCTTCCGGCGGATGGGCGGCGTTCCATCTGTCGTATTCGGCTTTCGCCGAATTGAGCCTGCGCGCCTGCGCCGGTATTTCTTTCTGTACTATGTCGCGGTAGCGGAAATACGCCCTGTTCTGGTCTCCGCCGCCCATGCGTATTTCATTCTTCAGCCGGTCGCGCTCGGCGGTGAGCGCCTTGAATTTCTCTGCCTGCTCTTTGTATTGCGCGGCATGGGGATTGCGCGGCCTTGCGGGCTTTTCAGGCTGCGGGCGGGGCGTCGCCGCGTTTTGCGGACGGGCGTCCTGGCGACCCGTCGCCTGCGGTGCCTGTTTCGCGGGCCGGCGGGCGGGCGCGGCGGGCGCCGCGCCCGGAGGAAGCGCGCGGCCGGGGGGATTCGCAGGGCGCGCCGCCGGCGGCCTCGGCAGGGGGGCGGACGGCCCCGGCAGGGAAGGTTCTCCCACGGCGGAAAGAACGTCTGCGGCCGGTTCCTCTCCCGCCGCGTCTTCCGTGCCGGATTCTTCCGCGTCGGATTCTTCCGCGCAGGCCTGTTCGTCTTCAGCGGTCTGCCGTTCCGCAGCCGCGGTCCGGCCTTTCAGCTTCGACGCGAAGTCGCGCACGCATTCCGGAAAGGATTCCAGAGGCATGAACCATATTGCGGCGGCTGCTCCGCCTGCGAGAATGACGACCGCAAGAAGGAATTTCATGCGTGTTTCCCCGGCGCGTCACTTTTGCGGCGCGAGACGTTCCAGCCCGCCGAGGTACGGCCGGATCGCTTCCGGCAGCAGCACGGAGCCGTCGCTCTGCTGATGCTGTTCGAGCAGCGCCACCATCAGGCGGGGCAATGCCACGCCCGAGCCGTTGAGCGTGTGGACGAGCCTGAGTTTGCCGTCGCTGTCGCGGAAGCGGCAGTTCAGGCGGCGCGCCTGGAAATCGACGAAATTCGAGCAGCTGGAAACTTCGAGCCACTGCTTTTCGCCGGGCGCCCACAATTCGAGGTCGTAGCATTTCGCGGCGGAGAATCCCATGTCGCCGGAGCAGAGCTGAAGCACGCGGTAGTGGAGGCCCAGTCCCTGAAGAATCGCTTCGGCTTCGCCCACGAGCGTTTCGAGCTGTTCGTAAGAGGTGTCGGGATGGACGAAGTTCACCATTTCGACCTTGTCGAACTGGTGGACGCGGAGCATTCCGCGCGTCATCTTTCCGGCTGATCCCGCTTCGCGGCGGAAGCACGGCGTGTAGGCGGTGAGTTTCACGGGCAGATCCTTCGCGTCGAGTATGTCGTCGCGGTAGAAGTTCGTGACGGGCACTTCGGCGGTGGGGATCAGCCAGAAATCGTCGGCGTTGGAGTGGTAGAGGTCTTCCGCGAATTTCGGAAGCTGCCCCGTTCCAGTCATGGAAGCGGAGTTCACCACGTAGGGCGGAATCATTTCGGTGTAGCCCTGCGTCTGCGTATGGACGTCGAGCATGTACTGTATCAGGGCGCGCTGGAGCCGGGAACCCTGCCCGAGGATCACGGGGAATCCGGTTCCGGTGAGTTTCACTCCGCGCGGGAAGTCGAATATCCCCAGTTTTTCGCCGAGCGCGATGTGGTCGAGCGGCTCGAACGCGAATTCCGGGGCTTTGCCGTGCAGACGCACGACTTTGTTGCAGGAGGAATCCGGGCCGGTGGGGATTTCCGGCGCGGGGCAGTTCGGGATGGAAAGCATCGTGTCGCGCAGTTCGTTTTCGACCGTCGCGAGATCGCGGTCGATCGCGGCGATTTCGTCGCCTATCGCGCGGACTTTTTCTTTCGCCGCCGAAACGTCCTGTCCCGCCTTCGCGGCGGCGCCTATTTCGCGCGATGCGGAATTGCGCGTCATTTTCAGCTCTTCGGCGCGCTTGATCATTTCGCGGCGGCGCTGATCTAGGTCGCGCGCCTTTTCCACGGTTTCCCTTTCGACTCCGCGGCGCGCAAGCGATGCGGCCGTCGCCTCGAAATCGTCTCTTATTTTCTTGATGTCTATCATCGGTTGCCTCCTCTGGAAACGTTTGGGAGAGTATAGCACAACAGGCGGCGGACGGTCAGATGCTTTGCGGTTCGAAAGCGTGGGTGTGCGCAATGGCGATCGCCAGCGCGTCCGCGGCGTCGTCCTGCGGAAGGAGCGGCAGGTTCACAAGCGTCCTGACCATGCGCTGCACCTGGCTCTTTTCGGCGAGACCGTTTCCGCAGACGGCGGATTTCACGCGGCGCGGTTCGTATTCGAACACCGGAATCCCGGCCGCCGCCGCCGCGGCTATCACGGCCCCGCGCGCCTCGCCGAGAACGAGCATCGTGCGCGCGTTTTTCGCGTAGATCACTTTTTCCACCGCGACGGCCTGCGGCGAATGCACGGACAGAAGTTCCGAAATCCGCCTGTATATCGCTGCGAGGCATCCGGAAAGCGGAACGGCCGGCTTGTTGACGATTGTGCCGTAGTCGAGCGCGTCGAGCGACGAGCCGCGCGCTTCGAGAACTCCGTAGCCGGTGGAACGGAGCGACGTGTCCACGCCGAGTATTGTCAATGCGCGCCTCAGAGCGAGTCGATGAGCGAACGGATCGAACGTTCGCGCGCCTCGATGGATTCGCATAGCCTGAACTGCACGCGAGCGCGCGCCAGGTTCTGTTCCGGGCTGCGGGTTTTGAAATACACGTCGCCGGCCAGATAGTCCTGGAAGAACCGCAGGCCGAGTTCGAAGGGCAGCAGGCGTATCGCATCGTACAGATACGCCCGGTCGGCGTCCGTAAGGAAGTCCGACGCCTCCGCCATGTATCCTTTGCAGAACGCCAGGCAGAGATCTTCGTCGAAGCGGACTTTGGCGAGATTCTGCTCTTCTTCGCCCGCGGGGTTGCAGATCGAGCGCAGCGCATCGCCGAAGTCTATGTGCACCAGCCCGGCCGACACGGTGTCGAGGTCGATCATCGCCGTGCCCTTGGCGGTGAATTCGTCGATCATGATGTTGTTCACCTTGGGGTCGCCGTGGACCATGCGGCGCCGCAGCTCTCCGCGATCGACCGCGTCTTGGAACACCGTGGCGAGCCGTCTGCGGTTTTCCACGAAACGCGCGCATCTGCGCGCCTCCATGGACGCGTCGAGCTTGGCCGCGGCTTTGGGTTCGGCGAGGGTTGCGTCGTACGCGGCCAGGTATCCTGGCGTCACATGGAACCCCGGAAGCGGATCCTGGACCGATGTAGGGTCGAAATCCGCCACAAGGTGGTGGAAGTGCCCCAGCACCGCGCCGCACTCCATCGCGTGTTCGGCGTTCTGCGCCCTGTCGTAGGCGCGGGCGGACGGTATGAGCGTGATTACGCGCCAGTATGCGCCGTCGTCCGTCTGCACGCAGTCCCGTCCGTCGCGCGTCTGCACTATGCGCGGCATCTGCCACACGCGGTCTGCCGTATCCAGCTCTTTTTCGAGCTTCGCGTGGCAGTGCGCAGTGATTTTGTGCATGTTCGACATTATGGCGGCCGGAGTGGGGAACACTTTGCCGTTTATGCGCTGCAGCACAAGCTGCGTTTCCGTAAAGGTGTTTCTGAAGACGGCGAGATACGTGTCGTTCACGTTGCCGTTGCCGAGCGGCTGAAGCGTGACGAGCCGCCCTTCGACGGCGAATTCTTGCAGAAGCAGTGGCAGTTCCATCGTTTTACTCCTTCACTTCTTTTTTCTTTCTTCCCGGCTTTTCTTTTGCAGACGCTCCGGCGGCTGCGGTTTGTCAATGTCGGCTTTTGCCGCAAGTTTCGCGTAGTAGGCCCGGAACGCGTCGGGGAATTTTCTTTTGCGGACGGCGTTTTCCGCGTCCCGTTCCGTGAATCCCGCGGCGCGCACCGCGCCTCCCCGCGCGCGCGGTCTGCGCGCGGCTTCCAGTTCAGATGCGATTTCGTCGCGGGAGATTTTGATCGCCGGCGCGACTTCTTTGGCGAGAAGCTTGTCTATCGCTATCGCTTCGGCGATATCCTTCATCTCTCTTTCGCGCCCCAGCGGGGACGTTTCTATGAAAGTCTCCGCCGCAATGCCGCGTTTTTTGCGCAGGACCTTGTCCATCTTCTCTATCCGCGCGCTGATTTCGCTGTCGACCGCGCCGAATCCCTGGCGCGCCGCTTCGTCCGCGAGGATGCGGGTCGCAATCCAGAGGTCTGCCGCTTGGACGCGGTAGTAGGCGCGCGTTTCCTCCAGCAGCTCCGGCGGGAATGTCAAGTGTTCCGTCCTGCGGGCCTTCTCGATCAAGACGTCCGCGCGCGCGTCCGCTTCGGCGCGCGAAAGCGTGTTCGTGCCCACGCGCGCGACGGGGGCGTCTTGCGCGGCCGCCGCGCGGCAGCAGGCGGCGAATGCGGCCAGCGCCGTGATCGCGGTGCGCGCGGTCAAGGCGAAATCCCCCCGAATTGCGCCGGCGGCTCCGCCGGCGCGAGTTCCGCAGGGTACACCGACGTGGACTTGAGCAGTTTCAGGTAGAAAGCGCGCAGCGCGATCAGATAGCGCTCGCGGCGGATCTCCGTTTCGATCTCCCTGCGGTCCGGCACGGCCCCGCCGGCAGCGCGCATTTTGCGCAGTTGTTCGATTTCGGCCTCCGAAGGCGGCGCGATTTTGCTTTCGACCTCCTCGTGCAGGAGCTTGTATATCAGAACGTCTTCGCGGAATCTTTCGCGCATTTCGTTTTCCGGCAACGTTCCGCATTTGAAATATTCGTCCGCGGAAGCCTGTTTCCCAAGACGGCGCAGGGCCTGCTCGAGGCCGTCTTTCGTGCGCTTTTCGTCCGCCCGCGACGCCTTGTATCCGCAACGTACGGCTTCGTCTAGAAGCACCATGCGGAAAATCCACAGCCGCGCCGTCTCTTCGCGGTACTTTTCGAACACCTCCGGGGAATGGACGTCCTTCGGCTGGATGATTCCGCGCACCACGGCGTTGGACATCCTGGACAGCGCGAGCCTGTCGAGTTCCGCGCGCGAGAGTTCGTGGCTCCCCGCCGCCACGTACGGCCGCCCCGGCCTGATCTTGAACCACACGACCGCCGCCGTCGCAAGCAGCAGCACTCCCGCGGCCGCCAGGACGAGCGTGGCCTTCGCTCCGCTTGAAGATGTCTTTCCGCCCACGGCCGCTCTCCTCCCCCGCCGTCAGACGGCGAGCATCCCTTCGGCGACTTTCCGCGCGGCTTCGGCGGAAACGGCGCGGCGGAGGATTTCAAATCCGAAGTCGAACGCCGCGCCCGGCCCTCTCGCCGTGATGATGCGCCCGTCCACGACCGTCGCCGCGTCTTCCGCAGGCCGCCCCACGAGGCTTTCCACGCCCGGGTAGCACGTGTAGCGCGCATCGCCCAGCACGCCCGCCGCGGCGAGGACCGACGGCGCGGCGCATATCGCGCAAATCCAGCGGCCCGCTTCCTTCTGCCTGCGCAGGAGCGCGGCGACTTCCGCGCTTGCGCGCAGATTTTCCGTGCCTTTTCCGCCGCCGGGGAGTATAATAGCGTCGTAGTCGTTCTGCGTGAAAGCGGACAGCGGGCCGTCTGCGGCCACGGCAAGCCCGTGCGCCGACACCGGCGCCCCGCGCGACGGGTCGAGAGACGCGACGTCCACGTGCACGCCGCCTCGGCGCAGAATGTCTATCGGTGCGACGGCTTCGACGTCTTCGAAGCCGTCTGCGAGTATGACAAGTGCTTTGAACATGGGCGGAGTATATCAAAATGATAGCGGACGACACCATAGCCAAAATCAAAGAGACGATGGCGCGCGCGGGCGTGGCCGAGTGCGACCTTGAAGAGACGTTCATTCTCGGCGGCGGCCCCGGCGGACAGAAAACCAACAAAACCTCGAACAACGTGCGGCTCGTGCACCTGCCTACCGGCAGATCCGTCCGGTGCGGGGAGACGCGCTCGCGCGAAACGAACCGCTGGCTGGCGCGCCGCGCGCTCGCCGAGGAGATTCTCGAAGAGGAGCGCGGCGAGAAGTCCGCCGCGCGGCAGGAGCGCGAAAAGATACGCCGCCAGAAGCGGCGGCGTTCGAGAAAGCAGAAGGCTAAAATGCTTGCCGACAAGCGCGCCCGTTCTGAGAAGAAGGAGAATCGCCGCCGCGTGGAGCTGTGACCGCTTCGCGCGCCGAAAGAACCGCGCCTTTCGCGCCTGCTATCTTTACGCGCACGAGCGCCCGGCGCGGCGCCGCGCAGTCTTCTATTTCGCACTCGATACCGCCGTCCGTCAGTCCGCGCGCCGGCATTCCGGCGCGCGACGGCGTTTCCACGCAGACCGCGTCTTCCGTTCCGGCCGCGCCGCGCGCGAACGCTTCGCGCATTCCATCCCCCAGCTTCTGCAGCTGCGCCGCGCGCGCTTTGCGCGTTTCCGGCGGAACCTGCGGCTTCATGGCGGCGGCCGGGGTGCCTTCGCGTTCGGAATACGGGAATACATGCAGTTTCGCGAAACCGCTTTCGCGCAGGAATTCCGCGGTCTCGGCGAATTCCGCCGCAGTCTCGCCCGGAAACCCGGCGATGACGTCCGCGCCGAGCGCGATTCCCGGGAAAAGCTTGCGCGCGCGGGCGACGAGCTCGCGCAGCGCGTCCGGCGTGTACGTTCTGCCCATGCGTTTCAGCACGGCGGCGGACGCGGACTGCACGGGAATGTGCAGGAAACGGCAGATTCCCGGGTTCCTTTCCATGGCGGAGAGGACGGCTCCGTCGCATATTCCGGGCTCCAGCGATCCAATGCGTATGCGGTGGCCCGGGCTTTCAATGCGGGCGAGCCGTTCAAGGAGCTCCGCAAGTCCGGCGCCGGAGGATGCGTCGCGGTAGAGCGCCAGGTTGCATCCCGTGACCGTGATTTCCGTGAATCCGGCCGCAATGAACGCGCGCGCCTCCGACAATGCGGCTTCAAGCGGCACGGAGCGCGGAGCGCCCCTGAACCGCGGCACCGTGCAGAATGTGCATCCGCCCGGACATCCGTCCTGCACGTCGAGATACGCGCGGGCCGTCGCCGGCGCGTATCCGGTCCCGCGCGGCAGCGACGGCGCGTCCGGCGATCCGCCGGCGATGCAGCCTTCGGCGGACACTTCGCATCCCGGATGCGCTTTGCGGAGGGCGGAGACGGCCCTGCGGCTTTCGCGTGCGGCCTTGGCCGTGACCGAGCAGCAGCGCACTATTATTTTTTCAGCCTGCGGGTCGTCCGGGGAGACGATTTCGTTTCCGGAGGCTTCGGCGGCCGCGCGCTCGCGCGCGGACTGCGCCCTGTTCAGGCGGCATCCGAAAGTGACGAAGGCGATTTTCACGGTTCGCGGACCCCGCAGCACGCGGCCACGCGGTTTCCCGGAAGGAACCGGACTTTTCTTTTCATGCGCAGCCCCACCAGAAGCACGTTCGTGCGCGCCGCGGAAAGTCCGCACGCGCGCACTACGGAATCTATGGACGACGGAGCGTCGCCCAGCGCGCGCATCACAAGGGATTCTTCGATGGACACCGCGCCCGGCGCGAATGCCGGCGCCGCGTGCTTTCCGCGGCCGTTTCCGGGCGCCGGGCCGCGCTCCGCCGCAGGTGCGGCGGGCTTTGACGCAGGGGCGGCGGGCTTCGACGCGCATGACGCGCGCGGAGGCCTGCGCGCGGCGCTTTCCCCGACGCCTTCCAGCTCTTCGAAAACATCGTCCGGCGATCGCACCAGGCAAGCGCCGTCGCGTATCATGGAAAGACACCCCGACGACATCGGACTGTATATTCCGCCGGGTATCGCCATTACCGTTCTGCCGAGATCTGCGGCGAAGGACACGGTTATCTGGGTTCCGCTTTTTTCGGGGCATTCCGCCGCGATCACGCCTTTCGCGAGGGCGGCCACTATGCGGTTGCGCTGCGGAAAGGTCGAGGTGTCCGGCTGCCTGCCGAAGGGGTATTCCGTGACAACCGCCCCTTTTGCGAGCATTTCGCGCGCGAGGAGTCTGTTTTCGGACGGGAAGAAGCGGTCCATGGCCCCGCCGAGAACCCCTACCGTGGATCCGTTCGCCGCAAGCGCGCCGCGATGGGCGCAGGCGTCGATTCCCGCGGCCAGCCCTGAAAACACCGTCCATCCGGCAGCCGCGAGCGCGTAGGCGAAGCGCTCCGCCGCGTCACGCCCGTACTGCGTGCAGCGGCGCGTCCCCACGATCGCGACGCCCTTGGACGAAAGGGCCTCCACGCGCCCTGCCACGTAAAGGCACAGCGGCGGCGATGCAAGGTCGTACAGTCTTTCCGGGTATTCCGGGTCGGCCTGGGTCACAAGCGTTATGCGCCCCTTGGCGGCGAGTTCCATTTCTTTGCGCCAGTCGGGCTTTCCTCCGTCGAACGACACTTTTTTTCCGTCGGGAAGGGACTCGTACACGGCGGCCGGACCCGCGCCCGCGGCATCCATCATCTTCTGCAGTCTCACATGGCCGATTTCCGGTATCATGTTGAACGCGATATATGCTTCCCGGTCTGTCATTGCTTTCTGATTTGAGGGATTTGCGTTTTTTTGAAATTCCCTATTGCATCGGGGGAGCCGCTTGTGCTATACTCTCCCCCGTTCGCGGCCCCATCGTCTATCGGCTAGGACACGAGCTTTTCATGCTTGGTAGAGGAGTTCGACTCTCCTTGGGGCTGCCAGTTTTTTTTATTTCTTTTTCCCGCCCGTTTCCGCAAGAGCCGCTGCGACTGCCTGCGCAAAGGCTTCCGTCCAGGCTGCCGTGTATCCGTCTTTGCCGGCTTCGACCGCCGCGGAGCCTTTGCCTTCGGCGATCGTTTCGCCGGTTCTGCCGCCCTGGCATTTCAAGACGGTGACTGAAAGAGCCACGCGCACCGTCGGCTTTTCGTCGGTTGCGTCGAGCGAAAGATCCGTTATGTGCAATTCCGCGACGGCCTCGCACTGCGCCAGCGAATATCTGTTGCAGACCTTTCCGAACCGTCCGTCGGCCGCGAGCGCGGTTTCGAAAGACGCGCGCGCGAGGGACGCCGGGGACGAAACGAATGCATTGTAGGGGTCGCGCGTCCACTCGCCGGATTTGCGGCGGACCGTGAAATCCTGGGCGTCGAAAGGCGCCGCCACCGTCACCGAACCCGTCTTGACGGATTTGCAGATCTGCCGCGCCTTCGCAGTCCGCGCGGGGAATCCGGGGAGCGAACCGTCAATGGCCCAGGTGCGGCGCACTGCCGGCGCCTTTGAGGAAAAACATCCGCAAAGCGCGGCGCAGGCCGCTGCGGAAAGGAAAATTCGCGAAAAAACCCCCGTACGCGTCATCGCACGGTCTCCTTTCATCTTCCCGCGGCCAGTCTCGCCGCGAGCCGTTCGGGAAGTTCCGCCCGCCTGTCGCGCTCCATCGCGGCTTCGATGTCGTAGGCGACGCGGCGGAAGAGCACCTTCCTTTCGGCCATGTCGTATATGGCGTACGACGCGCGCGGATCGCCGTCGCGCGGCTGCCCGACCGATCCTGTGTTTATGAAGAATTTGCGCCCGATGCCGATCTGCACCTCCGACGGCTCGATGTGCCGCACTTCAGCCGTCTTTTCGTAGACTATCGGAACGTGCGTGTGGCCGTGGAAGCACACTTGCGTTTTCTGGTACGCGAAGTTGGACTCCGCCGCGAGAGAGTCGAAAACATAACCCCAGTGCGCCGGCATGTCGAGCGTGGAGTGCACCAGCGTGAATCCGGCGATTCTCTTTTCCAGCGGAAGCCCCGCAAGCCATTCCGCGTCTTCCTGCGAAAGCCTGCGGCGCGTCCATTCCATGACTTTCGCGGCGAGGGGGTGGAAGTCCGACAGGGATACGTCGGGCGACGACGCGTAATGGTCGTGGTTCCCCCGCACGGTCTCGCAGCCGAGTTCGCGGATTTTTGCTATGCAGGCCGCAGGCTCCGCGTTGTAGCCCACGATGTCCCCTACGGACAGAAAGTCCGTGACACCCTGCGAGCGGGCGTCTTCGACCACCGCGTCCAGCGCGTCGATGTTCGCGTGTATGTCGCCGAGTATAGCGAATTTTCTTGTCATTTCAGTTTCAGCACGTCTGCGGCGAGCTGCAGATCCTCCGCCGTGGTGATTTTGAAGTTCGGCGCGTTGTTTTCGACGATTTTGATCTGCTGGCCTTCTTCGGCGAGCAGTTCCACAGCCTGCGCGTCGTCGGTGACTTCGGTTTTCCTGTCGCCGGAAAGCGCTTTGTATGCGCGGCGCAGGAGGTTCGCGTTGAACGCCTGCGGCGTCTGGACGGCCCAGAGCCTGGAGCGGTCTTCGGTGCGCGTTATGTGCGGGGCGCGCTCCACGTATTTGATCGTGTCGCACACGCGCCTGCCCGCGACTGCCGCTCCGCAGCGCTTCGCCGCCTTGACGGTTTCGGAAATCAGCTCCGGCGTCACGCACGGCCGCGCGCCGTCGTGCACCACCACAAGGCGGGTGTCCGCGTCCGCCGCCGCAAGGCCGTTCCCTACGGAATCCTGGCGTCTGCTTCCGCCGGGGACCACTTTCCTGGCTTTGGAAATGCCGAACATTTTCACGACCGACTGCGCGGCCATCTGCTGGTCTTTGCGCACCACCAGCACGATTTCGTCGATATCCGCGCACCGCTCGAAAGCGAGGAGACTCCAGGCCACGACCGGCTTGGATCCAAGATTCAGGAACGCCTTGTCGGTGTTCGGTCCCATGCGCTCGCTTTTTCCGGCGGCTACCACTATCGCTGTTGTCATTTGTTATATTCCTTCCGGTTGAAGTTATACTTTTTTGCAAGACGGATTATACCAAGTGCCTTTCTCCGGGTCAATAAGGGAATCGCGCCGTGCGTTTTTCCGCGGCGGGCGCTTTTCTTCTGCATTGCATTTGCGCGGGTTTTGCGGTATCATTCGCGCCTGTCCGCAAGCGCGGATGCAACAGAAACCGGAGTTCTCCAATATGGCCAAAATCAAATTCGGCGACGTGACAGAGAATATCGTCACCCGCAAAGAGTTCCCGCTCAAGAAAGCGCAGACCGTCCTCAAAGGCAAGACCGTCGCAGTCCTCGGCTACGGCGTCCAGGGCCCCGGACAGGCGCTGAACATGCGCGAGAACGGCATCAACGTGATAGTGGGCCAGCGCAAGAGCGCCAAGGCCAATTCCAGCTGGAAGCGCGCGGTGCGCGACGGCTGGGTCGAGGGCAAGACGCTTTTCTCGCTCGAAGAAGCGGCGCAGCGCGGCGATGTCGTGATGATGCTCGTTTCCGACGGCAGCGTCGGCCAGGTGTGGAAGCAGATAGCGAAGTACGTGACGCCCGGAAAGTATCTCTATTTCTCGCACGGGTTCGCATACGTCTACAACAAGCTTACCGGCGTAAAGCCCCAAAAGGGCGTGGGCGTCATCATGGTCGCCCCCAAAGGCTCCGGCACCAGCGTCCGCCGCAACTTCCTCTCCGGCGCGGGCATCAATTCGTCGTATGCGTTCGTGCCCAACGGCATGAAGGCGAAGGACGTGGAGGACATGACCAAGGCGATCGGCATAGCCGTCGGCTCCGGCTATCTCTTCCCGACGACTTTCGAGCGCGAGGTGACGAGCGATCTCGTCGGCGAACGCGGAATCCTGATGGGCGCGCTCGCCGGCGTCATGGAGGCGCAGTACAACACGCTGCGCGCCAACGGCCACAGCCCGTCCGAAGCGTTCAACGAAACATGCGAAGAGCTTACCCAGTCGCTCATCCGCCTTGTCGACGAAAATGGCATGGACTGGATGTACGTGAACTGCTCGCAGACCGCGCAGCACGGCGCGCTCAAGTGGCGCCCGATTTTCCGCAAGGCCGTCGAGCCCGTCTTCAAGCGTCTCTACTCTTCCGTGGTCACGATGAAAGAGGCCCGGGAAGTCATCCGCGACACCGGCTGCCCGGACTACAAGGAGAAAATGGCGGCCAAGCTTGCCGAACTGAAGGAATCGGAAATGTGGCGCGCCGGCGCCGCCGTGCGCCAGCTCCGCCCCACCGAGAAGGCGAAGGCGAACGCCGAAACCGCAGTCGGCGTCCAGGGCCGCAAAGGCTCCGCCCGCTGAGGACGGGGAGCCGGTTCCGGCATGGACTGCGGTCTTGAAATACGGCAGGCGCGGCTTTCCGACGCGGAAAAGATATTCGCGCTGATCCATCTCCACCGCGACGAACTGATCGTGCGCCCCATGGGCGACATCGTCAAAAACATCGACCGGTTCGTCGTGGCCGGGACGGGCGGGCGCATCGCCGCCTGCGCCGCATACGCCGTCCTGCCGGAATTCGGCGCGCCCGTGCGCGCCGCCGCCGAAATACAGAGCGTGGCGGTGCTTTCCAACATGCGCCGCCGCGGCATCGGCCGCCGCATCGTCGGCGCCATTCTCGACCGCATCGAAGCGCTCGGCGTGCAGGAAGTCCTGGTGCTGACTTTCGCGCCGGAGTTCTTCGGCTCGCTCGGCTTCGCGGAAATACCGAAAACGCAGGTCATGCACAAACTCTACACCGGCTGCATAAACTGCACCAAGCACGCCGATCCTTTCACCTGCCCCGAAAAGGCGATGCTCAAACGCTTAGGATGACGCGCGGATTTTGCGGACGGGCGTTTTGAACCGCCGCCGCCGCGCGTGCGTTTCATGTTCCGTATGGATTGGATTGTAGAGACATTCGAAAAAGGCGGGCCGGTCATGTGGCCGATTCTCGCCCTTTCCCTTGCAGGACTGGCGGTCGCGGCGGACAGACTGTTCGCCTTCCGCGCCTTTTTCAAGTCGCCTTGCGTCTGCGCCGACCCGCAGGCCAGGCTCGATTCCCTCCAGCGCGGCCTGGGGTTCCTGTCTACCGTGATCACCGCCGAGCCGATGCTCGGAATCCTTGGAACCGTCACCGGCATAATCGGCACGTTCGGCTCTTTCGAAGCCGAATCCTCCGCCGCGCGCGCCGCCGCGACCGCCGGAATCGGCGAGGCTTTGATTACCACCGCGGCCGGGCTCGTCGCCGCGCTCGCGCTTCTGTTCCCCTACAATTTCCTCCTCGGCCTCCTGTCGCGCGCCGCCGCGCGGCTCGAGCGCGAAAATGCCGGATGATGGCGAAGAAACTCTACAGTCCGTTCCTGTCGCGGCAGGCGCGCGTGGAGATGGCGTCTTTGATGGATGTCATGTTCCTCGTGCTCGTGTTTTTCGTCTATTCGTCGCTCGATATGGCCGTGCACCGCGGATTGAAAGTCGATCTCCCCTCCGCGTCCGGCGCCGTCGAACGCGGCAGGCGCGCGATTGTGACGATAGCCGCCGACGGGTCTGTGCAGTTCGACGGGAAACCTTCGGACGTTGAATCCGCCGCGCGCGCCGCCGCGGAACTCGCGGCGGCGGATCCCGGTTTTTCCGTCCTCGTCTCCGCCGACCGCTCCGCGCCTCTCGGCGAGGGGGTCGAACTTCTCGATGCGATGAGGCGGCGCGGAGTGGAAAAAGCGTCGTTCCGGGTCTCCGGCGCGCGCAGGGGCGCTGAAAAGGATGAAAGCCGCTGACGCGTTGCGCGTTCTGCGCGCTGTGGCGGTGTCGTTCGCATTGCACGCGGCCGCGGTGTGCGCAGCCGCGTTTTTCGCGGGGAACGCAGAAAACGAAATCCCGGCGTCTCTCGAAATGTCTTCCGTCGAATTGTCGTTTTCGGAAGAACCGCAAGACGACGCCAAAGCCGTGAATTCCGTTCCCTCCGCTCCATCGCCGCCACAGGCTTCCAAGCCGGAACAGCCGCCCCCTTCCGAACCTCCGCCCCCCGCCCCGGAACCCGAACCCGCCCGGCCTGCGCCGGAGCCTGTCAAAGAACCTGAGCGGAAAACCGAACCCGAACCTCCGTCTGAACCCGGACCCCCGCAGAAACCGGAACCTGCGGTCAAGCCGCCTCCTTCGCCGCCGCCTCCTCCTCCCCCCCCGCTTCCTCCTCCCCCGCCGCCGCCTGCTCCGCCGCCGCCTCCTGCGGCTCCTCCGGCTGCGCCCGCGCGGCCTTCTACGCCTCCCGCGCCGGCCGCGCCTGCGCCTGTCCAGGAAAAGGTCGTCGCGGAAAAGCCTCCGTCGCCTTTGAACCGGGTGAAGCCGCGCTACCCGGTTTCTTCCCGCGAGCGCGGCGAGCAGGGCGATACGTTTGTTGAAATTGAAATATCGCGGGACGGAAAGGCGGAATCCGTGCGCGTGTCGAAGTCGAGCGGATATCCTGAATTGGACAAGGCCGCGCTTGCGGCCGCGCGCAGGATGCGTTTCCGTCCGGCGGAAAAAAACGGCCGGCGGACGCCGTCGAAGGCGATCCTGCCGGTCAGATTCAGACTCGACGGGCGGTAGTCCGCCGCCCGCCGGTCTGCTGGGACCGCCGCCGCTGCGGGCGGCGGATTTTTCACGCGTTGAACCCGAAGTAGGAATTCGCGTTGTTGAAGCTTATGTCGCTGACTATTCCGCCAAGCCATTTGATGTCGGCCGGCAGTTCGCCGCGTTCCACTTCTTCGCCGAGTTTTCCGCAGAGTATCCTGCGGAAGTATTCGTGGCGGGTGTAGGAAAGGAACGAGCGCGAATCGGTGAGCATGCCCACGAAGTTCCCCAGCGCGCCGAGCGCGGAAAGAGCTTCGATCTGCTTTTTCATGCCGTCTTTCTGGTCGAGGAACCACCATGCCGCGCCGAGCTGGAGTTTGCCGCGCGACGGGCCTTTCTGGAAGCTGCCCATGAGGGACGCCAGCATTTCGTTGTCTTTGGGGTTGAGCGAATAGAGAATGGTGCGCGGGAGCGCGTCGGCCGATTCAAGCCTGTCGAGAAGACGCGCCAGATCCAGGTTCACGTTCCATTCTCCGATGCAGTCGAATCCGGTGTCGGGGCCGAGTTCGCGCATCGCCCGCGAATTGGGGTTGCGCAGGCAGTTGAAGTGGAGCTGGGCCGTCCACCCGGCCTTGGCGTCGGCCTTGAGCCCTTCGTAGAGCCACGCGCTCTTGAATTTGAGCGCTTCGCCGGGCGAAAGCGGGGTTTTGCCGCCACGCGCCTTTTTGAAAATGGCGCGGAGTTCCGCTTCGGTGTACGGCTCGGCGAAGATGCCCGCCGTTCCGTAGTCCGAAACGAGGCATCCGTTCTTGGCGAAGAAGGCATGGCGTTTGTCCATCGCTTCGAGGAATCCGTCCCACGTCTTGATTTCCGTTTTCGCGGCTTTGGCGAGGGCGTCTATCCACTTGTTCCATTCCTTGAGGTCTTCGACTTTCGACGCCTTGTCGCTGCGCCATGCCGGACGTACCTGCACTCCGAACGGTTTCTTCGCGATTTTGATGTGGTGCTCGAGCGTGTCCACGGGATCGTCGGTGGTGCATACGACTTTCACGTTGGATTTTTTCATCAGCCCCTGCGCCGAGAAATCTTTTTTCGCGATGGCGGCGTTGCACTTCTTCCAGATTTTTTCCGCAGTAGCGCCGCAGAGCCTGTCATCCACGCCGAAGTAGCGTTTGAGCTCCAGGGCGGACCAGTCGAAAAGCGGGTTCTTCACGAGCCGTTCCATGGTGGACGCGAAAGCGAAGAATTTCTCTTTCCCCGTGGCGGAACCTTCCGGTCCGCGTCCGGAACAGAATTTTTCGGCGAAACCGCAAGTGCGCATCTGGCGCCATTTGTAGTGGTCGCCGCCGAGCCAAACTTCCGAAATGTCGTTCCAGCGCTTGTCTTCCGCTATCTCGGCCGGAGGAAGATGGCAGTGGTAGTCGATTATCGGCATTTTCTCCGCATAGCCGCGGTAAAGTTCGCGCGCCGTCTTGGTGGTCAGCAGGAAGTCGGGGTTTATGAACGGTTTTTTCGGCATGGTTTTGTTCCTTTCTTTGTTGCCCGGTGCGCGAATTATAGCAAAACCCGGCGGTTCCGGCGGGCGCATCTGTGTTTTTCACCCATGCGGTTTGTGATTGGAAACAACCGGAACAACTGGAAAAAACAACTTTGAGCGCGACGCGCGAACTGCGAAGCAACCGCAAGGCCCCGAGCCCGCGCACCAAAGAAAAGTTGTTTCAAACAGTTGTTTCCTGTCATCAAAAAGCCAGACAGTGAATTACACAGATGCGTCCGGCTCCGGCGGGCGCATCTGTGTTTTTCACCCATGCGTATTGGGATTTGGAAACAACCAAGACAACTTTCAAGAACAACATTGTCCTGCGGACGCACCTTGAACATTCAGAATCGTGGTAGTTTGAGGATCGGCTAATGGGCGCGGGCGAGTTAGCCCGCGCACCAAAGAAAAGTTGTTTCAAATAGTTGTTTCCAATCTTCAGATGACTCGGCGGTGAATTTCGCAGATGCGTCCGGCTCCGGCGAAACCGCCAAATTTCCCGTTGCCCGCGATGCGGAAATTTGGCACAATACGCATGTTTTCGTCGGGGGTGCTGTGTCTTCGTGCAAAACGGGGCAGCCAAAACGGGGTAGCCGGA
>Ga0310695_10003480_pt1 | contig 30783 bp, 47 predicted proteins | sample RumenRJG_04DNA_FD_203882 | JGI IMG/M metagenome (GOLD analysis project Ga0310695, IMG submission 203882) | Bovine rumen microbial communities from Lethbridge, Alberta, Canada - RJG_04 (v2) (version 2) | ecosystem: Host-associated > Mammals > Digestive system > Stomach > Rumen | place: Canada...
ACACCAGGACGAAGTTCTCAGCGAGTACCGGAGGAACTACAACCTCTCCGGAGCGATGCTCACGGTGGACAGCCGTCACAAGGCGATCGAAGAGGAAAAGGCTCGCCGGGAAGCGCTCATGGCCAGGATGGAAGCAGAAAAAGCTGCGGCGGAAGCTGCCGCTCAGGCTGCGCAGGAAGCCATCCAGCAGGAGCAGATTTCAGCTCCGGAAGCTGTACAGGCCCCTGTGGCCATGCCGGATCCTGAGACCTCTGTCCCGCAGGTGAAGATCTACGAGGTCACGTTCACCGTCCGCGGGACGAAAGAGCAGCTGGTGGCTCTGAAGCAGTTCATGAATGAAGGAGGTTACGAAATCGTATGACAGCACAGAACACAACCGTTGCGCAGAAACCGAAGTTTTCTGCAGTGATCAGCACCGCCGGATATCAGCGCCTGATCAATAACACCCTGGGCGATCCGGAGCGGAGCCGGCGCTTTGTCGCCGCAATCACTTCCGCGGTGGCCGTCAACCCCGCCCTGCAGGAGTGTGAACCCGGAACGATTCTGGCCGGCGCCCTGCTGGGTGAAAGCCTGAACCTGAGTCCCTCCCCGCAGCTTGGCCAGTATTACCTGGTTCCCTTCGAACAGAAGCTGAAGGGACCCGACGGAAAAACCGCATGGGTGCTCGACGAGAACGGAAAGCACGTCCTGGACAGCAAGGGGAAATGGATGGCCTATTCCGAAAAGCGTGCACAGTTCGTTATCGGCTTCAAAGGATATCTGCAGCTGGCGATTCGCTCCGGCCAGTACCGCGACATTGACGTGATGGAAGTGCGGGACGGTGAATACCTGGGAAAGGATCCGGCAACCGGAAAGCCCCGCTTCCAATTCATCGAAAACGATGATGAGCGCGAAGCCCGGCCGGTAATCGGGTACCTTGCGTACTTCGAGTATCTGAACGGATTCCGGAAAACGCTGTTCTGGTCGAAGCAGAAGATGATGAATCACGCAGACCAGAATTCCCCGGCATTCTCCGCGCTGGCCATGCAGCAGATCGAAGCCGGTCAGGTCCCGCCGGATGAAATGTGGAAGTATTCCAGCTTCTGGTACAAAGACTTCGACGCGATGGCCAAGAAAACGATGCTCCGGCAGCTGATTTCCAAGTGGGGCATCATGAGCATCGATATGCAGCAGGCCTATGTGCAGGATTCCAAGTTCATCCAGATGGATGACGGCGGAGGGTTTGTCGGTACACCGGAAGAAGCGCCGCAGGTCGAACAGCAGCAGCCGGTAATCAGCCAGCCGGAAGTGACGGATGCCGTTGAGCAAGTGAACCTGGCAGACCTCTGATGATCAGCTACGAGGTTTTATCAACCGGATCAAAGGGGAACGCGGTCATCGTCGGAAAGGCTGTGCTGATCGATTGCGGAGTCCCATACAGGATGATTGAACCACACATCCGGGATCTGAAGCTTGTCCTGCTGACGCACATCCACAGTGACCATTTCGCGCCGGCCACACTCAGGAAGATGGCGGCGGAAAGGCCGCTTCTCCGGTTCGGAGCCTGCGGATGGCTGATCAAGGCCATGGTGGACGCCGGGATCCCGATGAAGCAGATCGACGTGCTGAAGCCCGGCACCATGTATGGCTACGGCATCCTGAATGTGATCCCGTTTCTGCTGACGCACGATGTGCCGAACTGCGGATACAAGCTCCACTTCCCGGGAGGGAAAGCGATCTACGCGACCGACACCAACAATCTGAATGGCATCAACGCCAGACATTACGATCTGTACCTGATCGAATGCAATTACGAGGATGGAGAGATTCAGCGGAAGATCGCGGAGAAGAAAGCCGCCGGAGAATACCCCTACGAGCTGCGCGTGATCCGGACTCATCTGTCCAAGGCGAAATGCGATGACTTTATCTTCCGGAACATCGGCCCGACAGGCAGATATGTTTATCTGCACGGACACGTTGACAAGGATGGCGATGACGATGCCTGAGTTCAAGATTCAAGGAAGACCGAAAGACATGTACCGCGATCGGGATGGAAAACACTGGATCATTACTTTCCTTACCAATGGCCGGGTGAACGGAGATGTCTTCGATGAGCTGGCCAAGCATGACTGCGACATTGAGGTGAAACGGCATCGGAACATCCGGAGTAAGAACGCGAACAGCTACTTCCACGTGCTGGTGAACAAGATCGCTCAGGAAACCGGAGAGACGGAGGATGAAGTCAAGGTCCGGCTGATCACCAGTTACGGAGCCCTGGCCCGGAATCCGGATGACACATACACGATGTTTCTGCTCCCCCAGGGAGTAGACGCCACGACTTATTACCGATACGCGGTGCTCTACGATCAGCGCGAGGTAAACGGCAAGACGGTGAACATGTGGAAGGTCTACAAGGACAGCCACACGATGGATAGCAAGGAAATGGCCAACCTGATTGACCACACGATCGAAGAAGCCAAGACGCTCGGAATCGAAACCACAACCCCGGAAGAAATGGAACGAATGAAAGCAAGGTGGGCTGAATACGAAGCAGCTCACCCGAGGAAAGAGGGCTGACGGATGGCAGAATCCATTCTGCAGACTGAGAAAGAATGCTGGTTCTGCTCCGCAAAGATCGGACTGGAAGAACACCACATCTTCGCCGGCGTGGCCAACCGGAAGATCAGCGAGAAATACGGCCTCAAGGTCTGGCTCTGTCACCGGCACCACACCGGAGACGGTGGCGCCCAGTACGATCCGGAGAAGGGTCTGCAGCTGAAGCAGGAAGCCCAGAAGGCATTTGAAAGGATCCATGGCCATGAGCTGTGGATGAAGACCATCAGAAAGAACTATCTGTGAAAGGAGCTACAAACCATGAGCGAGATCAAACGCGGATACCCGAACCCCAATTACACCGAGAATGACATCCTCACTGAGGAAGAGGCTGAACTGCTGGCGGATGTCGGCCTGGTGACGATTGATGCCGATCACTACGAGGAGCTGGTCAGCAAGGCCGCGGCCCTGGATATCCTGACCAGCTGCATCCAGATCACCGGGAAGGTTGATGATGACATCGTCAAGGCTGTCACCGGAACGATTGCCAAGGTGGACATGGTGCCGAAGACTGAGGTCGATGAAGTCTGGGGCTACTACACCCACAAGGAAGAGGAAAACAGCAAGCTGAAGCAGGAGATCGCCAGTCTGACAAGAGCCAACAGCGAGCTGAAGGAAATCCTGCGGCAGAACAAGATCGGCCCCTACGCCGATCAGGATGAGGAGGACAACCATGGACAGGACTGAGTTTATCGGAAACCTGACCCGGGATCCGGAACTGCGGACCACGCAGACCGGGATCAACGTCTGCAGCTTCTCCGTGGCGGTGAATAAGCCCCTGACGAAAGCACAGCGGGACGCCGGACAGCAGCCTACCGCGAAGTTCTACCGGGTCAGCGCATGGCGCGATCTCGGCGAGAACTGCGCCAAGTATCTGGCCAAAGGCCGGAAGGTGTACGTGAGCGGCACGGTGGACGTGAGCACCTACGTAAGCAATCAAGATGGCAAGACCTACGCCAACCTGGAAGTGACGGCCAATGAGGTTGAATTCCTGACGCCCAGGGGCGATTCCGCGGCGCCGGGAGCTCCGGCCGGGAGTGCGCCCACCCAGTACGCGGCACCCGCCCAGACGGCGCCGGCAGCACCGCAGTATGCACCGTATCCCGCAGCTGCTCCGGCCGCTCCGGCAGGATTCACCGCGGTCGAAACAGATGAGCTGCCATTCTAAAGACTTTACGGGGGCCGGTATTCGCCGCCGGTCCCCGATTGAAAGGATGTGATGGACGTGTCATCTGGAAAGCGATACTTCTGGCTGAAGCTGAAGGAAGACTTCTTCGGATCGAAGCGGATCAAGAAGCTCCGGAATATGGCCGGCGGTGACACGTATCTGATTATTTACCTGAAGCTGCAACTGAAGGCAATGAAAACAGATGGGATCATCCAGTTCGACCACCTGGAAGACAACATCATGGATGAGCTTGCCCTGGATCTGGACGAGAAGCCGGACGATGTGGCAGCCACTCTGATCTACCTCACTCACTGCGGATTGGCTGAAACATCCGATCAGGAGACCTTCTACTTCCCTTACGCAGTAGAGAACGTAGGCAGCGAAAACTCAAGTGCTGCAAGGGTTCGTGAGTATCGGAAGAAACAGAAGGCGTTACATTGTAACACGAATGAAACGCCAGTGAAACGTTTGTGTAACGGAGAGATAGAGAAAGAGAAAGAGATAGAGAAAGAACAAGAAGAAGTCGGCGGCGATGACACCTTCGGAATGGATCCGGATGAAGCCCAGCGGATAGCGCGGGATCACAGCGAGATCCTGGACGCAGCTGAAGCCGCCGGTTTCCCGAAGAATCCGGCCACATGGGACAAGCTCATTGACCTGTATGCGGACTTCGGAAAGGACACTGTGCTGGCCGGGATCAGCGCCTGCGTTGACCAGGGAAAGACGGTTCTGAGCTACCTGCGGAAGTGCTGCCAGAACATCGCCGCCGGAGAAAAGAAGTCGAACGATGATCCGCTCCTGCCGAAGGATCACGTTTTCATGGGATGGTGAGCTGAATGAATGCGTACACCAACATTGAAGCGGAGATCAACGTGCTCGGCGCGGCGATGCAGGACGATAAGGCTCTGAAGGCTGTTGTTGAAATGGATCCGGATGACTTCAGCGAGCCGGCACACAGGCTGATCCTGAATGCGATGAAGGATCTGAACCGGGCCGGAACGCCAGTCGATCTGGTCACCATGTACACAGAGCTGCAGAAGTCCAACCGCATCGAGATCATCGGAGGCGCAGCGTACCTGCCGAAACTGATCAGCTCTGTAGTCACGACCGCAAACGTGAAGAGCTACATCCGGATCGTGAGGGAATGCGCCACCCGGAGGAGGCTGAGAGGTATCGGCGAGAGTCTGATCCAGGCATCAGCTGAACCCGAAAAGAACGTGGACGAGATCCGAGAGACCGCCGCGCTGGATATCCGTAAGGTCAAGGGTGACGGCGGAATCAAGCTGGTGAATCAGGAACAGGCCGTTATCGATACCTATGAGCAGCTGAGCGATGCGCAGAAGCGCGAAGACCAGCCGGATAACCGGATCATGACAGGCCTGGGCCCCCTGGACAAGATGACCGGCGGCCTGTACGGATCGAAGCTGATGATCATCGGCGCCCGGCCTTCGGTCGGAAAGTCGATCTTCGCCATGACGATCTGTCTGAACGCGGCGAAGCAGGGCAAACGGGTCCTGTACATCACGATGGAGATGAAGGTCAACGAGCTGATGGAACGTGAATTCGCCTCTGCCAGCATGGTGAACCTGAGCGAGATCACCAGCGGAGAGATCAGCGAGGACGGCTGGATGAAACTGGCTGAAAGCATTCCCACCCTGGTCAGCAGACAGATCTTCTACTGCACGGACGGCTACACCGTGGAGGACATCCGGAGGGCGGCCTTCATGCTGTACGAAGACGGCGGGATTGATCTGATCTGCGTGGACTACCTGCAGCTGCTGGAGGGCAGCAAGAAGAGGAGCAACCGGCAGGAGGAAGTATCCGACATCAGCCGGGGGCTGAAGCGTCTGGCTCAGGAGCTGAACATCCCGATCATCGCCCTGTCCCAGCTGAATCGCGGGAACGCGAAAGAGAAAAGACCCCCCACCATGAACGATGCCCGGGAATCCGGAGCCATTGAGCAGGACGCGAACATCTTCCTCCTGCTGCATGATCCGGACGTGGATGAGCTGAAGAACGAGGATCTCCGGAGACTGCATAAGAACCTGGGTGACCGCGGGATGAAGCTGATCTACGTGAACGTGGACAAGAACCGGCAGGGCCGGAAAGGAATCTTCTACATCGCCTTTGACGGTGACCACATGAGATTCCTGCCACTGAAGAAGGAGGATCCGCAGTGAGAACAGATGCCGAGAAGCAGGCTTTCGCCATGAAGTGCCTGGAGATCGAGAAGGCCGGAGGGAATGTGCAGGAGTACATCGCCAAGAACTGGCCGAGCTATTCGCCCCGGGCCACCTGGTACAACCTGCAGAGAGAGTATCTGAAGCGGAACACCGCGCAGCTCACTGAAGGAAAGCCTGAGCCCAAAAGAGAGGAGGTGAATGAGATGAGACGAGCCAAGGTGGATTTGCTGAATGGCGTTCTGAAGGTCCTGGCCGAGAAGGGTGATCCTCTGGAATATATGAAGGAGCAGGGGTACAAATTCCCTCAGCAGGCCTGGGCCGATCTGCGGAACTGGGCAAACGCGCACAACATGAACCAGGGGCGGCTCCCGGAAGATCTGAGAAAGTATTACGCCAGGATTCGCGCTGACAAGCCCGGCAATGTGGCTCCGGATGAGAAGCCGGGCGAACACCCGACCGAAGAGCCAAAAGCGCTGGAAAGTGTATTTTATCCCCCGGAAACGTCGAAAAATCCGCAAAAAGCGGATCAAAATGCACAAAAAACGTCGCAAATGTCCAACTTGATCACAGCAACGAAGATCAAACGGAGCATGAGCGAAGGTCAGCTGATGTTCGATCTGACAGGAGGGATGTAAATGGAAAAGCGACTCAGTATCACGGTGGAGCCGGCACCGAAGGAACGCCCGAGGGCAACGGTTGTCGGCGGTCATGCCAGAATCTACACCCCCAGCACCACAGCCAGTTACGAAAAAAAAATCCGTGACGCGTGGATAAGGGAGCATGGAAACACCCCCATGGAGGGGCAGCTGCTGGCGAAGATCTACTACGGATTCCGGATTCCGAAGAGCACGCCGAAGAAAAACATTCCGGCGATGCTTCAGAAGATCATCCGCCCCACCGTGAAGCCGGATCTGGACAACCTGGACAAGGCGGTCATGGACGCGCTGAACAAGGTCGCCTACAAGGATGACAGCCAGATCGTGGCCAAGGTGAGCAAAAAGCATTATGCGGAGGTGCCGAACGTGACGATCGTCATCTCCGAGTACGGGAAGGAGGAAAAGCAGGATGGATGAGTACATGGGTGTGCAGGAGGAGCCCAAAAGGCCCCTCTGGGGACGCCTGAAGAAGGCTCTGTGGCGCTTTAAGGAATCGGTCGTGTTCTCCATTGGAAAACGCCTGCCGCCCCGGGAAGCGCGAACAGAGGACCGGAGCGGGCATGTGATTTACACCTGCCCCCGGTGCGGAGAGTTCGTGTACTGCGCGGAGCAGTGCGTCAGCTGCGGACAGAGGTTCCTTCCCGGAGCCAAAACGATAGGAGGAATGCTGGATGAGCGATTCACCGATCCATGACCAGTGGAAAGCCAATGGGAACTGTGCCATGTGCCGGCGGCGGGGCTACTGCAAAACGCAATGCAGCGCGAATAAGCGCCTTTGTAGACGAATTGCGGAGGCTCAGGCAAAGCGGATCCTCGCGGCTGCGATGGTGCGGAAAGCCGAGGTGCCGGATGGACAAAAAGTATAGGTGGCTGCTGCAGATCTGGTACGGCGGGGCATGGCGGGACATGTGGGGCAGTGACAAACGCTCCGACCTGGCTGAATACCTTGAGAAATGCCCCGATGATATGAAGGGCCGGATTATTGACACCACAGAAGAGGAAGTGACGAAGAAGCATGGAAGGCGACGCGATTAGCCGGTGTGACGCCCATGTCCAGATGCGAAGGCTGAAGGGTAAGACGCTGCAGATGCGCAAGAGCGGGTACCGGGACGGATGGAACGACGCGATCGAAAGCGCCGATCAGGCGTTGAACAACTGCAAGGCGCTGGACGTGAAAACCGTTGTCTGCTGTGGGAAATGCTTCCACGCCACAGAGCGGGAAAGCACCCAGGTGTACTGCCCGATCCAGAAGAAACACAAGAATCCGGATGCCTACTGTGACGAAGGCATCCAGATCGAAGAATGAAAGGAGACGAAAACCCATGAAAGACTTTATGCCGATCAATCTTGCCAGCGGAACGCTGAGCGCCATGAAGGGCGACCTGACCCAGGCTCTGCAGGACTGTCTGAAGAAGATGGACGAAGCCAAGAGCGACACCGGGAAGGTGACGCTGTCCATCACGATCAATAAAGACAAGATCCCGGTCACGACCGAGAAGGACTACCGGGACGCGACGGTGCCCCGGTTCAAGTGGAAGGCCGAAAGCAACGTGCCGCTGAAAGAAGCCTTTGACGGCGAGTTCGGCGGGGACTACGAGCTGACCAAGGATGAGGGAACCTACGGGCTGAAGAGCATCAACGGCCAGACTTCCATGTTTGACGTGGAAGAGGATGACGAAGACCTGGAAGACGAGGAATGACGTCAGCTGCAACTGACTACCGGAGGTGACGGGGAGATATGGACAAGAAAACGCTGTATCGGCTGTTTTATCTGCCGAAACAGATTGCCATAAAAAAGCGGGAGATCCAGCGGATTATGGAACGTTTGACGGCCATATCTCCCTCCCTGACGGGAATGCCGCACGGCGGCGGTGTCCACGACAAGCTGGGCGAAGGCGTCCCGGAGCTGGTGGACAAGAAGAACGAGCTGGAAGAGATGGTCCGCGGATACGAAGCGGAGGAACGATCCATCAATCAGTGGATAGATGACATCGATGACATCCAGGTCAATCTGATTATGTCCCTCCGGTTCAAGGAAAGGAGACCCTGGAGCGAGGTTGCAGACGAAGCCGGAAGCATGTACACGGATGATTCAGTCCGGAAAATGGTGGATCGATACCTGGAGAAAGAAGGGAGGGACAAGGATGACCGAGGAAACCATGCTGAATGACGCAGAAAGGGCGGTGCAGCTCAAGGAACGGGGGTCGCCCCGGGAAAAGGTGGAACAGGCTCTCAGCGTCTGCAGCGAGTGGGTACGGGACGCATCCGGAGAATGGAAAAAGGACTGCTACCGGTGCTGCTACTGGGATAATTCGGACATCGCCGCGCTGATGTGCGGCGGACGGCTGATGAAAGACGCTCTGGAAGTGATTCAGAAACAGAAGGCCCGGATCGAGGAGCTGGAAGAGACGGTCCGGAGGATGAGTAAGGAGCTGGCCCAGGCCAGCCAGAGGGAGTGGAACGAATGATTATCAGAAAGCCATGCCACATGTACAAGGAAATCAAGACGCAGAATGGCAAGTGGAAACTGCGCTGCGGGTATGACGGAGCCATTCGCAATCACTGCTACGGCCCGAAGTGTCCGCACTTCCGGCCCACGTTCTGGTACCGGCTGCTTCATCCGAGGGGGAAGATGTGATGATCTGGGTATGGGTTGTGCTTGGAATACTGTTTCTGATCTGGATTATCAAGACGATGTAAAGGAGACGGGAAAATGATTGGAACCATGAGAGTGACTGAATGCCGGGACTGTAAAGCGAAGATCGGCTTTATCAAGATCGCCGGCAAGGACAAGACGATGCCCGTAAACGCGGAGAGCGTTTACTACATCCAGAAGGCCGGCGGGAGCCAGAAGATTGTGACGCCCAACGGCGAAGTGCTGAGCGCGGAGCTGACGGACAATCCGGATAAGGCGACCGGGATTGGCTATATCAGCCATTTCGCCACCTGCCCCGGAGCTGAAAAGTTCCGGAAGTCCAGAAAGAAGGGATGAGCTCATGAACGCCGGAAAGTGCGACAGCTGCAATTATGAAGGCCCTCTGCAGCACATCAGGAATGATCTGGCGGATCCTCCGCTGGAATTCAATCTCTGTCCGAAGTGCACGAGGAAATGCATCATCAGCATGCAGATGTTCGTCCGGACGCCGTACGGCCGGAAACGGTTCATCGAGAAGTACGGGACCCCAAAAGGCGTCAATGTAAACGCCAGGTAACGATTCCTCCGGATTAAGGCTCTGCAGAGACAGACCATCCGGATACAAAGCAAAGGAGACGAACAATGATACCAGAGGATATCTGCATCAAAAAGGATTTCGAAAGCAAAGGCTGGAAGATGGAGGACGCGATCCGGAACATGAAGCACATGATCGGCATGTATCCGGAAGGATGCCGGCGCACGTATAAGCGCTGCGGAACCACGTTCTATAAGCCATATCGGAATTACTGGTCCGGAGAAAACAAGTATATGGAATACTTTTCTCATGTCGGGCTGTGTGAGAAATGGGTGAATAAAGGATTCATTCCCAAGGATATGCCGAACTACGCGCTTACACGCCGTGGCCTGAATTTCCTGGGGCGTCATATCAAGGTGAACATCGGAAATGTTGAAAACTGAAAGGAGACGAAAAGATGGAAACATTAGTCCGTAACGAAGTGCCCGAAGCAATGGCTCGGGCAGCTGCTCACTGGTGGGCCGAGAGAGCTGACGGAACAGCTCACCATAACAACCGCGGCGGTGATCTGGCCAGCGTATTCGCCGGAATCCTGGCCGATACGATGAATACACCTCCGCAGTACGGAGCCCTGGAGAAGTTTGAAGAGATTCTGGCAGAGAAGATCATGACGGCAGAACTGCCGTATATGTGGCAGAGCATCTGGGTGGATTACGGTCCGGATCAGATCCTTGCCGAAGCCGCCAAGGAAGCCGAAATCAACTGCGCAAACTTCCCCTGGAAGACCGGGATGCATATCGATGTGGACAGGAACATGATTCAGGTCCGTCTGAGCATGGGCCCGTGGGAAACGATCTGGGAGGATGGACATGACAAATGACACAAAACGGGCCCTGGAGCTGATCGAGCCCATGGCCAAAGAGCTGAATATCGAAGTCAGGGCAGATGATAAGCTGCTCTACTGCAACGGTCAGGCGATCGGAATTGCCTGCAATTCCACCTATGCCACGATCAATGAGTTTCTGGGATATGCATTCCTGAATATGTGCAAGAGGGAGTACCGCTTCCGTGAAGGCATTGAAAAGGCAAACGAGCTTCGGGGTGTTATCAAGCGGTACTGGATCAGCAAGGCAGTATTGGATAAGCTGAATGGGCTTCCTTCCGAAACATTGGAGGACGTTGCTCACGGAAAGGATCTTGATATCCGTTCTCTTGCCTACCGGGCAAAGCTCACCGAGACAACGATGTGGCGCTACATCCGCAGGGAGAAGGTCCCTACGGAAGAGCACGCGAAAGCGCTGGCCAATGTCCTGGACATTGACTGGAAGTATGTGATCAGACTGTGCGGAGGTAATCCAGATGACTAAGATCATGATCAGCATTCAGCCGAAATGGGTGCAGAAGATTCTGAACCTGGAGAAGAAAGCAGAGATCCGGAAGACGGCGCCCCGTGCGCCGTTTCCCCTGCACTGCTTCATCTACGAAACTGGAGGAAAAGGTGTAGTTGCTGAATTCATCTGTGACGATGTGAATCAGGCCCGGGGCGTGAGCATCGACAAGGTATTCCTTGCTGACACCTGCCTGACGGTGGATGAAGCCAGGGAATACGCCGGAGAAGGACAGATCTTCAAGTGGCGGATCCGGAGCCTGATTACCTATGGCCAGCCGAAGAAACTGAGCGATTTTGGTATTGATAAGCCGCCGCAGAGCTGGTGCTATGTGAAAGGCGGTGAACCGGATGGATCAGGAGCATGACTGCCTTCCTCCGCTGGAGCATACGGGCAGCTGGATATTGTCGGATGCTGCTGTGCGGAGCATAGCAGAAGCCCTGGAAAGAATAATTCCGACAGCAAGCACGGCAAATGAAGTCTTTGAGAAGCTTAGGCAGCTTGGGTTATCGCCCAGAAAAGAACGAAGGGCTATTCGATGGGACGAAAAGAATAGACGGCGCCGGCTGAAGGGGCTTCCCGAAAAGCCTTATCCGTTCCCTGTGACATATCAGTGTTATTTGTTCCGGCCACCACAGCCCGGCCCGATAAATGTGAAGATTGAATGGCCTGAAGGAGGTGCCGAAAATGACCAGAGCAGAGATGATGAAGGAGCTTGACCGGATCATCGATGTCGGCATCGTCAATGCGCACCATGACAAGGAAGTGCTGCAGGTGGCCATGAAAACACTCGAAGAGCTCTGGAACGATATCCAGGAAGTGAAATCATGCAAGGTCTGCGCTTTTACGGATATCGAGAAGTGTTCTCCGGACGCGGATATAGACAGCGAAGCGTTCCGGAGATGGCGGGACTGCGGAGGATCACTGAAACAGAATTGGAAATGGAGGTTAGAAGAAGATGACGCTGAATGAATACCAGGAACTGGCTTTAAGAACCAGCAGGAAGGATCTTGACAGCATGGATCACCTGATAAACGGATGCCTTGGGCTTGCCGGAGAAGCCGGTGAATGTGCGGATCTGCTGAAGAAGCACCTTTACCAGGACGATAGGCCCATCAAAGAAGATTTGATCAACGAGCTGGGCGACGTGCTCTGGTATGTGTCGGAGACGGCCACAGCGCTGGGGATCTGGATGGACGAAATCGCTCAGCGGAACATTGATAAGCTGAGGATGCGGTATCCGCAAGGATTTGATCCGGAAAAGAGCCTGCACCGGGAGGGGTGAACATGGCCCCCAGAACCAATCAGGCAATCGCGAAGGAGCTGCGGAGAATCGCCGAAGAAGGAATCACTGAGGACTGGCAGCGGAAGCTCCTGGAAGAAGCCGCCGGCAGGATCGAACGGAAAGGCCACAGAAAGAGCCAGCAAGGCCATACGGTGCTATACACGGTCTGGGACAACCGGACGGATAAATGCATCGCCATCGATCTTCCGGGAAAGAAGTGCGCGGAGATCATGGGGATCGAGTACAATTCCTTCCTGGTGGCCATGATGCGCGGCACGGATAGGTGGACGATCGAGAAAAGGCTCTTTGACGCCACCGGAGATTAAAAGATTATTTGAAGCCAAAAGCAAATGGCCGTCAAGTAAGAAAACGTAGTGTTTTCAAGGCTTGGCGGTCTTTTTGTTTAATCTTCACGTACAGGCGTCAAGTTAATTTTCAAATTTTCACGAACGATTTTTCCAAAATTTGTCCGAAATGTCCGGCATGTCCGGAAAAACCATGATATGATGCAGGCTGTAAAATTCTGAACCGACAGGGAGAGCAGTTTCCAAACGCTGACTCTCCTATTTTTGTGGAAAGGAGGTTCCGCAGCAGTGTTCCGCTCCTGGACGCTGGCCTGTATCGTGTTTGGCAATTTCGCGCCGACTTCGCCTAAAGCGCGTCGAGATTGAAAGGAGCAAAACAACATGTTCGCTAAGTTGAGAGCGAGTTTTAAGACCAATCCCAAGTTTTACTACGCAATGAGCATCGCGGCCACATGGGCCGGTACAGGATCCTTCATTGTGGGTACCAAGGTAGCCCAGACCGCCGGGATATTCCCCTGGCTGCTGTGGGCACTGGGTAACACGCTGGCCTGTATCGCATTTGGCCTGCTGGCACAGCGATTCCCCAAGCTTCGGGCCGTGGCCAAGTCGAGGCCGGTGCAGATTCTGATGGGCTTGATGTGCGTGTTCCAGATCTGGCTGAACATGAACGGCATCCTGGAAATGCTGAGTCCGACCGTGATCGGCAGCACAGCAAGCACCATCATCGTGTACGGCGTGAGCATCTTCTTCATCATCTTCTACCTGAAGAGGGCAACCTTCCGGAACGTGGCCACGGATAACATGAGCTGGTTCCTGGTGTACGGCCTGATCTTCATCCTGGTGATCTATTCCATGATCACGAACGGGATCCACCCGATCAGCGTCGGGCTCGTACCGGAAGAGCTGAAGGCCAAGGCATGGACCATGATCACGCTGACCTTCGGCACATTCTTCTATCCCACCTTCTGGGAACTGTTGGATTATAACGACGCGAACGAGGACGAGACAAAGCGGATCGACATGAAGCGGCCCTTTGTGATGGGCGGTCTTCTGTTCGGATTCTATCTGCTGTTCGTCCTGGCCGGTGCGTTCACCACCTATTCACCCATCGTGGATCTGCTGAAAGGCATCCTGGTGTCTCTGGTGGCGATTTCGTCCCTGTCCTCTTTCCTCTACGGCACAATGGTCAACTTCGGAAAGAAGATCGGTGTTTGCATCGATATAGCCGCGGTTGCTTCCTGGCAGCTGCTGGTGCCTATGGGCGTCATGGGTGTATGGACTGTCATGCAGAACTCGCGTATCTGGATGGTCTTCGCCATGTTCGCTGCCGCGCTGGTCTGGCATCTCCTTGAAAAGCGGAAGGGGGTGCTGACGAAATGAAAGTGACGCGGATGAAACTGTCAGCACTGAAGCCGCCGGAGAAGAATGTCAGAATCCATTCCGAGAAGCAGGTCAAAGAGTTCGTGCGGAGCCTTGAGAGCTTCGGACAGATACGCCCGATCGTTGTCGACGAGGATAACACGATCCTTGCCGGCAACGGCCTGTATGCGGCTCTCATGGCCAAAGGCGAGACGGAAGCCGACGTGTACGTGATGAAGGGCCTGTCCCCGAATGAGAAGAAAAAGCTCATGCTGGCGGACAATAAGATCTACAGCCTGGGCGTGGATGACATGGACGTCTTCGAGGAATTCCTCCGGGATCTGGGAGACGATCTGGAAATCCCCGGGTATGATCTGGAATTGCTGGAAACCATCACTGCAGATCTGGGCGACGTGGATGAAATGCTGAGCGGTTACGGAACCATCAACGACAACACCAAGCAGCAGATCGCCACCACAGCGGAGCGCTACGAGGCCCAGGAGGTCGAGCACGCCGCAGCCGCGGAGGAAATTAAGCCTACCCCGCCCCCGGCGCCGGACGCCCCGCCTGAAGCCCTCCCGAAGCGCTTTATTCTGTGCCCCAAATGCGGCGAGCGCATCTGGATGTGAGGTGACGGTCATGGCCATCATGAAAGTCTCCGGCAAGATGAACGTGGTGGAAGCAGCTCAACAGCGTATTCTCAATACATTCTCCAACGGAGTGAAGGTGTATCTGGCCTTCTCCGGAGGAAAAGACACCCTCTGCCTGTGCGGGATGATCTGGGAACTGGCCATGGCCGGCAAGATCGATCTGCATCAGCTGACGGTGTGCTTCATTGATGAGGAAAGCATCTACCCTTCCATGCTGGAGATGACCGAGGAATGGCGAAAGAAATTCCTCCGGATGGGCGCGGAATACCGCTGGTATTGCCTGCCTGTCAAACAGGTCTCCATGCTGCATCAGCTCCAGGATGATGAATCCTGGATCACATGGGAACCGGGTAAGGAAGACGTCTGGATGAGAAAGGCGCCGCCCTTCGCGATCCTCAGAGACCCGGCGCTGGAATACGCCGGGCAGATGAATTATCAGACCTTCCTTCCCAAGGTGAGTAAGGACGGCCTGATGATGGTGGGCGTCAGAGCCTGTGAGAGTGTCCAGCGGCTGAAGTATCTGGCAACCGTGAACATGACCGCCGGCAACGTCACCGGGAACAACCTTGTTTACCCGATATATGACTGGCACGACAGCGACGTGTGGCTCTACATCAAAGAGCACCACCTGCATTTCCCGCAGTCGTATATCGATCTGTATAGAGTGGGCGTCAACAGACATCAGCTGCGCCTGTGTAATTTCTTCGGAGCTGAATCCATCGCCGGTCTGCGGTGGGTCGCTGAGACGGACCCGGATTTGTGGGACAGGATCCAGAAGCGCGAGCCGAACGCATACCTGGCTCTGCTCTACTGGGACAGTGAGATGTTCCACCGATCCACCCGGAAAAGGGCGAAGCTCGAAGAGCACCAGGAGAAGAAGGACTACAAAGCCCTCTGTAAAGAGATGCTGTTCGACCACCCGGAACTGTATTTCACCACACCGGCCCGGCGGGACGTTGCCAAGTCCTACAAGAAGCTATATGTGAACGGCTTCTCCTTCATGACCGAACGGCATTTCAAAAAGATGTACGAGGGCATGAGGGCCGGAGATCCGAAGAAGCGGACGCTACGCGCCATCTATACGGACATCTTCACGGATTATGTGAAGTACGCCAAGAAATCATCCCCTGCGGGAAAGGGGGTGAATACAGATGGATAACGCATTATTCGCCCCGCTCAAATCCCTGCAGTGGGTTGACCGCGAAAAGCTACACGCCAACGGTTACAACCCAAATGTAGTCTCGGACGAGAACATGAAACTGCTCGTCCAATCAATCCTGACCAACGGCTGGACATTGCCTATCGTGGTTCGTCCGGATTTCACTATCATAGACGGATTCCACCGCTGGACAGTGTCAGGTCGCGAGCCGCTTTTATCTAAGCTCGGAGGAAAAGTTCCCGTGGTAATCGTGGACCATGCTGGAAATGAGTCCGCGGACATCTATGGAACTATCACCCATAATCGGGCGAGAGGAACGCACGTCCTGGGACCGATGAAGAGTATCATCCAAGGGCTGCTGAACGAAGGCAAGAGCGTTCCCGAGATTTCAAAACAGCTCGGCATGACCAGAGAAGAGGTCTTCCGCCTGTCTGACTTCTCCCGGGAAGACTTCCTGGAGATGATGACAAAGGGCGTAGAGGGCTACAGTAAGGCCACGATCTACAAGAAGGTCTTGTGATCGAAAACCCTGCAGCAATCGCCGCGCACACAGAGCGGAGGAAATGATACCCCTTCTGCAGAGGGCGGGGCGTACACATGCCATCCCCCGTACAGAACCCGGTCCAATATCCCAATTCCCATCACCAAATGCTCACACAGCGCCACACTCGCGCTCGCGCATTAGTTTGTTTTTCAGCGTGGCCCAAGCTGAAAGCGTTTTTTTGGCCAAATCAGGAAAAAATGGGTATGGTTTTGACGATCGCGCCGGGGAAAAAGGTACTGTGAACGGCCGAGAAAAGAGCTGCGCCCGTTCGCCGCCCAACTTTTGCAACGATATTAAGAAAAAATCCGGTGGTTTACTTGACGGAAACCCGGGAAAGGAGCACAGATGGCCGACAAGCCGAACGTCATTTTCGATGACGAAAACGTGTACATTCTCCAGACTGGAATGAACATCCATCTGAAGACGGTGGATCTGTGCTCCTTGCTCGGTGTTTCCAAGCAATACATCGGTCAGCTGGTGTCGGCTGGAATGCTGACACGGGAGATGACCGACAACGGCAGCTTCTTTAACCTGATGGACACTGTGAAGGAGCATCTGGACTCGCTCCAAGAGAAATCGAAGAAGACCGAGGACGAAAAGAAGCTGGACAAGGCCAAGATGGCCGCTGAGGTGAAGCTGAAAGCCGCCAAAGCGACCATGGCGCAACTGCAGGCGGACGAGCTGAAGGGCAAGATGCACCGCTCCGAGGATGTGCAGGCCTTCACTCAAAGCCTTGTGGACACGATAAAGCAATCCCTACTGAGCCTGCCGGGCCGAATGAGCGTGGAGCTGTCGCTGTGTGAGACGGCTGAAGAGTGCTCCGTGATCATCAAGGACACGGTGAAGGACATCCTCCGGGAGCTCAGCGAGTATGAGTATGACCCGGAGAAGTATGAAGAGCTGGTGAGAGAACGGGAGAACATGGCAGAAAAGGCAGAGGATGATTCAGATGATCTCTGATAATCAGCGCATCGGCGCGAAGAAGCTGAACCGGGAGCTAAAGAAGCAGATCCGGTCGTTCCTGGTCGCTGATGATCTGACCGTTTCCCAGTGGGCGGACAAGTTTCGCCGGCTGTCTCCCGAATCATCTGCAGAAGCCGGACCGTGGAGGACACGGAAAACACCGTATTTGAAGGACGTGATGGACGCCTTCACGGATCCCAAAATCCGGCATATCGTCATGGTGGCCGCGTCCCAGGTCGGTAAATCCGAAGCCATGAACAACATCATCGGCTACATTATCGACCAGGATCCCGGCTCCATCCTGATGATTGAACCCACCAACGGTGACGCGCGAGAGTATTCCAAGCTCCGTATCGCGCCCATGATCCGGGATAGCAAGACGCTCCGGCAGAAGGTGGCCAAGACGCTGCGGGGCGACACCGGCAACACGATTTTGCAGAAGAGCTATCCCGGCGGCATCCTGACCATGTGCGGAAGCACCGAGGCCCATGCCCTGGCATCGAAACCTATCCGGTACGTGCTGGGTGATGAGCGGGACAGATGGGCTGTGGAAGCCGGCAAGGAAGGCGACCCGTGGAAGCTGGCCATGGCCAGACAGCGGACCTTCTACAATGCCAAGAGCTACGAGTGTTCAACGCCTACCATCAAGGGCTACAGCCCCATTGAGAAGGCGTTTAACGAGGGCACCCGGGAACGCTGGTGTTCCAAGTGCCCTCACTGCGGCGAGTATCACAATATTCGCTGGCAGGATATCCGCTACCACTACGACACCGTGGAGGTCGAGCATGAAGAAACTTATATCGTAACCGAAGTGTACTATGTCTGCCCCGGCTGCGGCGGCATCTCCCATGAGCACGAGATGAAGAAGGCACATGCCCGGTGGATCCCGGAGAATCCGGAAGCGAAGAAGAACGGCATCCGGTCCTTCTGGCTGAATGCGTTCTGTTCGCCGTGGGTCGCCTGGGAAAAGATTGTCTCCGAGTACCTGGCAGCGCGAAAGGACACCAGCAAGCTGAAGGTGGTGTACAACACCCTGTTCGGCGAGCTCTGGGAAGAGCGCGGAGGGCTGGCCAACGAGGATGATTACCTGGCCAGACGCGAGGAATACGCTGCAGAGCTGCCGGATGGCGTCCTGGTGCTGACCTGCGGGGTCGATGTGCAGGATGACCGGCTCGAATATGAGGTTGTCGGCTGGGGCCTGCGGAAGGAAAACTGGGGCATCCGGCGGGGTGTGCTGATTGGCAGGCCCGATACGCCGGAGCCATGGGCCGCGCTGGATGAGATCGTCAAGCGCGTTTACCGGTTCGCGAGCGGAAAAGGGCTCCGGATCAGCATGACTTTCGTCGATGACGGCGGTCATTTCACCCAGGAAACGCGCATGCAGTGCGCACGGCGCATCGGAATGCGCGTTTTTGACTGCAAGGGTTACGGTGGAGACGGCAGACCGTACACTTCCCCGCCGAAAAAGGTGAAGATCGTTGTCCGCGGGAAGACCATCGGTGAGTGCTGGCAGTACCAGCTCGGCGTTGACGCCGGAAAGCAGATGATCATGGACGGGCTGAAGATCCAGACGCCCGGCCCCCGGTACTGTCACTTTCCCATCAATCCGGAGTGCGGATATGAGCACCGGTACTTCGTCGGGCTCCTGTCTGAGCACCTGGTGTATAAAGAACACAACAAAAATCCGTGGGTCTGGGAGAAAATTCCCGGGCATGAACGGAATGAAGCGCTCGACTGTCGCAATTACGCCATGGCTGCTTTGACGGCTCTGAGCCCCGATATGGACGCTCTGCTCCGGAAGGCGAGCGGTAACTCGTCCGAACAGGAGCAGGCCCCCAGACGGGCCAAAACAGCGCCAAGACGGGCCAGCGTTTTGGACAGGATCGAAGAGCGCATGAATGAACTGATGGATATGTGAGGTGAGAGCAGTGGCAACCCGTGATGAAATCGTGGAGCGCCTGGCATACTGGCGCGAGCAGCTGAAAAAGCTGATGGACGCCTACATGGCGCTGGTGGAAGGCCAGGTGAAGTCCTACGAGATTGATGACCGAAGCCTGACGAAGCTGGATCTTCCCTCACTGAAGAAAGCGATCAACGACGCGGAAGCGAAGGTTGATCAGTACGAAGATCTTCTGAGCGGCAGAAAGCCCCGGAAGATCATGGCCATTGTCCCACGGGACTGGTGACGGGATAACGCCGGCTCGCCGGCTTATCTATTGGCACCGCAGCGGAGTTTCGTCTCCTTTCGCCGCTGGTGCCTTTTATTTTGCAAAGATTGGAGGTGGTAAACGTGGGCAAGAAACAGATGGAAGCGCCGGTCACCGGAACGATCTATAACGCAGGGCTGAACGGCATCTATGCCAGCGGGTATTCCGAGGGCGGCGCAAGCACCAAAAAGCGGTCTTTGAAGGGCCTGACCGGCAAATCCTCCAGTCCGAACGAAGACATCAACTGGAATCAATATCCGCTCCGGCAGCGTGGAAGGCTGATGTTTATGTCTTCCCCGATTGCCAGGTCTGCCATAGAGACCCAGAAAACCAAGGTTGTCGGTACCGGGCTAAACCTGCATTCCACGATCGACCGGGATCTGCTGAAGCTGTCTCCGGAAGCGGCGAAGGAATGGCAGAAGAACACAGAGCGCCAGTGGCGGCTGTGGGCTGACAACAAGGAGAACTGTGACGCCATCGGCATGAATTCCTTCGCCGGGCTGCAGCAGCTGGCCGTGACCAACTGGCTTCCGAACGGTGACATCTTCGGACTGTTCCAGCGCGACTTCAGGACGTCGCGGATGAATCCTTTCAGTCTCCGGATCCACATGATCGAAGCTGACCGGGTCTGTACGCCTTACAACCAGATGGCTATACCGCGCGGCGGACGCACGGACGGTGTGGCCAAGAACGGAAACCGGATCTATGACGGCGTAGAGGTGGATAAGCACGGCAAGGCCGTCGCGATCTATATCTGCAGCATCTATCCGAACCAGACGCTGAGAGACGCGAAGGATATCACATGGCAGCGCGTAGAGCTGCGCAGCGCACGTACCGGCCTTCTGAATTACGTGCACATCATCGACACGGAGCGCCCCGATCAGTACCGGGGCGTTTCCTATCTGGCGCCGGTGATTGAGCCGATGTTGAACATCACCCGGTACACCCAGAGCGAGGTTATCGGGGCCATGATCCAGAGCTGGTTTACGGCCTGGATTAAGACGGAGACTAATCCGGCGGATTTCCCACTGGCCGAAGCGAGCTACGGGGATGATGACGATCCGGACAATCCTCCGGACCGGGAAATCTCCAAGAACAGCAACGAGTACGAGATGGGCCCCGGCAACGTGCTGCACCTGGGCAAGGATGAGGACGTCAAGTTCGGATCCCCGTCCATTCCGACGCCTGGATTTGACACCTTCGTCAAGGTGCTGTGCAAAGAAATCGGCGCGGCGCTGAACATCCCCTATGACGTGCTGCTGAAGGAGTTCAACGCGAGCTATTCCGCGTCCAGAGCGGCCCTGATGGAAGCCTGGGAAGCCTTCCGGATGCGCCGGGCATGGCTGGTGGAGCGCTTCTGTCAGCCGGTATATGAGACCTGGTTGGCCGAAGCCGTGGCGCTGGGACGTGTCAACGCTCCTGGATTCTTCACGGATCCCATCATCCGGGCCGCGTGGTGCAAGGCTGAATGGCTCGGACCCGTTCAGGGACAGCTCGACCCGACCAAGGAGGTCAAAGCCGACATTCTGGCGGTGGCGCATGGATTTAAAACGCATGAGCAGGTCACGCGAGAGTACGGCGGCGGCGACTGGAACGAGAACGTGGAGCGCCTGAAGGAAGAAAACGCCGCGCTGAAAGCTGCCGGCACGGACGCAGCTGCGGACGCGGACAAATTCAACAATGAGCCGGACATGGATCCGGACATGCCCGGAGGTGGAAACAATGCCTGAAGTGCTGAAACGAGCGTGCTACACGCTGAGAGTGGACGGAAGCGCCGCCGATCTGACCCTATATGGCCAGATCGTGGAAAACCGTCCCTGGTGGGCTGAGGACGATGAGCAGTTCATCGCGCTGTCCGAGTTCATTAAGGACCTGGACACGCTGAAGGGCAAGACGTCCCTGACGATTCATCTGAACAGCCTTGGCGGGGATGCTTACAGCTCCATCGCCATTCACAACCGGCTGCGGGAACTGTCCCGGGAAGGGACGCACATTGACTGTATCGTCGACGGAGCTGCCATGTCTGGCGGCTCTTTGATTATGTGCGCTGCGGATCATGTGTCCATCAATCCCTCCAGCCTTGTGCTGATTCATGACTGCTGGACCTTCGTATGGGACAGCGCTAATTCCACGAGCCTGCGGAAAACCGCTGATCAGCTGGATCAGATCAACGCTTCCCAGGCTGAAATCTACGTCCGGAAGACCGGGAAAACAGCTGATGACATCCGCGCCATGATGCAGGAAGAGACCCTGATGACTGGCCGGGAAGCTGTGGAACAGGGCTTCTGTGATGAGCTGATCGAAGACGCGGAGGATTCCGACATCTCCGTCAGCGCGGACAAACGGACGCTGTTTGTCCATGGGCATCGGATGCGCGTAGCCGCCATGGCCAAACTGCCCGATACCGTAAAAGTGGTCGAATCCGCTCCGGAAGCCCTGCCCACACAGGGATCCGCTGCCGGTGGAGATAATACGCCTGAAGCTTCAGGCAAAAAAGGAGGTTGTAAAACCATGACCCTTGAGGAATTCCGCAAGGAAAATCCGGAAGCGGCCGAGGAGCTGCTTGCCGAAGCCAGGGCGAGCGTCGAGCAGGAGAATGCAGCCGCGATTCAGGAAGCCGAGGAAAACGGACGCAACAGCGAACGTGCCCGGTGCTCCGAGATCGACGAGCTGCATGGCGTGTTCGATGATGAAACCATCCGGGCCGCGAAGTACGGGGAGAATCCCTGCACCGCGCAGGAGATGGCTTTCCGTGCCGCTCAGGAAATGGCCAGGCAGGGCAGAAGCTTCCTGAATCAGATGCAGACTGATTATCAGGAAAGCGGAGCTGACGGCGTTGGCGCTGCTCCCGGAGCGGAAGAAGAAACCCCTGTTGTAACCAATGCCGACAGGAAGGCCGCTGGCGCTGCCATGGCCAAGAAGCTGAACGGCAAGAAAACCAAGGAGGTGTAAGAAACCATGACTCGTGATCTGAATCAGAAGATCGGTGCTGTGACTCCGGAAAATCTGTTTGCCGGTCTGGATCCCCGGGCACTGACCAAAACCGGAACCCTGCGGAAGCTGGGGACTGCCGGAACGCTGGCTCGCGGCACTCTGCTGGCCAAGTCCAGCGGAACCGGCGGTGACGGCAAGCTGGTAATCTTCGGAACCACTGCCGGCACCAATGAAACTCTGACCGCCGACTGCGTCCTGGCTGAGGATGTCCCGGTCGGCACGACCAATGATGAAGCCGCCCTGGTGTACATCACCGGCAATTTCAATGAGGACGAGCTGATTATGGCCAGCGGAGCTTCTCTGACGGAAGCTGACCGTGATGCGCTGCGTGTGCGCGGCATTCTCCTGGGCGCTTCCGAGACCGAAAACGTTCAGTAAGGGAGGTACAAAGCAATGTCTGTACTCGTGAATATTCTCGAGACCTACTACATGGCAGGTCTGTGGGAAGGACTTTCCCCTGTCCCCGCTTTCTTCCGTGACCGGTATTTCCCGACCGGAGAAGGCGACATCTATGCCGCTGACAAGGTGCTGGTGGAATACAAGGACGGAGACAATGACATGGCTCCCTTCATGGTCATGGGCGCTGATCCGATCAACGTCAAGCGTGAAGGATATGAGATCCATGAATTCTCCCCGCTGTATGTCAGCCAGAGCCGCAACCTGACCGCGGACCAGCTGAAGCAGCGCGGCTTCGGTGAAGCGATCCTGTCCAAGAGCACGGAAGAAGAGCGTGCCGCGAAGCTGGTCTCTGATGACCTGGCCCTGCTGGAGCGCCGTTTCTCCCGGACGGAGGAATTCCTCTGCGCCCACGTCATGATCAACAACGGCTTCACCATCCAGGAGCACCTGGACGAAACCCACACCCGCACCGCGCAGATCAAGTATTACGATCCCAGCAACGGCAATGATGGCGCCTATACCATCACCCAGTGGGATGCGACTACCACCTTCGCGGATGTGGCTGCGGACATCGAAGCGATGTGCGACAGCCTGAGCGAGCGCGGTCTGCCTGCCGTTGACCTGGTCATCGGCCGGAAGGTGCGCGATTTCCTGCTGAAGATGCAGGACTTCCGTGATCTGGTGAACAAGCAGAGCGGAATCATCGTCGCCGAAGGCGGCATCCGCCAGACTATGAGCCAGTATGACGGCGTGACCTTCCTGGGAACGATCAACTTCAACGGCTACGATCTGAACGTGATCGTTGCCAACGAGAAGTACACCACCAAGTCCGGCGGCAGCGTGGTTCGCACCAACTACTTCCCGGCCACCTCCATGATGGTCACCGCTCCGAACGCCGGGCATCTGATGTATGCCCATATCGTCCACATGGACGAAGAGGGCGAAGTCGAGACCATCACTGGCAAGCGCGTTCCGGATCTGTTTGTGGACCGGAAGAAGAAGAAGCGCGAGATCATCCTGGAGAGCCGTCCTCTGGCCGCTCCGCAGAACTACAGCCCGTGGATCTACGCTTCCGGCGTGGTGGCGTAAGCGCGGCGTGAAAGGAGACGAACGACATGTTTGTGAAGGCGAAAACCGTATTCCGGACCAGTGATTGCCTTGCCACCCCCGGATGCGTCGTTGAAGTCGATGAAAAGCTCGGGAAACGCCTGGTGCAGAGCGGTGCGGCTGTGGAAACCACCTGTCCTGCCACTCTGGGCACCGCCGCGGCCCCTCTGCCCCGTTTCCCTGGCGAGAACCCGTCCACAGGGGTAAACGCGCCGGAAGGGCCCTCTGAGGGCGAAACAGAGGATATCGACCTGAATACCCTCTCGTACAACCAGCTGAAGGCGATGGCTCAGGAAATGGGCATCGAAACCGGAAAGATCAGGAGCAAGAGCGGAATGATCGATGCGATCACCGCCGCGCAGATGGATCCCGGGGACGATCTTCCCGACCTGACCCCGATGGACATGGTTGATTAACCGGAAGGAGATGTTTCCCCATGCTGATTAAGATCATCAGCGGGTCCTACGGACACCGCCCCATGCTTCCCAACGGGAAGCAGAGCCGCTATGTGATCCAGGTCACGCCTGATCATCCTCCCATTGAGGTGGATGACGCCACCGCCGAAGAGCTGGTGAAGGCCGGAACTGCCGAGATCGTCGGCGGCAAGCCTGAAAAGGCCGAACCCGAAAAGGAAGAACCCAAGGCCAAGAGCAAGAAAAGCTCCAAGAGCGAGGAAGTGATTCCCTGATGGGCTTCAAAGAGATGGTGGAAGCGGACAACCTGAAGACCTTCCTGGACGTGAACACCTTCGGAGAACTCCGCACCGTCACCTATGACGGTGAAACATTCAGCGGAGACGAAGAAGAAGGCATTCCGTGCGTCATCAGTCAGCTGAAGGAACAGGAAAGAACCACCCAGATGAGCGACCATGAGCACGGAATCTACCGTGTGACGGCGGTTTTTCACTGCCGGCTGCTCGATCTGGACGGCGCGGTACCGGAAAAGGGCCGGAAATTCGGCATCTATGATGCGGATGACGGGTTCCTGAGATGGTATTACGTGGCACAGTCCGGCTGTGATCACGGCATGGTTCGCCTGGAGCTGGAAGCGCTGGACGAGTGAGGTGAGAACAGATGGCCGTCCTTGACGTCAAAGTCGACGGGCTTAATTCCCTGGACTATGTCAATACGATCCTGTTCTCCTTCCCCGGAAAGGCGATGGCCGCAACGCGAAGAGCCGCGAAACGCGCCGGACAGGCCGGTAAAACGGAAGCGAAGCGCTACGCGACCCGAGTCTACAACATCAAAGCTGGCCAGTTCTCCAAAAACACCCAGACAACTGTCAAGGTTTTTGGCGGCGGCAGCGGTGCTACCAAGGTTATCATCCGGTATTCCGGCGCGATGCTGGATCTTCTGGAGTTCTCCCCCAAGATCTCTGATTCGGACGGCGTACGGTACCAGGCGAAGCGAGGAAACGAGGTTCACCTACGACATGCCTTCGACATCCAGTCGTACGGCGGTCACGTATACGAGCGCGTCGGAAGGCCGAGATTCCCCATCCGGAAGAAATACGGGCCATCAACTCCGCACATGCTGAAGGATACCGAGGTAGCCGATCCGCTGGGCAAGCGGATCATGGAAGTTTTCAATGAGCGTCTGTCTCACGAGATCGGGCGCATCCTGGGCAAGTAAGGAGGGCCAAGGAATGACCAGTGTACGACTCCTGGAAGCTCTCCGGGACCGCACCAGAGAAGCGACCAGTGAGCTTCTGATGCCGATGAAGCCGAACAAGGGAGAGCCGGACAAGGAAGACAGGGCGCCGGCGGTCTACATTGCCAGGCTTCCGGATGAGAAGTCATCCAACAAATACGCGCCGTATGTGCTGCATACGGTGGTGAACACGTCCTACCAGCAGGAAGCCGGGGCAATGATGCCCATTGGCCTTGTCAACGTGCGGACGCTGTTCTGCGTGTACTCTGCAGATGAACAGGAGGGCGGGCTGCACCTGCTGAACCTGATGGAGCGCATCCGGATTGACCTGATGACGCATCCTGTGCTGGAAAAGCAGTTCAAGCTCGACCATGAGGGTGGGATTGAGCAGCTGGTTTATCCGGATGACACCGCCCCGTTCTATCTGGGCGAGATGATGACGGTATGGAAGATGCCGCCAATCAGACAGGAGGAAAGAAGCGTATGGGACGGACAGCCGCACAAGTATTGAACCCCTACTATGTGTACATCGGGCCTACGATCAGGAGCTACATCCAGCGGAACACCATCATTCCCGGCACCCGGGAAGATGTGGAGAAGAAGCTGGCAAGAGCGATTGAGAAGTATCCACCGATTGCGCAGCTTCTGGTCACCGGCGACGAGCTGGCCGAAGCGAGACAACTGATTAAGCAGCCCGGCAACCGTCTGTATGAAGTGTACAGGCGGTTTGTTAATGGGCTGAAATAAAATGGAGGTATGAACCGATGGCAAAGCATGGCGTTTATGTGATGGAGCAGGCCACCAGTGCCGTGACTCCCGCAACCGTCGAAACCGGTTTGCCGCTGTTCTTCGGGGCTTCCCCGATCCATATGGCGGACAATCCGGCGACCCCCGGGGTACCTGTCCTCTGCACCAGCTGGAATGAAGCGGTGGAGAAGCTGGGCTACTCCGATGACTGGGACACGTATCCTCTGTGTGAGGCTATGTATTCCCACTTCAAGCTGTTCAACGTGTCCCCCGCGATCTTCGTGAACATGCTGGATACCAGCACCATGAAGAGCGCGGTAGCGGCTGCGGACAAGAACGTGGTCTCCAAGAAGGTCGCTCTGAGCGCCAAGGCGATCCCGTTTTCCGTGGTCGTGAAGGCTTCCAGCTCCGCGTCTGCTGCGCTGGTGAAGGACACCGACTACGCGCTGTACTTCGCGGATGGAGTGCTGACCGTGGAAGTCCTGAGCGGCGGATCCGCGTACAGCGCTTCCGCTCTGAACATCGCCTATGACGAAGTGACTCCCGCCAGCGTGACCGCTAACATCGTGGCCGCAGGCGTGGAAGCCGCTGACCTGTGCATGAGCACGATCGGCCTGATTCCCGATCTGCTGCTGGCGCCCGGCTATTCCGATCAGCCCGCTGTTGCGGCGGTGCTGGCCGCGAAGGCTGCAGCCATCAACGGTATGTTCCGGGCCAAGGCCATCATCGACCTGTCCACCGCTGCTACCGGCGGCGCTGACACCTACGATGAGGTCATCGCGCTGAAGAACAGCAACAACTTCACTGACGAGAACGAGATCGTCTGCTGGCCGCTGGTCAAGCTGGGCGACAAGGTGTTCCACATGAGCACCCAGGTTGCTGGTGTGATCGCTTCCACCGACGCGGATTACGGCGCTCCGCACGTCAGCCCCTCCAACAAGGGTCTGCAGTGCGACAGCCTGGTGACCGTCGCCGGCGGCGAAGTGATCCTCAGCCTGGAACAGGCGAACATCCTCAACGGCGGCGGCGTCGTGACCGGCCTGAACTTCATGGGCGGTTTCAAGGTGTGGGGCAACTACACTGCCTGCTATCCCGCGAATCAGGACGTGAAGGACTACTTCATCTCCGTTTCCAGGATGATCGACTTCGTGGGCAATACCCTGATCAAGACCTTCTGGGGCAAGATCGACGAGCCGATGACCCGCCGGTACATCGACACCATTCTCGACAGCTGCAATATCTGGCTTAATGGCCTGACCGGCTCCGGGTACATCCTGGGCGGTCGCTGCGAGATGCTGGAGGATGAGAACCCCACGACCAACCTGATGGGTGGAATCGTGAAGCTGCATGTGTACGTGACGCCGCCGTCTCCTGCACAGGAAATCGACTTTGTGCTTGAGTATGACCCGTCCTACGTCACCGCGGCTCTGACTTAAGGAGGGATGAGACATGTCCAAGCAGCCTGAAACCAATATCATCTATGAGCTCTATGAGGACAGCGTCAACTATATGGGGCTGACTCAGGCGACGCTCCCGAACCTGGCGTTCATCGTGACCCAGATTCAGGGCGCCGGCATGAACGGCAATGTGGACGTTCCCGTCGCCGGCATGCTGGAAGCCATGGAGCTCGCGCTGAACTTCCGCAGCCCCACCGAAGCCGCGAAGACCCTGGCCGCTGCCAAGACCCACCACCTGGATCTGCGTGTCGCTGCCCAGTATTGGGACACCGTGGCTGCGGAGTATGGCATCGAAGCCGACAAGTACGTGATGGTCTGCCGGCCGAAGGCCATGAACCCCGGAAACCTGCAGCCTGCCACTCCGGCAGACACCGCCAACACCTTCTCCGTGACGTATTACGCCGGATACAAGGATGGCGTGAAGATCTGGGAAGTCGATCCCACGAACTATATCTGCACCATCGACGGTGTGGATTACTTCGCCCCCATCCGCAAGGCGCTGGGCAAGTAAGCATTACGGGCTCTGGCGCTTTGCCAGAGCCCTAACTTTTTACGAACCGAAAGGAGACGAAAACCATGGCAGACAACAAGACTGCGAATGCTCCGCAGGAAGAAGCGACCACCAAGGAAAACACGGGTGTTGTAACCCTCACATTGACGAAGCCTTTGGATTATAACGGTCGCGTCTATACGGAGATCATCATGGATCTGGAGAACCTGACCGGCAAAGACAGCATGGAAGTCGAAGCAGAGCTTATGCAGCGCAAGAAGCAGGCTGTGATCATGGGCGCCCTGAACAACGATTACATCATGGGCATCGCGTCCAAGGCCACCGCCCGGGCGAAATGCCCCCTGGGGACGGACGCCTTCCTGGCGCTGAGCCTGAAAGACTTCAACCGTGTCAAGAATGCTGTGCAAAATTTTTTGCTGAAATAGGCGCATCCGGTGGAGACGGCGGGGACTGGCTGAGAACCAACGCAATGCGGATGGCAAAGAGTTTCAATACACCCGTGTTCGATTGGGTCAGCCTGCCCCTGGCCGAATTCACCCGCTGGATCCGCGCCGGCAATAAGGTAATCGACGAAGAGAACAAAGAAATCCAAAAGGCCAGAAATCAAAGCCGGAGACGGTAGGCCTTTTCACTATAACCGAAAGGAGATGCTACGATGGCTGCAAATTATCAGATGCTGTTTGAGCTGAACGCCGCACTGGGCGGCGGGTTCGCATCCGCGTTCTCGCAGGGCTCACAGCATATTGACAATATGAAAGCCAAGCTGGATGCCCTGAACAGCGCAGGGAGCACCGGCGATGTGCTGGGCGGCATCTCCGCAGCCCTGGAAACCGCTGGAGTGATTAAGGGCCTGGAAGCGGTCTATGACACGCTGAAGGAATGCGCCGAAGCAGCTGCTCAGTTTGAAACATCTATGGCTGGCGTCAAACGTACCGTCGGCGGGTCGGATGACTTTATTGACAGCCTTGGCGAAAACTTCAAAAGGCTGAGCACAGAGATCCCTATCACATCGAATGAGCTGGCCGGAATCGCTACGACCGCCGGTCAGCTGGGTATCGCACAGGCCGACGTGGAGACCTTCACAACGGTTATGGCCCAGCTGGGCACCACGACGGACCTGAGCGCGGACAGCGCGGCTACCATGCTGGCACAGTTCGCCAACATCACCGGCGTCACGGACTATCAGCGTCTGGGTTCCACGGTTGCGGCCCTGGGCGATTCCACCGCAACCACCGCGAGCAAGGTTGTCGAGATGAGCCAGGGCATGGCCGCAGCCGCAACCATTGCCGGATTCAGCGAACGTGACATCCTGGCTGTATCCGCTGCCGTCGGCTCCCTGGGTATCGAATCCGCATCCGGGTCCACGTCCATGTCCACCCTGATCTCCACCCTGTACAAGGCGACGCAGACCGGGGACAAGCTGGAAGATTTTGCTTCCGTCGCCGGCATGAGTGCGGAGCAGTTCAAACAGTCCTGGGGCGAGGACGCGGTCGGTACCATGAACGCCTTTATCCAGGGATTGAATGACACCGAGCGGAACGGGAAATCCGCTGTGGTCATCCTGGATGAACTGGGCATCAAGAACGTCCGGCAGACGAAGGCCATCCTCGGTCTGGCGTCCGCCGGGGACCTGCTGAGCAGGACCATTGAGCAGGCAAATACTGCATGGAATCAGAACACCGCCCTGGGCGAGAAGGCTTCTGTCATGTACAACACGACGGAAGCGAAGCTCACCATGATGCAGAACGCGGCCAACAACGTGAAGATCGCGGTCGGCGATGCGCTGACACCTGCCATTTCCGGTGTGGCCGATATGCTGACTGGGATCCTGGAACCCCTGTCTGAATTTATCGAAGCAAACCCCGCTATCGTCCAGGGATTGACCGCTTTCGTGGGCGTCCTGGGCCTTGCCACCGCGGCAGTGGGCGCCTACACGGCTATCACGAAACTGGCCGCAGCGGCGAACCTGCTCTTTGGAGGATCCATTCCCGGGGTGGGCATCATTCTCGGGGTAGCTGCCGCCATCGGCGGACTTGTGGCGGGTATCGGTCTGCTGACAGCGGCATACGATGACGCGCATCCGTCATTTGAGAAGCTGGACGCTCAGTTCGACGAGCTGAACGAGAAGGCAAAGGAGCAGCAGCACATCATTGATCTGGCGCAGGAATACAAGAGCCTGTCACAGGAGATCGCCGATCTGGAAAGCCAGGGCGTCGGACAGATCACGGAGAAGATTGACATCTCCGGCGTCAAGAAGTCCGACCTGGAGCTGCTGAAGGAGATTGCGGAC
>Ga0310695_10003482_pt1 | contig 30741 bp, 35 predicted proteins | sample RumenRJG_04DNA_FD_203882 | JGI IMG/M metagenome (GOLD analysis project Ga0310695, IMG submission 203882) | Bovine rumen microbial communities from Lethbridge, Alberta, Canada - RJG_04 (v2) (version 2) | ecosystem: Host-associated > Mammals > Digestive system > Stomach > Rumen | place: Canada...
AACATGCTGCCGATGACCATCGGTATTAAAAACAATTAAATATTAGTTTTAATCTGACGAGACAGGATGAAAGAACAGCCCAGAAAAGGGCGGTTTTCAAACGGAAACGTCAAAATTGACAGTTTACGCCCGAATAGCTATGATGCCAACATAAATATTCCATTCCGCTCGATCTTGTGGATTTACGAGCCCATAAGACAAAGCAATGTGGTAAGTAACTCAAGTCCTTTCATCAACATCAGGTGCAACCATCCATCAGGAATCTGATTTGTTTCATAAGGATAGATACAATGAACTACACCGACTGGTCATCCAAACAATCAGATCACGAGCACTCCCAGCAGGCTTTCAAGGCTGCAGGATGCCTACGAATACAAGATTTTGGAGTAATCAGGGATTTCCCAGCTAATGTGAACTTCCGCATAACAGCCTGATACACAACATAAAACGAAATCACCGTTTCCTGTTTCATCAGACATTCATCAGACATCCGGGAAATTGAGCCTTTTCCGGCCATTTCTATACAAAGGTAGTACTTTTTACCCAATTACGCAAGAGCTTTAAGATTCTTTATTCCAAAAGGGTGAACAAGTGTTAATTCAAGAGAGGGTTGAGACGAAGGCAAAGAGGAGAAAAGACGAAAAAACGGCCCTCGGAGGTGTAAGAATAAAATCCGAGTAAAATTGAAAAGCCTGCTGTTTGACGAGAAAACAAAAACAAACATTTCGAAAGATTGTTTAACTAAATCATAAGTCTCCATATCTTTTGTAAGTTGAAAGATGTGAGATGGTCAATGATTAAAAGGAAATCGTGATTATGTCTGACCCGATATTTTTGGATCCACTATCCTATGCTTCATATTATGTGGAGCAGTTGTACCAAGGACAAGTCATGGGAACTGCTACTTGCTTCTTTGTAAAAAGGCATGATACGACTTATTTGATTACTAACTGGCACGTTGTGACAGGTAAGCATCCTAGAACTTTGGCAATAGAACATCCTCAAGGTGTTTGTCCTGACCAAATGAAGGTTGAAGTATTTAAGGATCAAGATAATGTAGAAAGGGCCGATTTTTTTGTTGACCTCTACGCAAAGGGTGGTACACCTTTGTGGAGAGAGCATCCAATACATAGACAAAACGTTGACGTTGTTGCAATTGAGGTTGTTATTCCTGATGGCTTAGCAATTTCTTATGTAGAGGACTGTATCGAACCTTTTAATGAAAAAACTCAGGCTGGCATTGCAGATGATGTTTTCGTTGTCGGTTATCCTTTTGGACTTTCTGTTGCAGACAAATTCCCTATATGGAAAAGAGCCAGCGTGGCTTCGGAACCGATACTTGATGCAGAAGGATTGCCATTGATATACGTAGATACTGCAACACGCTCAGGTATGTCAGGATCTCCTGTCGTTTACAGACAACGAAGGGGTATTTCTATGTTAAATAAGGAAAAGCAACAATTTAGTCGTTTTTTTATGAGTTTTGTTGGAGTTTATTCGGGGCGAATTGGAGAAAATAAGGATTTTACGGTTCAACTTGGGAAGGTTTGGAAAGCAAGTGTCATTGATGAAATAATTGTTTAATGATATGGAGAAAAAGTATATGACCACGGCAAGTGTTGATTCAATAGTTGACACACTAATAGATTGGTATAATGCAAAGAAGAATTTCTTTGATGAAGAATCTGATTTCTATTGTGGTATTACCAATGACCCTGATGAGCGTAAAACTCAACATGAAAGTCAGGATCATGGTGGAAGAACAATAACTAAAATGCTTGCAGTTAAATGTAAGGACAAAGATACTGCTGCTGAAGTTGAAACAAAAATGGATGGAGAGGACTTCGATATTGGTAATCCTCCTCACGAAGCAAATGGTGCTAAAGAAGACTCAAAGTGGGTTTATCTTTATAAAAAACCTTAGGCTTCATGTATCCACATATTTAGTATGCCACTTATAACGCCGCCAATTAAGAATATCAGTGAACTGACGCCAAACCGAGTGCAAAAGAGCTTGTTCGATTTGCCGAGGTGTGAAGGAAGAAGACGATAGTCAAGTGACGGAGCCATTGAAGGAGAAAATCCTGAAGGGGCATGTTCATACGATAGAGGAGATGAAGGCGTGGCTGCAGCCTTTTGGATATAGCAATATTGACAGGATCAATGCCATACGAAGAGAAAACAAAATATGCCTCAGAGTTCAAGGTTCAAGGTTATGGAAGAAAAGAAGTATAGCAAGAAATGGAGCGGTAAAGGGAAAACAACCGTGAACCGTGAACCCAGAACCGTGAACCGAGGTCGTTTGGCACCTCTGATGACAGAAGAGGCAAAAGCGACCGCCTCTATTCATGAACTGAGTTATGACTTCGCTTGCAGAATTACTCGACTCTTCCAGTACTTGACAGAAGATGCAGAATACAAAGAATACGTACAATCAAAACAAATATATAGAAGTGGAACATCAATAGGTGCCAACGTAAGGGAAAGCAAGCACGCTCAAAGTGATGCAGATTTTCTGAGCAAGATGTCAATAGCTTATAAGGAGGCTGATGAAACCGATTTCTGGCTCAATCTCCTTCATGACAATGGTTACCTTGATGACAAGCAGTTCGATTCATTGGATAACGATATCACCAGGATTTTGAAAATCCTTACCTCTATCGTAAAGACAATACGTATCAAGCTTGGTTTAGAAAAGTCCGTGAACCCTGAACCGTGAACCATAGCTCGAGCATCGTGAATCCTGAACCGTGAACTATGAACCGTGAACCAGATAGTCATCATCCTTCTTACATCATACATCTTTCTGACAGCACAGGTGGAACAAATGTTCGCAGTTCAATACTGCCTGCCAGAACTGATGCCGATGTCGCATACCTTTATGGTGTGGAGACAAGGGAAGTTAATCAGGCTGTGAAAAACAACCCGGAAAAATTCCCTGCTCACTATATGTTCGAGTTGACTCCCAGTGAGTTGCGTGATTTGAAATCAAAAGTTTTGATTTCTAACGTTTCAAACAATAGTCGCCGTGGGGCAACCATGGCAAGTACCAGAGGAAATCGACGGTGATGACATAACCTGTATGGACTTTTGGACTGGTGAAGGTTGTAAGGCATATACCATTGGTAAAGGCTCCACGGCTTCTGAAGCCATAGAAGACCTTGAAAGTCAATTAAGAGAGCTAGATAATAGGGGTTGAATCCTCCTCCATCTTCCATCTTACTTCTTCCATCTTGCATCATGTCTGAAATCTCTGATGTCATACGTAAGCCGACAATTTTGATTCACCACTTAGTCTATTTGAATGCATTCTTACCTAAACGGCTCACCTTATGGGGCTAAACGTTAGTAATCGTTTAGGCGCTTCGCTAGTCGAAGAATTGGCTGCTAACGGGTATGTCAAAAGACTGAATATATAAACAATGTCAGTAGACGAATATTTCGATGATGATAGATCAAGTGCGCGAGGACTATGCAAGTCTATGAGGTTCGAATCAGTCATGGTGCTCGTGTAGACATGGCAGAATTACGTAAGTTCCTTTCGTCATTGTAGATCGTACTCTTCCTGCCAAGACGAACAAAGGCAAAAAAATATTCTCAGTATAGGGGAAAACATGATTTTCCGATGTGATACGCGAACCAGCTCTAGCGTTCCTATTTGATAAAAGTTATCACTTCTTTGTAATCAACGGTTGCTCAGCAAAGAAGGATTGAATAGAGCAGCCCAAAATAAATTGAAAGCATTATGGATTACGAAAAACCTGCTATTTTAGCACAGAGTGCAGTCATGATGGCTGATTGTCAGAAAAAACCATGTGGAAGACCATCTTGCACAAGAAAACCATCTGGTTCTCATTAATGGACTAACTCTATGTAAGAGCGTGCGGTAGTAATACCACTACCGCACCCATTTCGAATATATGATACTTCACAGACTTCCCTATATAATATACCGCTCATATTCTGATTTCGGTTATTTAACGGATAATCGTAATTATGGGTATGATACAGCGTCTCATAGTTGCTTAAAAGTAGGTGATTTGCTATTGTCAAAAGTAGCTAATATCTTTTATTCAGTTCTTTCTAATTCTCCACAAGATATTGAAACAATAGTTTCTAAATTGTACCAATATTATCCAGAGGTATCACCTTCTGTAATCCGAGAGGATGCAATAGGATTTTATACAGATTTACAAATAAAAGGATTTTTGTCTATAGGATTTGATGAAGACAATACTATAAATTATAATAGAACGAAGTATTTCTCTTATGAAAATAGACAGCCATTTGAATTAAATTTGGCTCAGGAGCAGGCAAGTTGTTCAACCTATATCGATACATTGGGAAAAGCATGCCAATTGACTCGCGTTCATATTGATATTTCTGGTTGTTGTAATGAAAATTGTATTCATTGTTATATTCCTAGCGATTACAAACATGGTATAATGTCTAAAGAATTGTTCGAAGACATTCTTTTGCAATGTGTGGATATGCATGTTATTAATGTTACAATAAGTGGAGGTGAACCAATGCTTAATCCACATTTAACAGACTTTTTACAACTATGCAAAAAATACAATTTTTCAATCAATCTGCTTTCTAATTTAACACTATTGTCGGATGAGATGCTTGACCTCTTTGAAGATACCCCATTACTCAGTGTTCAAACTTCATTGTATGCAACAGAAGGAGAAGTGCATGATTCTATTACTCAAAGTAAAGGCAGTTGTTTGAAAACACTATCTTCTATCAATAGGCTTTATGAGAGGAATATACCTATGCAGATTAACTGTCCTATTATGAAACAGAATCTGTACTATTATAAAGAAGTTTTAAAATTTGCGAGATCTATGAATATAGAAGCAGATTCAGATTACTCTCTTTTTGGATGTTATGACCATTCTAAAAGCAATCTAGCCTGCCGTTTATCAATAGATGAAATTGAGAAAATCATTCATGATGATGTAGGGAGTGATACGAAACGAAAGAACTCAGAAAAAAAGAGAAAGGATTCAAAAACACCAATATGTCCAGTATGCAAGACTTCATTATGTATTTCCAATTCTGGCAATATCTATCCTTGTGAGGGATGGCAATCTTTGTCATTGGGAAATATCAAGAATCAATCTCTTCGAAAAATCTGGGAGGAATCACCAATGGTACAATACCTAAGAGGATTAACATATGGGCACTTTCTTAAATGTAATTCATGTCAAGACAAGAAATATTGTACCCCGTGTCTTATTATGAACGCAAACGAAGACACTTCAGGGAATCTTTCTAATATTAATCCATTAATATGCGAAATTGCGAGAATTAAAAAAGACGTATATAATTTATGCTAAAATCAGTATTTCTTCAACTCTTTCTCCTAATTGCTTGAAATGATTTTTTAGTTAAACATGAGTAGGCAAAAGTGGTTAAGCCACACCCTGCGGACAAACGCAGAGCGCAATGGTAGAAACGAATGAGCGGCGGAACTTCTGAGAATTGACGAAGAATGTAATTTAGCAAAATATGACGGAAAATCCTATGACGTGGATATTTAGTGGCGTTGGCATAACTATAATAACCCTTATAATTTACATATTTAATAGGTATGTGAGGCATCTTTAGTTCGAGCCCTCTATATTCGTTATGGGGTACGAATGTAACCAAATAGCACTTCCGTTACGTGTTAATAAAAACGTTCAAGATAGGGTACATGCGCTCGTAACACAAGAAAAGAATAGATTACCTTCTTACCAAGTTCAGAATCTTGATCCATATAAAAATCCTTGGCTCATGATGGAGAATGTTTTAATGAAGGTGAAAAATCAACAGCATTATATGAACCAAAAGGAGCAATATATAGTCATACAGAGCTTATCAAACAAATATGATAATACAGCAAAATGATGATGAAAAGATGGTGCCCCTTACGTTGATGCTAAAAAATGAAGGTAGAAGTGAAGGAACCAATATTGAGATTGAACTAACTCTAAAAGGAATGTTCTATAATGAAGATAATAAAAGAGAAAAAACATCCCCCAAAATAAAGGAGCCCAAAGATATTGGTAATAACGGTAATGCCATTATGTTGACGCCAATTGAAAACGATTATTACACATATCATGTCTGGGATCTGAAAACGCCATTGGCTTCGCCTATCATGATTAAAAAGACCCAGATGAATCCAAGGAGTTCTACCAAAGAACCGCTTGCAGTTCTTTATGTAAACACGGGCCTTGCGAATGAAGATGCGATTCACTATAAGATTTATGCATCCACTTTGACAGATCCTGTTGAAGGTGATATAGTTATCAAAGTTGGTTAAAAAAGAAATAACGTAAGAATTCAATAACTAAATACTATATAGCAATGAATGAGCAAACACTGCCTAAGAATAAAATTACTCAGTTCATCTTGAGAATTGATTTGCCTAAAGACTGTACTTTGGATTTCCGTCAGTTGGCTTTGGATTTAAAGGATGATTATGTGCGTTTTGTTGAGAATACAGAACATAATGTACATCTGGATCTTGATAGGCATAGTGTAACAGAAAGAGATTTCATTAACTATGTACTTCATGCCGATAATGGAGTGCAATTAATTTTGAACACTTCTCAGAAAACTATTTCATTTGAGTCAAACTCATACATTGATAATAGTGTTTATGTTGATAGATTGGCTGCAATTATAGAAAAGATAAATAACCAGGGAATACTTGGCTTAATGTCTTCTAGAATTGGAATGCGCTTTATAAACTTGTTCCCATGTGAAAAGAAGGAAAATATAAAAAAGATTCTTCGGAAGCCTAATGATAAGGCTATTATAGACTCTTTGGCTAAAGTTAATCTAAACCGAAGCGTTTTTGTAGAACAATACAATAATGGAAACTATTTTGTAAGAGTGCAATACGGCATTTTTAATAAGTTCTATCCAGCTGTGATTAGAAATCTTGATGTGACACTTGATATAGATGTCTATTATGGTGGTTTGAGACCAATAGCAGAATGGACAGAGGATATCAGAACATATAATCATGCTGCTTTTGACAAATTTAAAGAGTATGTTGAGCCAAGCTATATAGAAACGATGCAAGATGAATGATGAAGTAGTAGATGTGTTTGAACCTATTGGCGAAGCACTATCAGAAACAGATAGGATTGTAGAGGAACCGAGGCCGCAGGTGCCAAAACGTACAATTATTAAGTTTAAAATAGTTGATGAGCGAGATAACAGCAAAGGTTAGACAGCCAATTGACCGTATATCGCAGTGCGATATTTTCCATGATATAACTATAGTGGAGAATTTGAATGTAGTAGGCGCTGAGGTGGAATTGCGGACAATAAACTTTCCATACGTGATATGTCTTAATCAAGACTGTGATTTGAATAGTGATAATAGAGATAAGGTGCGAAATCCTGAGGGTAATAAGAATTGCCGATTACTTCATTTAATTGTAGCACCACTATTCGTTTTTGATAGTTTTTTAGAAGGAACGCATTGGGGTGATATATTTGACCCTGTTGCCTCAATTAATATAAAAAAGACAGAAGGCAAGAAGATTATGAACAATGAGGATCCCCGTTATCATTATCTCCATTTTAATGAAGAGAGTAAGCTCCCTGACATGGTTATAGACTTTAAACACTTCTTCACTATTAGTACGGAGCAAATGTATGACAATCTTGGTAAAAGGGTATGCTCAGTTGAAAAGCTATATAGAGAGAAAATATGTCAAAGATTTGCTTTCTTTCAATCTAGGATAGGATTGCCGGATTAACGTGTGTAGGGGTAGTAATCTCATTCTACATCGTATATGTCTCATAATATGACAAAAATCAAGAATGTCAAGATAACTGACGCCAAACCGAGTGCAAATGAGCTCGCTTGATTTGCCGAGGTGCGAAGGAAGTCGACAATAGTCAAGTGACGGAACCGTTGAAGGAGGAAATCCTGAAAGGTGATGTTCATACGATAGAGGAGATGAAAGCATGGCTGAAGCCTTTTGGATATAGTGATGCTATCAATGAGGCGGCAATCAATTTCATCCTGCGTGAGTTCGTGATGAGCAAAGTGCCTTTTGGTAGCCTCTGTAATGCGGAAATGATAGTGGATCATCTTCATCCGCAGTTAGAACATCAGACATCATACTTCAGCCATCAGCCATCTTTAGGATTGTACCATCATCGTAACTTGATAGGTTTGCCAAGTGCATTTATAAAGGCAATTTGATATTAATATGAACTACATTCTCCATACACCGAGCGCAGCGAGGTTGAAGAAAGAGATACTTGATAAGGTATCAGAAAAAGTTGAAGCCCGCTCGACTTTGTCGCTTGCTACTGAAAGGACGCAAGCGCTCGACCTCTGGTCGCTTTGCTTTGCAAAGAACTACCTAAAAAGGTGGTATTCAAGCCTGGACGTCAAAATTGATGGTTTACCTTCAATTTTCTGTGTTAAGTCTTTTACCATATGATTTGGGTAAAGTTGTAGACTTGTAGAGTATATTAAGTGTTTATTTATATCTTCTTTTATCAATTGAATATTATGAATGGTAATCAAGAAGAAAAATGTAAAGTTAAGGAAGACTTTCAGTTTGTTGTTGGTAATCCTATAGGTACAACAAATGACTTGTCTAAGGTCGAGTTTCGTAAGTGTGCTTTTAAGCACTTTTCTGTTGTAGACCATTCTCATTATAAGACAGAATCATTATCTAAAATGAAATAACTATGCCTAATTGGAGCGAACTATTAAATCAGGTAGAGCAGTATTCTGATAATATAACAGAACTCAACAAATTGAGGGATAAGTATATTACTGACATTGCTACTATAACTGGCAGGAATGTGATTACGTATTATTCTGGTTGGCTAAAATCGCCTAATGCACCAAATATTGAGATAAATGAACAAGATAAGAATGCTTTTATGTCTTGCATATATCATTTAAATCAGAGTGCAGGATTAGACCTTATCCTACATACTCCAGGAGGTGATATTGCTGCCATGGAGGGCATAGTGAACTATTTACGGAGTATATTTGGAACGGATATTAGGGCTTTTATACCCCAGATATGTATGTCTGCCGGATCAATGATAGCAATATCATGCAAGGAGATTGTTATGGGTAAGCAATCGGCCTTAGGACCTATTGATCCTCAATATGGTGGGTTGGCTTGTCAAACAGTAATAGAGGAATTCTCTAATGCAATAGCCGAGATTAGTAAGAATCCCGCATCTCGTGATTTATGGCAGGTAATTTTTGGTAAACTGAATCCTACGTTTATTACTGAATGTAAAAATGCTATTCATTGGGCAGAGCAATTGGCAAACACATGGGTACCTAATATGCATCCCAATATTAATATGCAGCAGTTTTTAAATGTATTTCTAAACCATCAAAATACTTTTACACATAGTAGAAGAATCTCGCGTGACGATTGCAGGGCTTTAGGATTGAATATAACAGATTTGGAAAGCAATCAAGTTCTTCAAGATGCAGTTCTTAGCTTGCATCATTGCTATATGATATTGTTTGACAAGTTTAATTATTCAAAGGCGATGGAAAATAACATAGGTAGTCATTATTTTCAGCGTTTTTCATCACAATAATGGTGAAAATTAGTTATTGATAAGATAATAATAATCCAATTAGAGATATGAGAACATTAAAGATATGGAACATTGGGCCACTCACATTTGTTGATATGAAGGTGAACAGAGTGAATATGATTATTGGTCCTCAAAGTAGTGGAAAGAGTACAATTGCCAAGATTCTCAGTTTCTGCTTGTGGTTAGAAAAGGATGTCATTGCGCATCAGGAAAAGGATTATTTAACCAAAGACATTATTCGGGAAGAATTACTTGATTATCACAAGATTAATAATTATTTGAACACAGACTCCAAAATAGAATATAAGGGGGAATACATCAATTTCTACTTTACGAATGTTGATGATTTCTCTGTTGAGTTGACTAGTGTTTTTTCTAAAAGCGAGATAGGCAAGGTTGCTTATATTCCTTCAGAGAGGAACTTAGTAGCTCTCGGTAATTTGTCTGGTTTAAAATTACCCGATTATTATGTACGCGATTATCTTTTTGATTGGCTCAATTTGCATACTAAGTTTGAAAAGAAGAATAAAGTGTCCATTTTGGATCTAGGTGTGAGTTATTTTTTTGATGAAGAGGGGAAAGGTGAAACAGTCCAACTTGATAATGGTAAGGAATTAGAGATGAATGAAGTGTCAAGCGGTCTTCAGTCGCTTATTCCTCTAATGGTATCATTGGAATATGTAACCAAGTGGATATTTCAACACAAGGAGGATATGTCTTTTGACAAAAACTCAGTGTTGTCTAAAGCATTGATACGTGCAATTTCACCAAATATTGATAACGAACATATAGAAGAAGCCCTCACACTACCAAAGATGGTGAATCAATTGCAAGAAACCCTCAAAGCTATTATTAATCATGAGATATCTGTTGATTTAATGCCAAAATTCCAGAATATATCTAAATTGAATGAACGCATACAGGTGCCTCATTATGTCAACTTAATAGTGGAGGAACCCGAACAGAATCTTTTCCCTAAGACACAAGTAACTCTTATATATGAGATGTTAAGAATGCTTGATAGAGAGGATGATATACTTTTGATAACGACACATAGTCCATATACGTTATATGCATTGAACAATTGTATGTTGGGCAACAAGGTAAAGGATGTTATTGACGAAGACGAGATAAAAGGGCTGGCAAGTAAGGGCTCATGGATAGATGGTGATAGAGTGTCCATTTGGCAGGTGACAGACCAGGGATCGTTGAAATCTTTGAAAGAAACTCCAGCAGGACTTATTGGAAAGCATTATTTCAATGACGTGATGAATGAAACGCTCAATGAGTATCACACAATGATTGACTATCTTGAATTATGAAGAGAGAAACAATTCTAGAAAAGTTGCCATTACATTCCGATTGCTTCAATGTTATTCTATCAGCAACCATTTATGTAAGGGACTACAAACATCATGACCTTTTGGGAAATAATCAAAATAGAGGAATTGTGATTGATGCAAATCCTGACCCAGAATGGGCTTCAGTAGTTTTGCAAAATTCCATGCCAGATTCTTTGTCTGTGGATTCGGACAGTTTCCCTGAGAATGCTTTGCCAAATGAAATAGTTGGAAGTTATGCAAGTCAATGCGAGTGTGTTATTTTTCCTGCAGATGGAAATGATGATGATTGGGTATTGTTTATAGAAACGAAATATACAGATAATGTTGCAACGGCACAGAGATCGGATGTTAATTATCCAAAGAAGATGTTTAGTCAAATAAAAAGTACAGTAAATTATTTCCGTAATAGGGGGATTCTGGATGAAAATAAGAAAGTACATGCAATCATGTCATATCCGAAGCTTCTAGAGCCCTTTGATAGTTGGAATTTTCCGTTGGAAGATGTAGATGAGAAAACTGGAGATATTATCCAACTTACAACAGAAGAAGTATTGCAACGATATAAAATTCACCTTCGATCAACGAACCACGCGCTAATAAAAAGTGCTAAACGCATTAAATTGGGGATGTTTTAATAAAACATACCAATAATGAAAAAACAGATAATGTTTCCAATCAAGAATATCAAGATAACTGACGCCAAACCGAATGGGGACTCGACGAAGTCGCTTGTTCCGTAGGTCTCAAGAATGTCATATCATTGATGACATAAGTGCATGGCTACTCCCTTACGATTTCAGCAATTCCACGGACAAAACGACAATCAATATAATTGAACGGTCTTTCACTATGCGCCAGCCGATAAATAACCCAAGCCGTGTCCCGGCTTACCAAAAGGGTCGAAGAATGAGCGGTCTCTGCCATTCTTCGGTTAAGTTCTTCCATATAGGGAAGGATTTAGGATAGGTGGATGTTTCTTGGTTCGTTCTTTGCGCCAAAGAATGAATGAATCTCTTACTGCTGCGAAGCAGCTATATAAATAATCGTTTTAAATAAGATGAACATACTCTTAACAGGCGGAGCCGGTTATATCGGTAGCCATACCATCATAGAACTGGATAAAGCAGGTCATAGTGTGGTTGTTGTAGACAACCTTGTGAACAGTAATCCCGAATCTTTACGACGCGTTGCAAAGATAATAGGAAAGGAGATTCCTTTCTATGAGGTTGACGTGCGCGATGAGGAAGCACTCTCTAAGGTGTTTGATGAGAACCATTTTGATGCGGTCATTCACTTCGCAGGTTTAAAGGCAGTGGGCGAGTCTGTATCAAAGCCATTGGAGTATTATCACAACAACATGACTGGCACATTCATCCTTTTGGATGTGATGCGTCAGCATCAGTGCAAGAATCTCATCTTCAGCAGCTCAGCTACAGTCTATGGAGATCCTGCCATTATTCCAATCACAGAGGATTGTCCAAAAGGACATTGCACCAATCCTTATGGTCAGACCAAGAGCATGCTTGAAGAAGTGCTGATGGATGTACAAAAAGCCGACCATGAGTGGAATGTGGTGCTGTTGCGCTATTTCAATCCTATTGGTGCTCATCAGAGTGGTATGATTGGTGAGAATCCAAATGGCATACCTAATAATTTGATGCCTTATATCACTCAGACCGCAGTAGGTATCCGTAAAGAACTGGGTATTTTTGGTAATGACTACGATACTCCTGATGGCACAGGCGTTCGTGACTATATCCATGTCTGTGACTTAGCTTCAGGCCATGTCGCAGCATTAAAGGCAATAGAACGCAAATGTGGTCTCGCTATTTATAACCTTGGTACAGGTTATGGTTATAGTGTGCTCGATGTTGTCAATGCCTTTATGAAGGTTAATGGTGTCAATGTCCCATACGTTATTAAACCTCGCAGACCAGGCGATATAGCTACCTGTTATTGTAATCCTGCCAAGGCTAAGGCAGAACTAGGCTGGGAAGCGCGGTATGGAATTGATGATATGTGTCGAGATAGTTGGAATTGGCAAGAAAAGAACCCTGATGGGTATTAAATAATATGGAAGATGGAAGGGAATAGTTTTTACCATAGAATGTTATAATAACATCGTTAGTTTTATTCTGCACCTCAATGATGTGACCTATGAAAGAAGAAATAGTTACTAAGACTATTGAGAGCTTACGTTTCCCACTTACGGTTGGAATTGTGTTTATTCATTTTAGTTTGGCAGATGGGTTGAATATCCATGGTGTTAGTCATGGCCTAGACAATCCTGATTGGTTTTTCAATATAGTCAATTTGATAAGCGAAGTTGTCGCACGTATATGCGTTCCTTTGTTTTTTATGATATCGGGATTCCTGTTTTTTTATAAGGTGCGCTTTGATAAAGATATTTATATCAGAAAACTTAAATCCAGGGTAAGAACACTGTTGATTCCATTCTTGATTTGGAATGCGATAGCTATAGCTTGGCAACTGAAAGGTAATTTGCCTATTGTTTCTGGCTTTTACCATCCTATGGAGGTGCATATTACTTTTAACCGCGTATTCAATACTTTTTTCTGTAACAGCGGAAATGCAGGCATTATTGTAAGTTCAGCTTCAACTGGTGATAATTTTCAAGAGGTATATCCCATAAATGTTCCTTTGTGGTATGTGCGTGATTTGATGATGTTGGTTGTCATATCACCAGTTGTATACTGGATGATAAAGAAAATAGAGATGTTATTTCTAATGGCTCTATGCCTCATATGGTTTGTTGGCCCTAGAATTTCAGTGGGGGGGGGTATTTTTAGTACAATATACATCTCTGTGTTCTTTTTTTCCAGCGGAGCCTTCTTTAGTATAAATTGTATAAATATTGTGACAGTATTTAGAAAACTGAAATTTGTTCCTTTTTTATATGGTGTTATGGCCTTGGCGGATACTTTTACAAAGAATATGGCGTACAATCCTCTAATACACAAAATGGGAATTATCATTGGAATAATAAGCATTGTGCAAATTGCTTCTCTTTTATATGAAAAGGGAAAGGCAGGGATTTTTATATCACTTTCTAAGGGCAGTTTTTTCATATTTGCAGTTCACTATCTTATTATAAAGGAATTAGGTAAGACTATTTTTATGTTATTTCATATACCTGAGAATAATCCCTATGCTATGATAGCTCTATATTTGATTGTTCCGACTTTGTGTATTTGCATATGTTTGGTTCTTTATAATTTATTGTTGAAATTTTTGCCGTCCTTGTGTCGTTTGTTGACTGGTGGGCGGTAGATGGAACAGAAGTTGTTTCAACTATCTTAAATAGTATAATAGAATGAAAAAGATTATTTCTAATATGTTTCTGATTTTATTGATGTTAGTTAGCATATCAGTACTGAACCTTTGTAAACTGTCTCAGTTAGAATATGCTATACTGATGTGCACCGTCTTCATCTCTGGATTAGGAATTTTATGGGTACAATCTAAAATAACACCTTTCTTTTTGTTTTGCGTATCCTTTTCTTTTCTTTTTATAGGAGGAAGGTTCTGGGCTTTTTTGTTAAGTCCAGACGAAAACTTGTTTGACTTACTAGGTGGGACGTTCTTTATTAGAGATGGAATACCGACGAAATATTGGGTAAATTTGTTGACTTGGGTAATATGCTTTTATATTTTTTCTATCATTGGTTACAATTTAAAGAAAAAGAGAAGCCAAATGATAGCGGTGAAGGATCAAAACATCAAGACGGTTCTTTATCTTCTCTTTTGGCCTTTGGCAGTTCTTTCTATTGGCACTAAGATACAGGATTTCACCTATGCCCTCCACAATGGAGGCTATCTGGCCATGTTTAAAGACCAGACTCAAACGTATTCTAGCTTCTCTTCTCTTGGAGTGATACTACTTTATGCATTATTTGGAATGGCAGTTACGTTTGGAGACAGGGCATTAAAAAGGAAATATCTGGTTCTCCTTTTCGTTTATTCATTCCTTACTATATTGATTGGTTCAAGAGGTGCGTTTGGCTCTTTCATGTTGTTCCTGCTATGGCTTTACAGCATGAACAGAAAGATTAATGTAGTGAAGCTTCTGCTTGTAGGTGGTGTTTCTTTGGTTCTTCTACTATTGGTTTTTTCCTTCTCCATAAGAGCAGCAGGTATGGATAAGTTCACGGGAATGGGAACTCTTTCTTCCTTCTTCTATAGTCAAGGCATAACACTTCTTGTATTTGAAAAAGCGAAAGAATTAGGCAGTTTTCCTCTCGTTGCCACGTTTCAAAGTTTTATTCCTGGAGCAACGTTTTTCTATACTCAATTCATAAAGCCATCGGCTTATCCTTACGAATTATCATTCGATGCCTATATAAGTTACAAAGTAAATCCTGATGCTTTTATGAACGGTAACGGCCTAGGATGGTCTATCTTGGGAGATTTCTATGTGTTTTCAAATGGTAGTATATTCTTGTTTGCTCTCATGGCATTCATCTTTGGCTATATATGTGCATACATTGAGAATGGATGTTCTCGCAGACGCTTTTTTAATGTCATTGTATATGCTGTTTTTTTAAAATTCATGTTCCTGCCACGTGCTGGTCTTAACACTATTATACCTTTTATTGGGTATTTGGCGGTTATATATTTTTCTATAGTTCAATTTTCCCAATTATTAAGCAAGAATGCAAGATAGTGGAGCAGCTAAACATTTAGCAAAGAATTCCATACTCATGTATATACGGATGCTTATCCTCATGGTGATAGGCTTCCTAATTTCCCGTGTCCTGTTACAGAAACTCGGCATAACCGATTTTGGAATCTACAGTCTTATCGGCAGTATCATAGCCATGTTCTCCTCTATGAGAGGTTTGTTCGTTACAGCTACGCAACGTTTCTTGAATTATGAGATGGGCAAAGGTAATATTGTCAGGCTAAAGATTATATTTAACACCAGTATCCTTGTAAACATCGGCATTTCCACACTTTTCGCACTTGCCGTTGAGATTTTGGGACTTTGGTTTATTCACAATGAGATAAATGTCCCTGCCGACAGGCTGATAGCTACCAAGGCTGTCTTGCACCTTTCTGTTGCAACGTCTGTTGTGTATATCATGACTACACCGCTCGATGCTCTTATCATCGCACATGAAAGAATCGGTACTTACGCTTGGCTTACAATTGCAGACCACTTGTTGAAACTGATAATCCTGTATTTGCTCTATCTAAGCAATGACCGTCTGATATTCTATGCTTTCCTATTGCTTGTGGTATCCATTGTAATGAGAGTCGTTTATGAGGTATATTGCAGACGGCATTTCTCAGAGTGCAGGTATAACTTGAAGTGGAATAAGGATGTGATGAGGGATATGACCTCCTTTGCAGGATGGCAGTTTCTAGGAAGCACTGCATATACATTGACCCACAATGGTCTCAACATGATTCTCAATGTGTATGGAGGAACAGCTGTCAATGCAGCAAGGGGTATAGCCTATCAGGCTAACGCTGCAGTTAACCAACTGGTAATCAACATGGCTCTGGTGCTCAGCCCGTTCAGCGTCAAATCGTTTGCGCAGGGAGAGCAAACCAAGATGTTCAATCTATTCTTTCTATCATCAAAAGTGATGTTCCTTGTATCTAATTGTGCCATACTCCCTGTTGTCTTCTTTACAGAGGAAATTATCGGGTTCTGGTTAGGAAGCGTTCCTGAGTATTCTGTGGTTTTCATCCGGCTTTTGATGCTTTACTCTGTCGTCAGGGCACTACATAGCCCTATTGACACACTTTTCAAGTCTGTTGGGAAAATAAGAAAATATCAGATAACAGAGGCGCTGGTTCTGGCAACACCTTTGATTCTATCGTACGGTGCATTAAAGATTGGATTATCACTTTATTCCGTATTTGTCTTTGTGATTTTTATGGAGTCCATTAACATCATCCAGATATTGATGCTTGCACGCAAAGAGGTGCAGCTAGACATTCTGAAGTATGCAAGGCAGGTTGCATTTCCTGTGGTGATATGCCTGTGCTTTGAGGGGATTCTTTTTCTCTTCGCGGGTAAGTCAACTGCTATCGACCTCACGCTCCTTTTCCTTGCAGAATTTGTTCCTATCAATATCGTTTACCGCTTTGCCATGACAGACGGTGAAAGGGGAAGTGTAAGAAAAATAGTAAATACGTGGAATAAGAAAAGGTAATAACGGCATATATAAAATTTTCGGATTAAGCTATATACACAAATGACCAGAATTCTTTATGTAACAAGTTCCCTTGCACACGACGGCACCCAAACGTTCATCATGAACGTTTACCGTAAGCTCGACAGGGAGAAATTCAGGGCCGATTTCCTGCTTACCAACGGCAAAGAAACAGACTATAGCCGTGAGGTCGTTCAGTACGGTTCTAAAATATATGTCACCCCTTCACGGAAGAGCGGTCCCGTCATATTTTATTTGTCGCTGATACGCTTTTTCAGGCAGCATCACAATGACTATCAAGCTATACATTTCTGCTATGGAAGCCTCACGTCAATTGCAGCGTTATATCTGGCTTATCGCTTCAGAATTCCTGTCCGTATCATGCACTCCCACAATTCAAGTGTAGTGGGGATGCACAACAAGGTGCTTCATTGGCTGCACAGACCTCTGGTGAGTCGATTGGTCACTCACCGATTGGCATGCTCCGAGAAAGCCGGGCGTTTTTTCTTTATGTCGAAACCTTTTACAGTAATGTTCAACGGCATAGACGTTCAACTGTATTCATATAGCACAGAAAAGCGACTTAAAATTCGGCAAGAGTTAGGCATCCCAGAAGGCTGCGTGGTAATAGGGCATGTAGGACGCTTTGTGGAAGTGAAGAACCACAGTTTCATTCTTGATGTTTTTGTAGAATATCTGAAAGCCAACAATAATGCGAGGCTCCTTCTTGTTGGAGTTGGCGAGTTGATGGATCAGATGAAAGAGAAGACTGTGAGGTTAGGGATAGACAAGAACGTGACTTTCATGGGTTTGAGACTCGATGTCGCTGATTTAATGCAGGCAATGGACTGCTTCCTGATGCCGTCTCTTTTCGAAGGTCTGCCATTCGTAATAGTTGAGGCACAGGCAGCTGGACTTCCTTGCTTTATATCGGATGTGATAGACCGGGGTGTAGACATGACAGGAAATATAAACTTCCTGCCGTTGAAGTCATCAGCATCTGAATGGGCAAATTCAATAGGGAGCAAGTTGAAACAGTTTAGACGAACTGTGACAGACAACAAAATTATCACTGCAGGTTACGACATCAGTTCCACCACCCAGATGCTTGAAGCAATGTACACATCAAAAAAACAAAATAAATAGACAATCAAGACTATGACAAAGATTTTGTTCAATCTCATAACCATCCAGCTTGGCAGGAGCAAGTGTCACGGAAGAGGACAGTATGGGCATAAAAGCGAGAAAGTAAGCGAGTTGGAAATCTGTAGAATAGCTAAACAATGAGAATCTTACATATAATGCCTGTCCTGGGCGTTGGCGGTGCTTCGAGATTGATGACGGAAATCATACCACAGATGAATACATATGATGGAATTGAGGTTGATTTCTTAATAGGGAAATTTTTAGACAAGACTTTCCTTCCTGTTTTTGAGAAAGCGGGTGTGAAGATGTATGTATTAGGCTGTAAAAGTTTGTATAGCCCTAAAAACATTATCAAAATAAGAAAATATACAGATGGATACGATCTTGTTCATGTTCATCTTTTTCCTTCTTTATATTGGGTGTCTTTGTCAGGAATATCATCTTCCATTCCATTGATTTATACTGAACATAACACAACTAACCATCGTAGGAATAAACGATATCTTCAGCCTATCGAAAAGTGGGTCTATGGACGATATAAGAGGATTATCTCTATTAGTGAAAGTACAGAATCTGCCCTTAAAAAATGGTTAAATGCTAAAAAAGATGACAAGAGATTTATTGTCGTAAACAATGGGGTTAATCTTGAAGATTTCAATAATTGTAAACAAAATAAAATATATCCCCATACGCTAATTATGGTAGCTCGTTTTGCCCCGGCTAAAGATCAAGCTACAATTATTAGAGCGATGAATCTTCTGGGCGAAGATGTTCATTTGATATTGGTGGGTAACGGAGAAAAAATGGGTGATTGTAAGGCATTGGCTAAAGAACTGAATGTTGATGAGCGAGTCCACTTTGTGGGAACTCAGTCGGACGTGCCAAGTTGGATTGGCAAAGCGGATATAGGAATCCAATCTTCGCATTGGGAAGGCTTTGGATTGACTGCGGTGGAAATGATGGCTGGAGGTCTGCCTGTGGTCGCCAGTGATGTGGAAGGGGTTAAACAGATTGTTGAAGGAGCTGGAGTGTTGTTCCCGCATGGTGACTATAAGAAACTGGCAGAAATAGTTAAAAAGCTGTTGAGTGACAAGAATTATTATGAGAGCGTGAAGCAGCAATGTATAAATCGAAGCCAGGTGTATGACATTAAAACAATGGTTGAAAGGTATATAAATGTTTATAAGGAGATAATGGAATGCAAAAATTAGATAAGAGAAAGATAGGAATCTGCGCTGTGACATACAAAGATAACTTCGGCAGTGCACTACAGACCTATGCCACACAATACACACTTGAAAAGTTCGGATATGATGCAAGGATATTCGAGATAAAGGGCGTGTATCGTGGCATCATGGTCAAGAAACTTTGGTATTACGCAGGCAGGTTATTTGACCCTGTAGAAGCGAAATATCTCTTTGCCAACCTGTCAAGCCGTTCCAGAAAGACGGTTTCGGTCTCCTCAGACCAGTTTGCAAATGATATGAAAGTGCGACATCGAATGTATCAGGACTTCAATAGGAAGTGGAACAAGATGTTGCCCGCCGTGAATGGGTGGAGCGGTCTACGCAAACAGGCAGCGGAGATGGATGCAGTGGTAGTGGGCAGTGACCAGTTGTGGCGGCCATCTAACATTGTGGGTTGTTACTACACATTGGAGTTTGTACCAGATGATATAAAGAAGATATCATTCTCTACCTCATTTGGCGTACCTGAATTGCCTTCACGTTTACATAAACATGCCAAGAAATTTCTTTCTCGCATTGAATATATCAGTGTTCGTGAGGACAGTGGAGCAGAGATTGTTAAGAAAGAAAGCGGAAGAGACGCAACTGTTGTATGCGACCCTACTATGATGCTGACAGCAGAAGAGTGGATGCACATTCAGGATGAGAAACCCTTTGCAGAAGGGAAATACATCCTGATGTACCTGATGGGTGACAATCCGGAGCAGCGTGAGTTCGTGAAGGCATTGAGCAAGGTAACCGATTGCAGGATAATAGGTCTGCTACATGGCGCAACATATATCTCGTATGACGAAGATGTCGTGGACGAGAAGCCATATAATGTAGGTCCTGCAGAGTTTGTGAATCTGATACGCAATGCTCAGTATGTATGTACGGACTCGTTCCATTGTTGTGTGTTCAGCATACTGAACTCGACGAAGTTCTTTGCTTTCCGCAGATGGCCTGACGGCAGTAAGTTCTCAGCTAACGACCGACTATATACCCTGCTGAAGTTTACGGGACTGGACCGCAGGATGCTGACGGGAGATGAGGATGTGGACAAATGTGTAGCAGACGATATAGACTTTAAGGATGTGCTGGAAAAGGTGGCTCAGCGCCGAAAGGAGTCGATGGATTATCTGATTAATGCTCTGAAATAGTATGCCGAAACTGGTAGAATGGGATAAGTGTTGCGGATGTGCTGCTTGTGCGAATAAATGTGCTAAGCAGGCGATAGCGATGCTTCCGAATGAAGAGGGCTTTCTGCATCCTGTGGTGGATGAGGATTTGTGCGTTGAGTGTAAAGCTTGTGAGAAAGTCTGCCCGGGTATTATGGCGGCAAAAGCCGAAGGTAATACACCTCAGGCGTTTATCGTTCAGCACAAGAATGATAATATACGATATGAATCCACCTCAGGGGGGGCTTTTACAGCTATCGCTGAAGAGATAATCAGAAGAGGCGGTGTGGTATTTGGCGCTTCAATGACTGATGAATTGACTGTTAAGCATATCTGTGTAAATACCATTGAGGGGCTTGCATCTTTTAGGAATTCCAAGTACGTTCAGAGTGAAATCGGGAATAACTATACAGAAGCTAAAGAAAGATTGTCGCAAGGTCAATGGGTCTGCTTCAGTGGTACCCCCTGTCAGATAAATGGTCTTTATAAGTATCTGGGTAAGGACTATGATAATCTGATTGCAGTTGATATAGTGTGTAAGTCCGTTCCATCCCCTTTAGTATTCCATAAGTATATAGAATTTAAGAAAGGTCAAGAAGGCAAATTCTCCGATATAGTGTTCCGTGATAAGAAAAGAGGCTTTTTGTATTGTACCATGGCTCATTATCTGACTCGTGATGATAGGAAAAATGCGAAAGATATTTATCGCAGGGGTAGTGAGTCTGATGAATGGTTAAGACTATTCCTAAGTGGAAAGATTTCGAGACATTCTTGTATGACATGTCCTTACCAGACAGCACAACGTGTAGGTGACTTTACGCTCGGTGATATTTGGGAAACAGGAAACTCAAAGCTTGATGATAATAGGGGAACGACCTTGGTTCATGTGTGGACAAAGAAAGGTGCAGAGTTCTTGGATAACATACAAGGAAATATTCGTTTGAGAGCATATCCCATTGAGAAATCGAGAGGGGCTGTGAGAATGAATACCATTACCTTACGTCCAGACAGAAAAAAGCTTTTTGAGGATGCCAGGATAATGGAACCTGAAGCATTCTTTAAGCGGTATGCTCCATACAATGCAAAAGTTAAATTGATGCAAATAGCGAGGTATACTATCTGGCGACTGAACCTGCATAATACCATTCGCCACATAAAACATATCATTATCCACAGGCGCTAACATTAATAAGGTTATACAATTTTGCTACATTTATCAAACGTCTCTTTTGTAGATTCGGCAGCACGGTATCTGGAAGTATTGGAGAACAGTGTCCCTGACTATATCTATGAGGGACTATTTTCCATTGCAGTAATTACTCTACTTCTTTGTCTAAGCATCAAAGGATATAAGAAAGGCATTGGTATTGCATGCAGGATTCTCCTAATGATGTATGTTTTTCTGATTTACTGTTCAACAATAATATTCAGAGAGCGCTTGTACAAAGCAAAATATAGTTTTTCTCCTTTTCGAAGTTATTGTGAATACCTCAATGGAAAAGAGAATTTGCTTTATGAGAATATCATGAATGTCGTGGTGTTCGTGCCAATTGGGATGTTGGCCTGTATCGCATATCCTTGGATGAAATGGTGGAAAATAGTACTATGGTCTTGCGGACTATCTGTTTCTATTGAGCTGCTTCAGTATATCTTTCACAAGGGATTTTCAGAGGTTGATGATGTGATTCACAACACCTTGGGGTGTTTGGTAGGTGTTATTACTTATAAAGGATTGCAGTTGTTGCATAAGCGATATGCGTTATGGAATTAGCGTTGTGCTTGTCTGGTGGAGGTTATAGGGCTGCATTGTATCATCTTGGAGTGCTTTCCTTTCTCAATGAGTTAAATCTTACAGATGGAACTGTGATGCTTGACCATATAAGAACTATCACCAGTATCTCTGGAGGAGCCTTGACGGGAATGCGGTATGTAATATCTGAGGCTGACAACCTTGATCGAGTACAAACGTTCAAGTCTTTATACCACGAAATCGTCAACACAAACATTGGTGGCAGGCTGATAGAGAGGTTTGACAGGGACTCAAGACAAAACAAGGGGGCCATTCAGACACTGGCAGGCATTTACAATGACTATTTCTTCCATGATGAGAATTTCGGAAAGATTCTCAATAGCATGTCGTGGGATGGTATCCATCACTTTTACGCTGACGCTACGGATTTTGAGTTAGGAATTCCTTTCCGTTTTCAGGCGACAGCAAAATTGCAGGCAGATGGACGGACAGAGGAATACGGAATGATAGGAAACTGGCAGCACAGGCTTGACAGGGATGTTGCCATGAATATAAGGTTGGCAGACATCATGGCCGCTACAAGTTGTTTTCCCTTGGTCTTTGAGCCGATAATTTGTCCGCGAGACTTCCATTTCGCGAACAATTTAAGATATAAGTTTTCTTTAGCCTATCCTCTTATGGACGGTGGTCTGATAGATAATCAAGGAATAGAACCTGCAATACATGCTTCGGAGCAGATGAAGAAAGAAGGACGTGAGATGGATATGATGATAATTTGCGATGCCGCAAATGGTGGAGAAGAGGATGAAGACAAGTCGTTGAGTTTGTTAGATACTACTCCTGGATTATTGTTTGTCACCTTGCTTATCATGAGTATTTTCTGTTTTGTCCTCTGTTACTGGTCTTACGACGCTGGCATCTATTTTGGAAGTGGCGTGTTCCTGATGTTAGGACTATCCTTTGTCGCTGTTGGCCAGCTCTTGAGATGGGTGAATAGAAAAGTGTGCAGTTTCCTTTCGAAAAAGACAAAGTTGCATTTCAAGAAAGAGACGATATGGAACAACACCTTCTCAAATATCGGCACATTTGTCAAGGCAAGGGCACTTACTGCATACAGGATGACCGATGCGATCATGACAGGTCATATGAAAAAGCTCTGGTTCAGACTGATTAATGAGAAAAAGGAATGGGAACTCAAGATAGTTAACAACCAACTCGGTATGTTCTCCACAGAAAAGACATGGAAGGACATTAGTGATGAAAAGGGATTAACCCGTTTTTTCAGACCGGAAAGAGACATGCGCCAGTTAGCAGAGAAAGCATCGAAGATGAATACTACTTTATGGTTTACAGAGAAAGATATTGAAGATGGTGTGCCTGAAGCCATTTTCGCCTGTGGTCGGTTCACGACGTGCTGGAGCCTGCTGGTATATGTCGATGAGTTAAATACTATACAAAATCCTACTCCCTTCCAGGCAAAGATGGCAGAACAGGAGGATGTTCTCAGTACTTTCTGGAGGAATTTCAAGATTGATCCTCTGTATAACATATCTGCATATACATCATGATAAGAAGCCAATATACTCGTTTCAGATCATATCGCATAGCTGATGGCTGTGCTTTTTCATATATGGTCAATAGGGAATTTTGTCTAATCGGTGGACGCTATCCGCAAAGCATGCAACCATCATTGGCTGAGGAAATGCGTATTGCCGGTTGTGACACAATAGACCTGCTACATATCCCAAGTTGGGATGGCACCTTGTGTCATTCTGGGGAAATAGGTATGCTGTTAGAAAGACTGAGACCAACGGAGATTGAAATTCCTGACTATTTGCCACTAGACAATAATGGTAAGGACTGCAAAAGGATTATTGAGGACTATTACAGCCGTTCTAATATTTCGGAGTTGACGGTGTGCTCGCCAGACTATGTAAGGCAAAGCCAAGCTGGAGACAACAACAGATATTTATTATCACCGATTCGTGATTACAGGAATCCAACTGATAAAGACCTCATAGGTTTCTTTGGACAGGGACGTTTTTCTGTATTAAGTACAGGCGGCATGCCGACAGAGGAGGTCGTTAAAGACATTATGAGCCATCTTCCACAGCAAATGGCAGATGTATTTATCGTACAAGGTATGACACACAATCCGCTATTGAGGTTAGGGTTCATAAATGATGCCTGTCCGAAGATTCTCATTGATGCGTTGGATGACAGTCAGTATTACCGTAGGGCTAATGTTGACTTGGAAAAATATGGAATTTCAACGATGAGATTGTCGGGCGGGGATGTGATAGTTACGTGTGGAGAGAACGACGTTGAGCAAGAGATTAGTATTGCATATCTTGACTCGTCCACAGGAACTTCATACTGGGGGGAGAGCAAAGACCGATTCAGGATAGACGAGCAGATACAAGGATATGTGTGGACACATCCTATAGATGATTTAGACTCACTGGCTCATCACTACGAAGTGGAGGATGTCTCGGATATACATGAAACGGCTTCTATCTATAAAGGTGATGCAGTAGAAAAAAGGATTACCTTTAAAATAAGTGTTACTTTTTATCTTGATAATGAAGACCATAATGGATTCAAGATGTCTTTTCCTGCGAAGTGTAGAGCTGATTTCGTGAAAAGAGGTGAAGACTATATGATGAAGCCAGAGACGGTCACGATAAAAGTTAATACCGATGAGTATTACAGATGAATAGCCATTATAGATAGATTCAAAAATACTATGATAACACAATTGTTACAGATAGCATCGGGCAGTCGGGAAAAATTAGCCCATAAGCTTTCTCAGAAGGAGTGGTGGATTCTTTACCAACAGGCATGCGAGCAGGCTGTGGTGGGAATTTGCTTTGCAGGTATAGAGAAACTTCCGAAGGAGCAGTGGCCACCACAGGCGTTGCTGTATGAATGGATTGGTACTGTAGAGACTATCAAGGCAGCGAATAAACAATTGGATAGGCAGACGGCTGTTGCATGGAAGCAGCTTAGAGATGCCGGTATGGACGCTGCAGTGCTGAAAGGACAAGGCATTGCATGTGATAGTTGGCTCCTCTTAGACAATGTGGAGATATAGACATCTGGGTGAAAGGTGGTTATCAGACGGTGTGTGATTATGTGCAAAGCACTCATCCAACAGAGGATGTAGCATACCATAGGTTTCACTACGACCTATTCAAAGGTACGGAGGTGGAATTGCATCATCGCCCAACGCTAATGCGAAATCTCTTTGATAACCGGAAATTGGAACGTTGGTTCAATTTATTTGGGCCTGACAGCTTCAGATACTTGGAGGATAAAGGATTTGCAATTCCTTCCGTAGAGTTCAACCGGATTTTCATACTGACGTATATTTACAGGCACTTCCTGTTTGAAGGTGTAGGTCTGAGACAAGTAATGGACTACCGCTTCGTGCTTAGCGCAATGGATAATGGACAATTGATAATTGACAATTATTCAAAAACACTTAAAGAGCTGAGATTAGAGAGGTTTGCTGGAGCGATGATGTGGGTGCTGCATGAACTCTTCGGACTGGTGGATGAGAAAATGCTCTGCCCGATGAACGAGAAGGAAGGGAGATTCGTGCTGTCTGAGATTATGCAGACGGGCAACTTCGGACAGGGCGACACAAGATACAAATATAAACACTGGTTTAAGTTACGCCATCATATAGCGCATGGCAGCCATCTGTTGCTTCATTATCCTTCAGAAGTGATATGGACACCCATTTGGTTGATATATCATAAGGTATGGAAGTGGAATAAAAAAAGAAAAATAAGACTAATTAGGTAATGAAAAAACTGTTCATTGTAGTAAATCACGACTGGTTCTTCTTGTCACACCGCAAACAAATTGCTGTAGAAGCAAAAAAGGCTGGTTGGGATGTGAATATTGTCGCTTGTGACACAGGTAGATTTGGCGACATTAATGCTCTTGGTTTGAAGACAATCGACATGCCTATTAATGCGACTGGTATGAACCCTGTGGAGGAAATGAAGACCTTTTGGTTTTTGCTGAAACTTTATAGGAAAGAAAAGCCTTACGTTGTACATCATGTAGGTCTAAAGACTATCCTTTGGGGTGGCTTGGCAGCTAAATTAACAAGAATTAAGGGCGTCGTGAATGCTGTTAGCGGTCTTGGTGTGATGTTCTCTGGCGAGAAGCAATCGATAATAGCTAAAGGCGTGTTGGCTGTTTTGCGCTTCTCTCATAATAGGGCTGGAGTAAAGGTCATTTTCCAGAACCATGAAGATGAGGGATTGTTTCTACGACATCATATAACCTCCAAAGAGAATAGTGTATTTATTAAGGGGTCTGGTGTGGACCTCAATGATTTCATCTATGTTCCAGAACCTGATAGTTTTCCTATCAAGGTAATGTTTACTGCCCGCATGGTACGTGAGAAGGGTGTTGTTGTATTGATAGAGGCTGCAGAGATGTTGCGTAAGGAATATGAAGGCAAGGTTGAGTTTTTGTTGTGCGGGAAACTGTCAGATAACCCAAGGGCTATGCAAAAAGATGAGTTGGAAAAACTTTGCGATGGTAAGTACATCCAATGGTTGGGGCACAGGACAGATGTAAAGGAACTGTTGCAGCAGAGTCATATCGTTGCCTTTCCCAGTTATTACCGAGAGGGCGTGCCCAAGTCGCTGATAGAGGCATGTGCTACGGGCAGACCAATTATTACTACTCATTCCATTGGATGTAAAGATACCGTAGATGACGGAGTTAACGGCTTTTTGATCCCCATAAAAGACAGTGAAGCGTTGGCGGAAAAGTTAAGAATCCTAATTGAAAACAAGGACTTGCGCGAGAAAATGGGACGTGCTTCGAGAGAAAAAGCCGAAAGGGAGTTCTCTCTTGATATGGTTGTCAAGAAGCATTTGGAGACATACGATTCGTTGAAATAGGGATTGAAGCCTGACTTTAATGGAAAAGATAGATATTGAGTTGTTTAATCGGGTTCGGGGGGAGGCAGAGTATTCTCCCCGCAGGAGGATGAACTATGACTTGCGAACACAAGCCTCAGACAGGGCGTATGACCCCATTAAGACAGAAGAGTTCTTGTAAATTTTAGGCAAAGGGGATGTTATAACTTAGATAAAATTAAAAAGAAAATATAGACATTATGGAATTAAGCAAGATTACACAGCATGAGGAGGGGAACGACGGGAGAACGATTTACTTGTACTACGACGACCTGGCAGGACTGTACCTAGCATTCGGACTGTCGGCATACTATACGACGATGGTAACAGAACCGTATATGTCGTTTTCGGAAGAGTTGCAGATGCCTGTGGCACTGTTGCGCAGGGAGCATATATTGCAATTGCGTCAGGGACTGGTCAAAAAAGAACACGAACAGAAGCATTTCTATCGCTTTGAGATGCGCCAAACCGTTGGAGAAGAGGGCTATAGCCGTTGGGCTCAGAGTATTCTCGAGAAACATATGAGGATTTATCGGTAGAACGAAAATGATGATTTATGAATAATACAAGTAGTGCGATATTGGTGGGGTTAGTGGCGTTGTTGACATCGGCCATAGTATTTCCATTGGCATTGAAATTTGCCAAGAAGCATGGTATCGTGGATAACCCGAATGCAAGAAAGCTACAGCGTGTGCCTGTACCGGTATTCGGTGGGGTGGTGGTGTACTCGGGTATATTGGTTGGCGGTCTGGTATTGCAGATGATTATGCCGAATACAATGTTGATGTGGGGACTACTGGCCATAACGGTTATGATGATCATCGGAACATGGGATGACATGAAGGACTTGTCGGCCACGTTGCGGTTTGCTATAGAGATATTGCTGGTTGGTAGTTTCATTACTATTACGGGTGTGTATATTGATGACTTGCATGGATTATGGGGCTTCCACGAACTGAGTCCGTGGTTTGGCATACCATTCTCGATATTCACCGGAGTGGGTATCATCAATGCGGTGAACTTGATTGACGGGGTGGACGGGTATTCGTCGGGCTATGGCATGCTGGCTTGTTTCTGCTTTGCAATGGCGTTCTGGTCGTCATGGAGTACGGTGATGGTGTGCATGGCTATTGTGGTCATCGGTGCTCTGTTCCCGTTCTTCTTGCATAATGTTTTTGGTGCAAAGTCGAAGATGTTCATCGGTGACGGCGGCACGCTGATGCTGGGCATGATGATGGTAGTGATGTCGTTCTATGCATTGTCGAATACAGGTAGTTTGGATGCAATGGAAACAAAGGGCATTTGCATTCCTGCCTTCGTGGCTGCGGTGTTGTGCATTCCTGTCTTTGACACATTGCGAGTGATGACACTGCGTATATTGCGAGGCAGGTCACCTTTCAAGCCAGACAAGACGCATCTGCACCACCTGTTTATCGATATGGGCTTCTCGCATTTAGGTGCTGCTATGTTTATCTTGTTCATCAATGCCATGGTGGTGCTGGTATGGGTGCTGACTTGGCAGATGGGCTGGTCGATAGATGCCCAGTTCTATACGGTGGTCATCCTGGGATTCTTGGTAACCTTCGGATTTTATAAGTTCATGAAGGTGCAGCAGAACGGTGGTCATATCGACGAGGAAGGCTACCCGGAAGGTTCTGTGATATGGTTTGCCATGTGCAAGGTGGGCAACTGGACACACCGCGAGAAGAAGCGCTCTTGGGCCATCATGCGGGAACTGATGGATGGCCCGCTGTTAGGGGGGGTAAATTTTAAAGGTAAAGATGTGTGATGACTGAGATATGTTGAACTATTAAGAAAAGGACGTTATGGACGACAAGATAGGTATGAAAGAATATCAATATCATATTTTTAGCCCATATAGGGTTTGCCCGTTGGGAGCACACGTGGATCACCAGCATGGGTTGGTGACAGGTTTTGCGATTGATAAAGGGGTTGATTTGTGGTTTAATGTAACGAACACGAATCGCACGAATGACACGAATAAGTGGCCTGATAGCCATGTGCATCTGGAGTCGAGGACGTTCGAGGGAACGGTGGACTTTGACATCGATGCTCCGAGTCAGGTGAAGGAGCATCATTGGGGCGACTATGCACGGGGTGCCAAGTATGCGCTGCGGAAGCGGTTTGAGTTGAAGCGGGGTATCACTGGCGTCATTCAGGGGTCGCTGCCTGTGGGTGGCCTGTCATCGTCGGCAGCAGTGCTCATTGCCTACGTTATGGCGTTTGCCAAGGCGAATGATATAACCCTCCAGCCGTTTGAAGTGGTGAAGATTGCATCGGAGGCGGAACGAGAGTACATTGGACTGAATAATGGCTTGTTGGATCAGGCTTGTATCGCACTGTCGAAGAAGAACCAGCTGATGTTCTTGGATTGTGACTCGAATGAATACAGATTGATTCCTTTTGGTGGAGTTAAAACGAACACGGATAAAACGGATGAAACGGATAATAAAACATCCGTTCAATCTGAGAAATCCGTGGTCAAATTAAAAACTAATTTGTGTTCAGACCTCCCTTTTGAGATTGGCATCTTCTTCTCAGGACTGACACGTTCGCTGGTAAACTCGGACTATAACCTTCGGGTATATGAGTGCAAGACGGCTGCGTGGAATATGTTGGCATATACGGATCAGCCGTTGAAGACATTTGATAAGACGTTCCTGCGGGATATTCCCAAGGCTACGTTTGAGAAGACGCGGATTGCGATGCCTGCGAGGTTTGCCCGTCGTGCGGAGCACTTTTACTCAGAATACCGTCGTGTACGTCAAGGTGTGACTGCTTGGGAAACGGGGAATCTGAAACTGTTTGGTAAGTTGAGCTTTGACTCTTGTGAGAGTAGCATCCATAATTATGAGTGTGGGAGTCCTGAGCTGATTGCTATCTATGAGATTATGCGGCAGTTGCCGGGAGTCTATGGAGGCCGTTTCTCTGGGGCTGGATTCAAAGGTGCTTGCATCGCCCTTGTTGATCCAGAGTACAAGGATTCTATTCAGGAAGAGCTTACCAAACGCTACTTGGAAGAATTTCCAGAGTACGAGAAGACTTTTCAGGTATTTTGGGTCCGTCCTGACGATGGGGCACGATTTGTATAACGAACACGGATTAAACGGATAATACGGATAATAGTTCATCCGTTCAATCTGAGCAATCCGTGTTCAAAACAAATAAGAAAATATAACTGGCATGTTACTATACGGTGATCTTAGTTATGCAATCAATGGTGCTGCATTCCAGGTTTACAACAAGCTTGGTCACGGCTTCCTTGAAGCAGTGTATCAGGAAGCACTGGAAATAGAATTCCAGAGACGCAATATTCCGTATGAGCGAGAGAAAGAACTAAAGATAA
>Ga0310695_10003485_pt1 | contig 30726 bp, 21 predicted proteins | sample RumenRJG_04DNA_FD_203882 | JGI IMG/M metagenome (GOLD analysis project Ga0310695, IMG submission 203882) | Bovine rumen microbial communities from Lethbridge, Alberta, Canada - RJG_04 (v2) (version 2) | ecosystem: Host-associated > Mammals > Digestive system > Stomach > Rumen | place: Canada...
GTTCAATACGGCTTTTTTGGCGGCGGGCTTGTAGTTATCTACCATATTCTTGCCATAGTTGCCGCACAAGAAAGTTTTGGAGCCGTCCTCGTTTACAACTACCTCATATACGACCTCATTCGCTTTGCCCTTGTTGTCATAGCCGGTGGCAGGCGTGGCGTACAAGGTCCCCTCGGGGTCGTAGCCCAACTCCGCCACAAAGGCGTCGCTGTAGCTCGTTCTCACCCTGTTGTTGTTGCCGTTGATGGTGAAATATTTGAAATTCGTCCCCGTCACAGACCCGGTTGCCGTCATATTGCCCACGTACGCCGAGTCGACGATGTTGATCAACGACAAGCCGTTGAGCGAGCCGTTCGACACGTCGTCGTAGGGGTGGCCGACAAAGCCCGAGGCGCTGCCGCTGGTGGCTACCAACGTCGCGTCGGAGATGGAATTCTTGATAGTGAGATTCCACGCATAAGCGGGGCCGGGGCCAAATACGACATAGGACACGACCCAACTTGCACCCACTATCGTGCCATGGACGTCTACGTTGTCGATGACGAGGGTCAACGAGTTGCAATCGTCGCCTACCACCGCGCTCACGCCGCCGGAGACAGCAATGTTTGCCACGATATCCATATTGGAGATGGACACTTTGTCGCCTTTTACATCCGCAAACAAGGGCTTGTCGAGGTTGATAATGCTGACGTTGTTGCCCTCAAAGCTACCATTCATATTGACGGGTACCCAATTGCGCAGATCGAGCGTGCTGACGCCGTCTTTCACTTTGAAGAAGTAGTAGCCCTTGTCATAGAAAGTGCCGACGTTTTGGAATGTGTCATAGTCGACAATGAGGAAAGGATCGCTCTCCGAGCCGGTACCGCCGGCAAACTGCGTGGCGCCGATTTGTTGCGACTCTTTGTCCGCCACGACTTCCACCGCGCCTGCGGTGGCTGCGTTCACCACGTCTTGCGCGGTAACGACGGCGTCAGAGGCGTCCTTGACGACGATGTTTCTATCCTCGTCGAGCGTAATGGAATACTCGTCCTCGGCGATGGTTACCGTTGCGGCCACTTTGCCGCTCTCGTCACGGCCAATGTTGTTGGCAATTTGCTTGGCGGCCTCTTGCGTGCTGGCGGAATTGCTGCTGTCGTCCACCCACACGGTGCCCGCCGACTCCTTGTTGTCGGAAACTTTGATTTGCTCGTAGATACCTTGTTTGGTCAGCCACACATAGTCGGTGTTGCTGCTGTACTCCAACGCTACTACCAGCGTGCCGCCGTCGGCGATCTCCACGTCGTCACGGCTGAGCGTGGGCAGTGCGGTAACATCGGTCGTGGCAATAATAACTTCGTCGAACTCTTGTCCGTTTTCTTTGGCGGTAACGTGAATATGATTGACCTCCGATTTGGCTTCCAGCACAATGCGGCCCTTTGCGATATCGGCAAACGCCACGCCGCCGAATTCGTGATAAGAGGCCGAGGCAACGGCGATGATATTGACCACCTCGGCGTCACCGTAGTGATTGACGACGTCGCCGGGGGCGTCGACGGTCAGGTTGCCACCGTTGGTGCGAATGACCACCGATTGCGCGGCGCCGGCGTTCTTATAACTGACGTCATTGGCAAAGTTGCCGCAGTCTACACCCACTGCCACGTCGTTGGCGGCCACGTAGTCGGCGGCTGCTTGACTGGCCACGTAGATAGAGTAGGTGTCGTCCGCTTTGGGCGCGGCGTTATAGATCTTCCACAAACGATAGTCGGTGGCTTCGAGTTTTTTGCCCTCCTTCACGCTGTCGGGCAAATATTCGATACGTCCGTCGTTCAGATAACAAAACACGTCGTTGACGCTATCCCAAAGGATCTCGTTATTTTTGGCCTTAGCATTGATCTTGGCCACGTCGAAACCGTATTCGGCGGCGGCGTCCAACGCGTCGGTCATAGTGGAGTGCTCCGCATTAACTCTACTCTCGGACAAAGCCGTATTGAGGTTGCGAATAAGTTGAGAGTCGGTGCTGACTCTACCTTTGCGAATAAGGTTGGCAAAGGTGGGTATCAATACCGCCGCCAAAATGGCGATGACGGCAATGACGATTACCAACTCTACGATGGTAAAAGCTTTTTTATTCAATTTTTTCATATAATTCTCCTTTTGTCTTAATTTAGTTTGTGTGGTTTGTACTGTTTATACGCGCACTCAACACAAAAAAGAGCAAAAGGACAAATACTTCTTTTGCACGCGAGAAAAACGGGGTTTTCTCACCGCAAACGAGGGAGTTTTATTTGTTTTTTGAAAACGTGCGCTCGACTTGGAGCGACACAAATAATACACCTTTTCGGCTGTTTTGAGGGTGAAAACCAACGCCAAAAGGAAGGATAGCAGTTCCAATCCGAAGTAGGGGGTGAGTATCGTTCGCGCATAGGTATCGACTATCCAAGGAGCGATGTCGTATACCGAATCGCCGAAAATCCTCGCCCAAAACGCCACGCCCGCTTCGGTGTCGAAGGGGAACGCCATCATAATAGCGATGATGCCCAAAGCAAGCGCATACAAGGCGCACAACGCCCTGCGCTTGGTCACGCCGAAATACACGACAATCAATACATTGAACAATAAGCATATCGCTGACAACATATTACTCACACCATAATATAATACGTATCTTCATACACATTATAGCATTCGCAAGTAAAAATTGCAAACACTATAATAATTAGTTATTACTAAAACACGATTATTTCGTCTCCGAGAATGGGCCTTGCCGGCACATAACGCGGCTCGCCAACGCCACAAAATCTATACGTTTTGTATTCTTTTTGCGTTTTTTCGACAACTTCGGCGGCGACCTTCAAGCGTAATCCGTGCGCTTTTTGTTCGTTTTTGCGGCGATTTGACTGCAAATGGAACAAAATTGCCGTGGACGTATGGCCGTTTTTGATACCTGCGCACAAAAATCGACGTCAAATCGCAACGAAAAACAGTCCGTAGACGAATGATTAACCCCCAAAAAAGCCATGTTCTATACGTTTTGTATTGTTTTTTGCCGCATTTTTAATTGTTACTTAAACAAATGTTATGATTATACTATTTGACATTTGTTTCCGCACGTGCTATACTGAACGTATTCTAAGCAAATTGTCGGCTGTTTTACGAAACAAACGGCATACTGCAAACAAGATCGGACCCTATCGTGCGGATAGGTCGGCCGAATACGGCATATACTAATGCCGAAGGAGATTGGATGATCGTTGCGCTTCTACTATTATGGTCGCTGGTGGCAGTGTCGCTCGTGCGCTTTTTGTACAAAAAGCAGCTTAAGTGGGCGGCAACGGCTTACGGTGTGCTTTATATTGCGCTGACGGCCTGGTTCTACTTCTTGTTTGTATTGGACGTGGCACATCTGGGGCTTGGGGTCAACAAATGGAGCTTGTGGGACGCAAGCGACATTTACGACGCGTTTACCGATCTATATCGGCAGATCAATGCGCTATCCACCGACCTTTTGTATGCCGTCGTCTTTTTGGCAATTACCGTCATCTTGTCCACGGTATTCTACATCGTTGAGAGTAGCGTGCAGATGGCCAAAGAAATGTATCGGCGTCTCGGGCGGAATGCGCGCGCCAGAAAATCCGCCGCCGCAAATGTCGGCGTCTTTTCTACCCCCGCCCCGCGTCGTAGGATATATCTTACATTTTGCAGGTTGATTTCCTGACATAGGGCTAAGGCGCCCACAACCCATTCTACGACAATTTATCGACCGTTTTTTCGGGCCTCGGCACTCCGCAAATACATACGACGGAGGGCGCAGTAACCCATTGTTTGTACGCGCGGTTTCGTCGTTGCCCGAGGGGCGGTTCGTCCAACTAAAAAAAACAAAAAATAGGAGATTATTATGAAAAAATTGAACAAAAAAGGTTTCACCATCGTTGAACTCGTTATCGTCATCGCCGTCATCGCCATCTTGGCCGCGGTCTTGATCCCCACCTTCACCACCGTTATTGCCAAATCTCGTGCAAGCGCCGCTTTGCAAACCGCCAAGAACGCTCTCGAGAACGTAGTATCCGACACCTACGGTTTGGGCGACGGCACCGTGTTTGCCGTGTCCGAGAAGAAAGGCGAAGCTGCCAAACACTTCCTTGTCTACGACAGCACCAAGACCGAGTCCTTGGCCGCCGCTAAAGACGCCACCTCCGCTGCCGGCACCTGGAAAATCTTTGTAAGAGCGACCGACGTCGAAGCCGAGCAAACCAATATCATTGCTTTGGTAAAAGCCGCTTTGGACAATGCCAACGACAGTGACGAAGCTTTCGCTTTGACCGGCACCGCCACCCTCAACGACGCCAACAACTACCAAGAAGGCACCGCTATCGCCGCCACCTATGGCGCGCAAGCCGTTGAAGTGTACACCAACGCCGACCTCCCCGAGACCGTCGTTGCCATCATTAAATAATTGATTTAACACCCAATCGGGGGCACCGTACACCTTAGGGTGCCGCGGTGCCCCTTTTTGATGGGGGCCCCGAACAATGCGCATAGCCGGCAAAAAAGGATTTACCTTGATGGAATTGGTCGTCGTTATGGCCGTGGTGAGCATCATGACCGTAATGGTGGTTTCCTTTACCATAATGTGCAACGGTTGGAGCCAATGGGGCACCTCGCGCTACAACGTAACCGAAAGCGAGCGGCAAGCCGACGCTTTTTTGCGGCAATTCGTGGCCGCATACGACAACGCGCAATACTATTTCGATACCGACGACGCCAACGGCGTATTGCTCGCCGTATCCATTGCGGAGCCAAGCGAGACGCATTCCTTCTACCTGAGCGACCAAGGCGCCGTAGTCTTCGACGTGCCGACGGCAGAAGGCAACGCGCCGTTAGACCACGTTACGTCTATGCGCTTCGAGGTGAAAACCAACGCGCAAAATCGGCAGTTGATACGCTGCACCATGGCATACAACCTGCCCAACACCATCGTCAAACGCAGCGAATCGGTAGGCAACTACACGGTGCTGGTGGCCACGCGTGCCACGGGGGCGGCCGTATGAAGCTATTGCGCAATAGACGCGGCATATCCCTGGCCGAAGCGGTGATAGCAATGGCCGTCATATTGGTCGTGAGTGCGGCGGCAACGACGCTCATCACCCATTTCGCCGCGGTAAGCGCGCGTATGATGCAACGCAACGAGGCCACCAACATAGTGGAAAATACCCTCGAATGCTTCAAGTATTGCGACAATCGCACCGACTTCGAGGCCGAAGTGTCCGCACTGGGCTATGCCTATGGCGTAGCGGGCGACGTATACACCCTCGAGGGCAATGATTATGTAATACGGCTGGAAGTGGGCTATGGCGCCGAATCGGCGACGTTTGCCGCATCCGTGTCGGACAAAAAAGGGCGCGGCATACTTGAAATAGAACCGTATACCAGATATTATTAATGAAAAAACTTTGGCGCAACCGCAAGGGTATAGCGATAGAGATGGCCATAACGACCATGCTGGTGGTGTTTGCACTGAGCACCATACTATTGGTGGTGGCGCAACTGACAGGCGTACTCAATCGGCGCACCGAACAAACCGTGGGCGATCGCATAGCAGTGGACGCCATAGGCGAGGCCTTTTGGCAAGCGCAGAGGCAAGAAACCGACTTTGACGAAACAGCCTATAGCGACTACACCGTAGCGGTAGAAGATATAGCGGGCGGCAAACGCCTAAACGTCAAGAGCAAGGACGGCACGACGTCTTTGCTTTTGGTAGAAACAACGGGCACGGGTAGCGTGGCGACTATCGTCAAGTGGGGGCGTTAGCCCCTCCCAAAACGCTAGAGCGTACACGCGCGCGGCCGCGCATACGTGCGTTCGCATTGGGGCGCGTGCAATACAACGACCCCCGCACGAACCGCAAATCGAAGGAAAGAAAAAAATGGCACAAGTATTCTCAACGGTTATCTCCATACGACTGCACGACAAAAGCGTGCGGTTCTATTCGGCCGTGGGCGGCGATAAGGCGAGCATTCAAATGGAAAGCAAGCCGCTCAAAAGCCGTCCTTTTACCGACGAATTCTACCGCGAATTCGCCAAATTGTTGGCCGAATACAGCACCACCAAGGTCTCCTTTGCCGGCAAAGCCGCGAAAGTGACCTTGATAGTGCCCGACAGCACGGTGCTGATGGATAGCGTCAACATTCCGGGCGTGAACCGCCGTAGTGCGGACAACCTGACCACGGTGGCCGTCGAAGCGCGCTACCGCAACCTGTCCGAGTTGCGCTACAACAAATTCGTGTCGGCAAGCAATCGCCAATACAGCACGGTCAACTTGGTGCTGATACGGCAAAAGCTGTTGCAGGCGCTGTTCACTTGTTGCAGCAGCAACAATATGTTTGCCAACGTGTTGACCTTTGAGTCCAACGCCGTGGTAGACGGCGCAATGGCCCTCAACGGCAAACTCAAAAACGGCACCTTCGTGCTGTTGGACATCAAAGAGACCTACAGCCGCATTTGCTACGTGGCGCACGGCACCACGGTGGGCTGCTACGACTTGCCTTTTGGCTTTGGCATATTGCAGGACAACAAATTGGTGGCCGAAAATATGCTGTTTGACCACACGGTCGCGGAGTTGGCGGTGGTCAACGCCAAAGAGAAGGCCAAAGCCAAGCAACTGACCATGGCAGGCGGCGACAACGTGTTGGACGCGGCCGAGGGCACCGAAAACGCGGCCGAGGGCGCCTTTGACGCCGAGATGTCCTTTGAAGAGACGACCGCGGCGCCCCGCGTAGCGCAGATCAAGACCCTGCCCAAAAAGACGCCCCGCGTACTGCCCAAGTATATGCAACGCCCCACGCCCGAAACGGCCGAGGGCTACGTGTACGAAAACTTTCGCATATTCGTCAAGTGGACGTTGGAATTCATTGCGGGCAATCCGCGCCTGCGCGATATGGGCGCGGTGGATACCGTATTTGTCAATATGCCCCAACAATACGACTATTTGTACGACATGGTCAACCTCGAAAAGCAAGAGAACGGCGTAACCTTCCAGCGCCTGGGGCTGGACAAAGAGAAAGATATAGTAGCGCGCCATCTCGAATTGTACGGCGGGCTGTACGCCGTGCAATACAACACGCACAACAACTTCTAACTATGCGCAAATACAAGTACGTCGCCGTCAATCTATACAAGGAGAAATTCCACGGCACTTTCGTAGCCGAAAACGAAAAGGAGCTGGCCACCGAGTTGGCCAAGCAAAATCTCTTTTTGATTTCGTACACCATAGACCACGGCAAAGGCCCCAGCAGCTTTTTCACCCTCGGCAGCGGCAAGGTAAAACTGGGTGACCTGACGGCGTTTTGCCGACAATTCGCCATTATGATCAACTCGGGCACCTCCATATTGGAGTGCCTGTCCAATTTGCGCGCGCAGTCCTACGACAAGTTTTTCCGCGACATTTTGGATCAAGTGTACGAGGACGTAAAGGGAGGCAAAATGCTGTCCGAAGCGCTGGACAAACACAACAAAGTGTTTCCTGCCTTTTTCCGCAACATGATCTACGTAGGCGAGGCTTCGGGCAAGCTCGAAATGGTGTTCAACAACCTGGCCGACTACTACGAAAACGACGCCTCTATGCGCAAAAAAGCGCGCAGCGCCATGGCGTACCCCATCATGCTGCTATTGATGACCATAGCCATCACGGTGGTGATGATGCTATTCGTGGTGCCCACCTTCCGCGATTCGCTGAGTTCGCTGGAGGTACAACCCAACGCGTTGACAAAGGCCGTATGGGATCTGTCCGACTTTTTCTTGGCCTATTGGAAGGTGATCTTGGTGGTGCTCATTGCCTTGGTCGCGCTGTTTTTGGTATTTCGCAAGACCAAGAGCGGTAGGCTCACCTTGGATCGGTTCAAACTCCAATTCCCCTTTGTGCGCAAGATCGTGATGGCGCAGATCACGGCGCGTTTTGCGCGCGGGTTCGGCCTGCTGTTGTCCAGCGGCATGGATGTTATCGACGCCTTGGACACCATCAAGGTGGTGCTGGGCAACCAAGAGGAATTGCAGCGCTTCAACAAAGCGGTGGAGGACGTGCGCCAAGGCGCGCAGCTTGCCGCCACTTTCAGCAAATACAAACTATTTCCCGACCTGTTGATACAAATGATAGCCGTAGGCGAGCGCAGCAATGCCCTCGACGAGGTGCTGACGCGCTCTTGCGGCTTTTTTGACGAACAAGTCAACACCACCATACAGAGTATCATCGGCAAGCTGCAACCCATTTTGCTCGCCATAATGGGCGGCGTGGTAGGCACTTTGTTTGTGGCGATGTACTCGCCTATGATTTCGATCATGACGACGTTGGTCTAAGGAGCGACTATGAATATCGACTATGAATTGATGCAATATTACGTGTACAAAAAAGTGCTGGCGCGAAAGACGGCGGACGACGTATTGGTGGACGCCGCGCGCGTCAAGACGCACGTGCGCGACTATATGCTGACCAAAGAATACATCACCGAAGTGGGCGAATTGGACGCATTGGGCGAGTATTACAACCTGCCCACCATAGAGTTGGAGATGCTGGACGTAGACCGCGACCTGTTCAATCTGTTCGGCTTCGACTTTATGAAAACGCACAAGATGGTGCCCGTCAGCATCGACCTCAACGGCGTACTGCTGGTAGCCATCGGCCGCCCGATGGACTGCTCCACGTTGTCGGCAATGTCCATCTGCTACTCGGGCCCCGTCGACTACGTGCTGACGCCCCCTTCCCAAATAGACCGCTATATCGACGCCGTGTCGGCCGTTATCACCACATCGGCGGCGCTCAACGACCTCAACGCCGAAAAGGACGACCAACTGTTTGCCGACCGCAACGCGAGCGAGATCTTTCAGGGCAACGACGTCATCAACAACCCCGCCGTGCGCTTGGTGGACAGCATCATCAAAGAGGCCATTCCCTACCGCGCCAGCGATATACACATCGAACCTTTTGAAAAGCGCGTGCGCGTGCGCTATCGTATCGACGGCGACCTGCAAGACCGCGCCGAGTTTCCCATCGAATCCTACTCGGCGATATGCGCCCGCCTCAAGATACTGTCCGGCCTGAACATCGCCGAGAGGCGTATCCCCCAAGACGGTCGTATCAATATGATAGTAGGCGGCAAAGAGTTCGACTTTCGTGTGTCGAGCATGCCCACCGTTTACGGCGAAAAATTCGTTATCCGTATTCTGGACAAGACGTCTTTCCACTTTACGCGCACCGACTTGGGCTTTACCGACGAGGAGAACGTGATCATCGACAAGATGCTGGCCAAACCGCACGGCATCATATTGCTGACCGGCCCCACGGGCTGCGGCAAATCCACCACGCTGTATTCTTTCCTCAAAGAAGTGAACAACCCCACCGTCAACATCATCACGGTAGAGGACCCCGTAGAGTTTACGATGGCGGGCATCAACCAAACGCAAGTCAACACCAAGGCCAATATGACCTTTGCCACCGCATTGCGCGCCTTTTTGCGCCAAGACCCCGACATCATCATGATAGGCGAGATCCGCGACGAGGAGACCGCCGAAATCGCCGTCCGCGCCGCCATCACGGGCCACTTGGTATTCAGCACGTTGCACACCAACGACGCCCCCGGCGCCATCACGCGTTTGGAGGATATGGGCATACCCGAGTATTTGGTAGCCGACGCGTTGGCGGGCGTTATCGCCCAACGTTTGGTCAAACGTTTGTGCCCCGCGTGCAAAAAACGCGGCAAAACCACAGCCAAAGAGATGGAAATATTGGGCATTAGCGAACCCATCAGCATTTTCCGCCCCGTGGGGTGCCAATTCTGCGGCAACACGGGCTATAAGGGCCGTATTGCCATACACGAAATATTGTTTATGGACGACGAGATGAAGAACGAGGTGGCGCGCAGTCGCAACCTCGACACCTTGCGCGAATTGGCGTTGAAAAACGGCATGGTACGGTTGTGGCAATCCTGCCAATCGCTGGTGTTTAAGGGCATCACGAGTTTGGCCGAATTGATGACGCTCAACGCCGAATAGGAGGGACTATGGCATCGCAACAACTCTACAGCCGCGTGCCGGCCAAAATCAGTATGTTCAATCGTACCGACAGCTTCGATACGTTTGCCTGTTCGGCCGATCTGGAGCGCGAATTTATCGAAAAAGATTTGGCGCCTTTGTGCGAAAACAGACTGTCGCCCCAAGAGGCCGCCCTGTTGCGTACCCACACCATAGAGGCGGCCTACTATCAGTTCGAGGCCAAAGACGGGCGGCTGGTGCAGAGTTGCATATCCTATATGCCCACCGACTACACGGGGGAGCGCAGCGCCTATTTGGTGCACAACTTGGTGTATGCCCCCTCAGAGAGCGCCGAGGTGTTGTGCCAAGCCGACTACGACCTTTTGAACGCCGACGCATTCGTCAAGGACATAGCGCCCTTCGACATTACCAACCCCGCGGCCAAGCCTATGCGCGACTATCCCACGGTCGCCTTTGCGCCGCGCGCCGCCGAGCCCACCGAATGGGTGCTACACACCTTCGACCTGATGACCGTCAAGCGCTTTATCTACGCCATGCTGGCCGCCGCCTGCGGCAAGATAAAAGGCGTGTATTTCCAACTCACCGACGACGAGTCTTCGCAGACGGCATTGCGGTTTGTCAACAGTATGCTGCAAATCATGCCCTACCATCTGCGCGGCGAGCTGGGCTTTGCCACCCGCGTGTCGGATCTGCAACGCTTTGCCAACATCAAACTGAAGGCCGTAGGCAAAGACATCAACCACGTGCCCCTTGCCAAAGGTGCGTACTTCCACTTCGGCACCAAAACGGTGACGGGCGTCAAAGACGAGGATATAGTCGCCAACGGCAATATGGTAGAGTTCTTCTATAGTCTGTTGTCCAACGACGCCTTGCGCCGCGAGTTTTTGCAATCGACGCACCGCGCGGTGAGCAAGGTGCCCGCCTTGGGCGCGCTCAATCTCAAGTCGCTATCCGACCTGGTGTTTTTGTTCCGCACGGGCTCGGGCCTTTTTGACGAAGCGGCCATTTTGCCCAACGACGACCGCGTTACCGACTTCTTTACGCTGTACGAAAAGGCGCGGCAGGCCATGTCGGACGAATACCGCATCAACGCCTGCAAAAGCCTCAATCGCTACCCCGCGACGCACCAAGCCATACCCAAAGTCGTTTTTGCCAAACTCGGCAAGTTGTACCCAACCGAAATAGCGGGCACCAAGCGGGTGATCATGTCGGTGGTGCTGGAGTTGATACACACAGACATCATGCGCGACAAACTGTTTGCCTTTATACGCGCCAACTACAAGGGGGAGGACGAAGAGACCAAACGCCGCATCAACGACAACCTTTCGCGCGTGTTTTACGGCGGATTTTTGCAACCGCAAATACTTGAGTTTTTCGACGCCACCTTTGACGGCGAGCCGATGGAAACGCGCGACTTTGTGGTGAGCAAGGTGCTGCTATCCATACGCACCAAGGCCGTGCAAGAGCAAATACTCGACTTCCTCGACCGTCACTACAAAAAGCTGAGCCCCACAAGCCGCGACCTCGTGTACGACGTATTCGTAGAAAATCTGCCCGACGGCGACGAATTGGCCTTGACGCTGGCCGATTGGATAGACAGCCACGTTTCACAAGAAAAGACCGAGCTGCAACAACGCGTAGCCAAGCAAATGTGCGCCGAGCTGGAGGCCGAACAACGCCATCGCCAGCACCCATTGTTGGAGGCGTTGCCTCGTATGCAGGGCTTTGCGTACAACATGATGGTGGGCGTGATATTGGGCGCTTGGTCCACGCGCAAAATTTTGGGTGAGTGGGCCGAAATATTGTGCCGCGAAGGCATCGTGCAACGCACCGAGCAAGTGGCGCGTATGTGGCGCTCTTTTGCTTTCCTCAACAAGTCCTCTGCCGCCAAATTGATGGCGGCTATCGCCGAAGGAAACAGACTGCACCCCGCCAAAGGGGACGTTTACGCGTTGATGGCGCTCGAAAAAGAGTTTGTCGAAACGTTGGCAAACACCCGCAACGAGGCGGCGCCCGCATTTGCCGAGGCCTACCTCGACGAGGTGCTGCGCCCCGCCATCGGCAACTCGGCGCTGGACGTATTTCGCCACCCCGACGTGGTCGGCGGCGCCGAAACGTTGTGCGACTACGCGCGCGAGCACGAGGCGGCCAATAGCGACAAACTTGCCCCCGTCGCCGACTATTTGGCGCTGAAACAAGGCCTATTGTCGGGCGACGTTCGCCGCGCCGTAGAGAGTCTGGAGCGGTTGCCCAAAGACAAAGCGCTACGCGTGGCTATGGCCAACTATTTGGACAAAGAGGCGGAGCAAGCGGCAAACCTTGGCGCAGGCACCTGTTTTTTGCAGGCCGTGCTCAACTATTTGAAAACGGGCGAATTGCGACTGTCCGACGTGTACGAAGCACGCCAAAACCCCTTTGCCGTACCCGAGGGAGAAGACGCAGGCCCCAAGGGCAAGGCGGCCAAGAAGAAAGACGAAGCCGAAAAAGCCGAGCGGCGCCAAGCGGCGCTAATCGAAGTGTTGGCGGTAGCGGCGAGCCTAAGTCAATATGCCCAAACCGAAGCGACGCGCGAGATGGCCACCGCCGAATCGACCGAAGTGCGCGAGGTGCTGATGAGTTTTGTGGCGGCGCAAGGCAAGCAGGGCGCGCCCCAAGCCGAAGCGGCCATAGCCAAACTGCCCGACCCGCAGTTCAGAGCCTATTGCCAAAGTCTATTGGACCAAACCAAGCCCAAAAAACGCGGCCTGTGGGGGAGAAAGTAGATGTACAGTCCCACGCCGCTATATAGGCGCAACGTAACCGACGCCGTCAACGCCTATTGCGACTACCACCATCTATCCTTGCGTTTGGTGTTCGACAAAACCGACCCCGGCGAGGGCAGGTGGGAAAGAGAAACCGCTACCCTCTACATAGGCAACGCCGTATGGGAGACGCCCGATTGGGCGGGCTACTACGTCGTTTATCGCTTTTTGGTATTGGCGCACCAATCGCTGCGCCCCGCCGATTTTTCCAAAGAGGTGGCGCAAAGCGCGCAATACCAAATATGCGCCGACGGCACCGTCGCCAAATGGAGCGATGACGGCTATCGCCGGTTGGATATGCAGGCCGTCTGGCCGCACGACGGCGGTTTTTGGCAACGCGCCGCCGACAATATGCCCCACCTGCTGCAAGCGAGCGAAGCGGCCGTAGAGGAAGCGTACGATATGCTCACCAACGACCAAGACCGCGACAATCTGCACACCTTGCACTATATGGCCTCGCCCAAAACCAAAATGACGGCGGCCGAATACGACGCCTTGTTTGCCCGCATAGACGAAGCGTTGCGCTCTTGACAAAATGCGTCGACTGCAATACAATGTGGACGGCAAGACCTATTTTATCAAGGGCGAGTCGGGCACGGGCAAAACGACTATGTTCAATATCATATCGGGTCTGGCCTTGCCCGAGGCAGGCATCGTGCAAGTGGTGGACACCATAGAGCAGATCTAAGAGGAAACGAGCCTACATACCTAAAAAGGCACCCCACGTGGGGTGCCTTTTTGGGTGACTTGGCACTATTCGGCGCAAGAGTTGCGCATCAAATTGACAAAGAATTGTACGGCTCTGCCCATTTGCTCGGGGCGAATGCGCTCGTCCAAACCGTGCACGCGCGACTCGTCGTCGAACCCCCACACAAAGGGGCCGAAACGATAGACGTTTTGGGTGAGGGGGTAGTAGAAACGCGAGTCGGTGGCGCCCACCATCGTGTAGGGAACGACGGACACGTCGGGGAAGGTTTGGCGAATGGACTTGGCCAACACGTTGTAGGCGGCGCTATCCACGTCGGCCACGGCCGAGGGATCGGAGTAGCCCAACATATGAATGGACACAATGCCTTTTTTGATATAGCGGTGCAACAACTTTTCGAGATGGCGGCGCACGTCCTCGGCGGTGTCGCCCGTAAGGGTGCGATAGTTGACGTTGAGTTTGACCTCACGCGGCAACACGTTGCGAGCGTCGGGCCCCCACAGCATGGTAGGTGCCAAAGTGGTGCGGATAAGCGCGTTGGTTACCGAGCTTGCCTTGCCCAAAATGAAGCGGAAAAGGGGCGAAAACACGTCGCTGTTGACCATAAAGAACTTGAACAACGGGTTTGTGTGCGGCGCCAAAGCCAAAAACGTCTTGCGCGAAAGGGGCGTGATATGCGTGGGCATATAGTGCTTTTCTATCTTTTTGATGACGGTGGCCAAGCGGCCGTTGGCAGAGGGGAAGCGGGGACTGCTGGCGTGGCCGCCCGTGCCGTGCACCACGATCTCGAGGTCGCCGTTGCCTTTTTCGGCGGCGCCGACCATAGCCACCAAACCTTCGGAAAAGAGGGTCTTGCCCTCTATGCCCGTGCCGCCTTCGTCCAGCACATACTCCATCTCCACGCCCTGCGCCTTGAGGTGCTTGACGATATTGGGCGCGCCCTCGAAGCTTTGCCCCGGCTCCTCGTCGTGGCCGAAGCAAACGTAGATGTCGCGTTTGAATACGGTGCCGTGCGCCAAATGATACTCCAACGCCTCCAAAACCGACACCAAGTGGCACTTCATATCCAGCGCGCCGCGGCCGTAGATGTAGCCGTCCTCGGCCAATTCACCGCCGAAGGGATCGTGCGTCCAACCGTCGGTAGGCGCAGGCACCACGTCTTGGTGCGACAAGAAACACGCGCCCTTGAGCGTGGGATCGGTGCCCTTGAGATGGAAGATGAGGCTGTAGCCCGCTATGACCGTAAGAGACGCCTGCGAGGTGAACAGGGGGTAGGTATCGAACATCCATTGACGAAACGCCAAAAACGGCGCCGAATTGTCCTTGTACTCGTCCACCATCGACACGGTAGAGAAGCGAATGGCCTCCTGCAAATGCGTGGCGGCGGCTTCTTGGCTGACGTCCTCGTCGATGACCAACCGTTGGGGCGTTTTGTCCTTGCGATAGGTGGCGGTGCGAATGATGAGCGCCACAAAAAACACCACCACGAGGGCGGCAATGCCAATGCCGACGTAGGCGCCGATAGATAAACTTGCCAATATCATAATGCCTCCTTTTGCCTATTGCTCTTGGGAGCGGCGCACCTCGAGCTCGGCGTGCATAATTTGTTTCGTTTTGGCGTCGATTTTGTAGAAGAACATAGGTATGGTGCTAAGTATGCTGCAAATAGCAGGCAGCCCTATGTAGGCAAAAAAGACGATGTTTTGCATTTTGGCGCCCGTCTCGGTGCCATAGTGCGACAAGCCCACCAAAAACACACCCGCAGCCATGCTGATGCCGGTGGCAAGCTTGTGGCTCATAGACAGAATGGCGTAGTCCACGCCGTCTTTGCGCGTGCCCGTTTTCCACTCCTGATAGTCCAATATGTCGGCCGTCATCACGGTGGGGATATAGTTGTGCGTGCAATACATAATGGACACCAAGGCCTGCACCACCCACACGAACCACAACGCCGTGGTGCCGCCGCGAAAAGCGCTTTCGGCCGGGAAGCACAGATAGACGATAAGCCCGGCTATGCCAAACACGCCCGAGGCGAGGGAGATGGATATGCTCGACTTGCGCTCGCCCCAGCGCTTGTTGATAAAGGGAATGGCCACCAAGCCCACCGCGCTGACCACGGCCGAGGTAAGGCCGATGAGCCAACTGGCGTCGTGGCCGGGATTGACCTCGCCCAAGATGGGCAACGTAAGGCTGGCGCCCAACAGTGCGCCGCTGGCCTGCAAAGCGATGGACTGCGCTATATTGCGCCCAAAGCCCAGCATATACACCAAAAATACGATGCGAATGTTTTTGTTCTCCTTGAGTTCCACAAACATCTCTTTGAACCCGACCTGCTCGCGGCTGGCCGTTACCACGCGCTCGCGATTGCACCAGTAGATGAGCAAATAGAGTACGGTGCCCAGTAGCGCCACCACGCCCGCCGTAACCAAATAGCTGGTGACCTTGTTCTCTTTGAGCGAAGGCACCACCACGGTGACCAAAGTGATCATCACGCCCGGTATGCCGAGGCCGATGCTCTTGCACGTGTTGCTGATGGCGGCCGCCTTGTTGCGCTCGGCAGGCACGGGGCTGAGGCGCGCCAATATGCCTTGGGAGGGTATGTCGGCGAAACTCATAGATATATTCCACAAAGCGGTCATTACGGCAATGTACAGATACATGACGTATTTGCCCGCCGCGCCCAAATTGCCAAAGGGGATATAGATGAACATGATCACGGACAAAATGGCCAAGGGGAACGCGCTGAACAAAATGAAGGGGCGCATTTTGCCTCCCTTGAGGTTGCTGCGATCTATGATGGAGCCGATGATGGGGTCGGCCACGCAACTCAGCACCTTGGCCAGCAAGATGATGGCGGCTGCCACCATGAGAATGTTGGCGTCCAACGCCTGGTATGCGTCACGCACGAATTCGGCGTGAATGCTGTTGACGTAGCCGAAAATGAGCTGCACGCCCAAAATGCCCAAGCTGTAGGCAAAAGCCGATTTGGTACTCAAAATAGCCGAAGTTTTGTTTTTCATACCTCTCCTTTTTAGACGTCGCAACCGATATTCAATACGAAGGGTCGCCCCCTTGCGCCGCAAAGCGGCCTACGGAAATAGGGGCGGTGTCACGATCGATTTTTTCGCATAATAACTATTATATCATTATCAAAAAAAGTATGTCAATAGCCAAAATGCGCAAGCACGCTTGCCGCGCATACAAAAAAGCACCCCGACTTGCGGGGTGCCCTTGCTCGATATCGTTTAGTGCGTCGTATAGGTGATGAGGCGCACTTTGTGGTCGTCCACACCCACCATGCCGTAGGTGATGGAGCCTGCCACCACGCCGTCCGCGCTGGCATTGGCATTGCCGATGGCACCGATATGGTTGATGCAAGCGCTGGCCTTGTCGAAGATGGCGCGGCTGAAGGCGGCCTTGTCGCCATCCTCGCTTGTGCTGATGCCCGCGGTTTTGGCAATGAAATGGATCAACACGTCGTTGAGCACGTTGTCTTTGTCGCCGCCTACCGAGGCGTCCATATTGGCAAAGAGCATTTTGCCTTGGTTTTCGCCGCTGGCAAACACGCTGAAGTCGGCGTCAAATACCACGTAAATGTAGGTGGGCAACTTGATGCGCACTTTGGCCATCGTATCCTTGACGCTGGAAGGGATATAGGCGGCCGTATCCACGCCGGCCACCAAGCGCAAGTGCCCGATGGAGGAGCCGTCGTCGGCCGTCTGCTTGGTAATGGTTACCTCGCGCACCGCAAACGAGGGGTAGGTCTCGCGCAAGGCCGAATCGAGTACGTACGCCAACGTGGTGTCGTTGAGCACCCGCACGTAACGCTGACTGAAGACGGCGTTTTGGTTGAGCAACTCGGCGTAGTTTTCGGCGTCGGACAGGTTGCTGTTGGCAAACAGCGCCGCCACCGCGCTCTTTTCTTGCTCTTGGTCGTAGCCGTTTTTCACCACGTCGCTCTCCTTTTTGTTGAGAGAGCGCGCGCCCTTGATGATTTTGATGATCTTGACGTCCGAAAGACCGTAGTCCGCCAGCGTATTGCCGCCCAAGGATATGCCGTCCACGTGCAACTGCGCCGGAGTCAAATTGAGCAACACGATTATGCCCGCCGCGATGATGACCACCACGATGAGCAACGCTATTAACGTGCGCAAGCAACATTTCTTCATTGATTCGTTCTCCTTTCGTTGACTTATGATAAGAATAGGTCGTTTTGTTGCGTTCGTCAACGATTTTGGGCTATTTGGACAGATTTTCGTTGACAAAAGCCAAAATGTCGGAGCATACCTCTTGGAACATTTCGCTCTCGTTCAGGATCTCGTGGCGGCAATCGTCGTAGAGGTGCATTTCCACCTTGTCGTGCCCCGTAGCCACCAACTTGTCGCACACCTCACTGACGCCCTTGCCAAAGTTGCCCACGGGGTCCATTTTGCCCGCCACCAAAAGCATGGGCAGATCCTTGCGGATTTGCTCGTAGCAAGCGGGGGTGGAAACTTCGCGCAATATGTCAAATAACGTGATGTACCCGTTGAGCGTAAACAAATAGCCGCAATCGGGGTCGGCAATATAGTCGTCCACCACGGTGGTGTCCTTGGTGAGCCAATCGAACTCGGTGCGTCCCGCAAACTTTTTGTTGTAGGCGCCAAAAGCCATGCCGTTGATGAATTTGCTGCGATGCCTTTCGCCCTTGCAGCCCGCTATCATCTTGGACAAAGCGATGCCCATGCCCACGGCGGGATTGCTGCCGCCCGTGCCGCAGAAAATGGCGCCGGCAAGATCTTGGCCGTACTCGCGTGCATACTCACGCGCTACGAAAGAACCCATGCTATGGCCAAAGAAGAAGTAGGGCAAGTCGGGGTATTCGGCGTGCGCCGTTTCGTAGAGCGTATGGCAGTCGGCCACCATCGTGTGCCAAGTATCTTTGCCGAAGTAGCCCTTGTCCTCCTCGCTGGCTACGCTCTTGCCATGGCCGATATGGTCGTTGACAAAAACGGCAAGCCCCGCCTCGCACAACACGGCGATGAACTTCTCGTACCGCTCGAAGTGCTCCGCCATACCGTGCGCGATCTGAAACACGGCTTTGGGCGCGCCCTCGGGCAAATATTTGGCGGCGTGAATGTCGCACAGGCCCGACTGAGAGGGAAAACTGAACTCGGTTTTGGTATACATAACTGTACCTCCATACAGATAAATAATAAATCTATTATATCATCGAAACAAGGCGCTGACAATAGGCAACGCCATTTTTTTTGCGTGTTTTGGGCGCAAAACGCGTGCGACAGCCCCCTCTTTGGGGCCGATTGCGCATTTCTCCGCCAATGGAGAGAGGGAGAATCGGAGAAAAAAGGTTTTGTACGGTAGGCGTGTTGCAACCGACGGCAAAATGTGATACTCTATAGGTATGGACGCTACGGTCAAAACCCTACTGGACAACACCCAAGAGGCCTATTTGCGCTCTCTGCAACTGGCGGCAGAGATGGCCTTGCCCGAAACGGCGGCAGACAGCCGCTACTATTTGTATTTGTCGAGGGAGGCCGCGAGGCTGGCACCCTTTGCCAAAGCGCACGACGCGCTGTCAAAAGCCGTACAAGCCTTGGAGACCAACGAGCGCGAAGCCAAAGAGGCGGGCGACCTGCTACCGCTATACCGCGAGGAGCGCGAGGCGCAACAAAAGGCCCTGCAAGAGGCCGTGGACGACGCGGTGGCGCTTACTCGCTTTCTCAAGCACGACGGCAACGCGCCCTGCGTGCTGACCGTGCGCGAAACGCCCACCGCCGACTTTGGCAAAGACGTATTGCGCCTATATGCGCGCTACCTCGACGGCGCGGGTTTTGGCTACACCATAGAGGAAGACAAGACGGGCGGCACCATTCGCGCAGAGGGCGGGCTGGGCAGGCTGCGCCACGAGGCGGGGCTACACCGCCGCGACGACGGCGCGCAGTGCACGGTAAGCGTCATGCCCCAAAAGAGAGCGGGCAAAGTGACCATTCTGCCCGAAGAAATACGCGTGGATATCTTTTGCAGTTCGGGCAAAGGCGGTCAAAACGTCAACAAGGTGGAAACGGCCGTGCGCATTACCCACTTGCCCACGGGCACCGTGGTCACCTGCCAAGACGAACGCTCGCAGTTGATGAACAAGCGCCGCGCGTTGTCCACCTTGGCCGAGCGGTTGCAGGCGCGGCAAGACCGCGAAAACGACTTGTGCTACACACTGGAGCGCGACAAACAAACGCGCGACAGATCCAACCCCGTGCGCCGCTACGACACCGCGCACGACCTGTTGGTGGACAAACGCACCGACGTGGCCATTCCCCTCAAAAAGGCATGGCGCGGCGAGATTGACCCCCTATTGCGGGCGCTTGCACTACAAAACGATGACTAGTATTTTTGTCGACGCCACCACAACGGTGCTAAGCGGTGCCTACCGCGTGTACAAAACCGAGCGGTTTCTCAAACAGACGGCTCGGTTGCGCCACGTTGACCAAATGATCGACGCGGTGGCGGGTGGCGTATTGCGCCAAGCGGCCGCCTTGGAAGCATTGGCGGGCAAGGACTATTTGCGCCTATCTACCGAGGGCAACTTGCACGTATTTTGGGTGCGCCTCGGCGAGGGCAAACTTATCTTTTGCGGCTACGACTCCACCCTCGAAACGCTGTGGCGCGACGACAACCGCTTCGTCGCCTTTTTGGCGGCGAACCCCACCTTTGAGGCGGCGGTGTCGGTAGGGCGCGCCACCTATCCCGACAGCGACTTTGACAAACTCTACAAATTGTCCCTTACCGACGGTGTTTATTTTCCCTCGCTCAATGCGGAGCAACGCCGCTTGGTAACGAGCGAGGACGTCAACGTGCTGGTGCAAGGCGTGGCGGGCAGCGGCAAAACCAACGTGTGTATAGACAAGATATTGTTTGCCGCGTGCCGCGAATACGGCGGCAAAGTGCTGTACACCACCTATTCGCGCGGGTTGCTGATAGACACGCGTATGCGCGTGGAACGATGGAAAGACAACTTGGTGGCGCTGGTAGGCGCGCTGGACGCCGACAAGGCGCTCTTTGTGGACGAGGACAAGCAGGCCGCCGTTGCCAATCGGCTGGGGCTGTATTTGGCCGAGGACTGCACCCAAGCGCTATCCGCCAAATTGCGCGCCATAGCGGCATGGCTGGAGGAGCACGTAGAATATCGGTTGATACAGGATATCTACACCGCGTGTACCGGCCAAGCGGTGCAAATGGCCGACGAAGACTATTTCGTCAACGTGTATATGGGCGAGATGCGCAACTACTACCTTGCCGGCCGTCTGGACAAAATAAAAGCATTGTCCCAAGAGGTCATATACAAGGAGATTTTCGGGCTGATAGAGGGCTGGTGCGACCCCCAAGCCCCCGATGCCGCACTCACCGCCGCCCAATATGCGCAGTTGCGCGCCGACGGATTTGGCAAAAGCGAATGCGACACCATCTACGGCATTGCCCAAGACTATGCCAAACACCTGGCCAAAATGGGATTGGAGGACAACAACACCCTTTCGCGCAAGTTGCTGGGGCTGCCACTGCCGCGCTACAGTTTGGTGATAGCCGACGAAGTGCAGGATTTTGCCCAAGTAACGCTGGTGGTGCTGGCGCGTATGGCGCAAAAAATGTTTGCGGTGGGCGACGCGTTGCAGATGATCAACCCGTCCTATTTCAACTTTGCCTATCTCAAGCGACTGCTGTTCCACCAAGAAACGGCGCGCGTGTCGACGTTGCGGCACAACTACCGCTCGGGCAAGCGCATACAGCAAGTGATAGAGGCATTGGGCGCCCTCAACGAGGCGCGCTTCGGTACGCACAACTTTGTCGTGAAAGGGGCGTCGGTAGGCGAAGACGTGGCAGCAGGCGCCGCTTTTGTGGCGGACGAGGGCGACTTTGTATATCGACTGCAAAACGCGGATCTCGGCGACCTGACCGTCATCGTGGCGGACAGAGCCGTCAAAGAGCGGTTGCGCGCCCTGTTGCCCCGGCAAGAGGTTTTGACCGTCAGCGAGATAAAGGGATTGGAGCGCGACAACGTGGTGCTCTACCACCTATTGGGCACCAACCTTGCCCAATGGCAGACCTTGGATAGGCGCTATATCGACCGCAAGACCGCCGACGAAAACTCGGTGTACCGCTACTATTTCAACCTATTCTACGTTGGCGTCAGCCGCGCGCGCAGGCAACTGTTCATTGTGGAGGGGCAAACGCCGCCCCTTTTCGACGACCTGTTGATGTCCCTCGACCAAGCCACCGCCGACGAGGCGTTGGACACTTTGCGCCAAGTGGCGGGCAAGCAGCTGGAGGCAGGTGAGCAACTGGAGCGCGTAGAGCAATTCATTTCGCTGGGGCAATACGAAAACGCCTCGGTAGCGGCAAGCAAATTGCCCGACGCACCTTGGCAGCAAAAACGCATAGACGTATATGCAAAATGGGTGCATACGGGGCACTACCGAGAGGCGGGCGTGGCCTTTTGGCAGATGGGTGACACCGAGGACGCACGGCGCGCTTTTGTGATGGGCGACGAAAAGGGATTGCTCGACCTGATGGACGCGATGGGCAACGACGAAGGCGGCTTGTCGCCGGAGGCATTGCGATACTACCCCATGCTGGAGGGCAACGACGCGGCGCAACACGCTTTGGTCGGCTTGGTGCAAGAGGAGTTGCAAAGGCTCGTCACCTTGCGCAAGCGATTGCACGACAAAATGAAGAAGAGAAAATAAGGACAAACACCCCCAAGCAAGCGACTATGACAGGGGAGCGAGATAGCGCTCCAAAGGAGATATTATGGAACAAACCGCCGATTTGAACGCATTGATCAACGCCTTTTTGGGCTACCGCGATATGCTGGCGCCCGTGCTGGACAGTTTGAGCCAATTCGTCGACACCTACGACGGGTTGCGCGCCGATATAGACACCCTCAACAACGCCTTTTCGGGCGACGTAAAAGGCAAATTGCAGGAGATCTACGACACGTTGGCCAAGCAAGCGGCGCGTTCGGGCGACCTTGCCGCGCAAATAGACCGTTTCGTAACCTTGGGCGCCAACTACGTGGCCGAAATGAGCAAACTGTCGCAGGCCTTTGCCAAGGTGCAAGACAGCTTGGGCTCGGTGGGCGAGCTGGAGCGTAAGGCGGACGAGCAACTGCAAAAATTGGACGCCATCATCGCCGAAAAACGCACCAATTACAACATAAAAGACCTGCAACGCAGCTTGGAAAACTACAATCACTCGGTGCAAAAGGTGAGTGATTTTATCAACAAAGACGTGGGCGAAGCCTTGGCGGGTAGCAACAGCCGTCTGGACGCCATTCGGTCGCAAAACGACGTGATAGCCAAGGAGATAGGGCGCAACGGGCAAGCCGTAGCCGACCTTACCGAGGAATATCGCCTCAACAACCAACTGCTGACCAAGTTGACCGAGCGCAACGACGTGGACCAAGCCTATCTATTCGATATACTCGACCGCTGGGCCGACGAGAGGGGCATCAAACGCAAAAAATGACACGCGAAGAGCAACGCGCCATACTGCAAACCATACGGCAGGACAAGCCCGACGACTTCGAGCGAGCGGTGGGCAAGCGCAAAAACCTGTGTTTCGGCAGGTTCTCTTTGTCCGCCGTTTGCATATTGTACGGCGCCGACAAAATAACGGCCGCCTTTGGCAAGGCCATGCGGCAGGACAACCCCTTGGTATTGGACGAATTGCCCGAGATATACAACGATTTTGCGCGGATTGCGGGCAAAGCGTTGCGCCTGTGGGCGGGGTACGTTTGGCACGAGGTACACCCCTTGGAAATGCTGGCCATAGTGGGCGATTGGCGCACCTTGCGGCGCGAATTCGGCACCTACACCTTGGACGAAGCCGCGGTGGCGCGCTTGCTTTGCGCCATCAAACTGCGCTACGGCGTTGCCGCCACCGTAGAGGGCGGCCGCCTCGTGTTGCCGCCCAAGCCCATATCGCAGGCCGCCAAGCGCACCTTGGCGACCATAGGAGCGGCATTGCTCGTAGTGCTGGTGGCGGGCATCGTGGCGCTTGGGCTGGGGGTAACGTACCGCAACGGCATCGCCGTCGATTCGGCGCAAGCGTTGCTTGCCGCCCAAAGCGGCAAACAATATATTCTGACGGCGGACATTACGCTCTCCGCCCCCGCCGCGCTTGCCGACCTTCGCCTCAACGGCAACGGACATACCATCACGGTAGAGGGTAGTGCGGCGCCTTTGCTTGCCGATTTCGGCGGCGAAATATACGACTGTACCGTGCTGCTGCAAACCGACGGCGCGACGATAGAGGACGACTATGCGCTTCTCGGACATACCAACCGCGGCGTGTGGAAGAACGTGCGCTTCGTCTTTGCACAAACCGAGGGACAACTGCGTTTGGAGGGATTCGAGACAAGCGCGGACGGCAACGAAACCTGCTCGCTGGGCGGCCTTTTCGTGCGCAACGAGGGCACGTTGAGCCATTGCACCATAGAGGGAGATCTGCGCTGGGCGGGTATGGCTACGGTCAACGCCGAACTGGGCGTGGTGGCGTCCGCCAACGCGGGCACTATCGAATATTGCACCTTGGCAGGTAGCCTCATTGCCGACACCATCGACGTGGGCGGCGTGGCATACCACAACGAAACGGGCGCGGTCATCGACCATTGCACCCTATCCGAAGATAGCGAGATAAGCCAAACCACCTCGGCCTATCGTTGGTCGCCCAACACGGGCGGCATAGCGGCGATGAACTACGGCGTGATATCCGACTGTCAAGTGCTGGGCACGGTGCGCGCCCTCAAAGAGGACGTAACGCTACCCGAAGTGGGCGAGGACGCGCCCGATCCGGGCACGTTCAGCATATACGTGGGCGGCGTGGTGGCGCACAACTATGCCCTGGTGCGCCATTGTCTGGTGGCGGGGCAAGTGGTAGCAAGCGGCGACTATACCATTGCCTATGCGGGTGGCCTAGCCGCCGACAACTACTACGGCGATGCCTCCGAGACCAAGGCGGAATTGGCGCAAAACGTGGTGACCGCCAACGTTTACGCCTATGGCGCCTATGCCTTTTTGGGCGGGCTTGCGGGCGCGTCGTCGGGCTATATGGCGGACAACTGCTTCAACGGGCAGTTTACCTACGAGCCCTACCGCGCGATGGCCACCTATCTGGGCAGTGTGATGGGGTACGGCAACTTCGAGCCCGACGCGCAGGCCGACTTGTTTGACAACAACCACGTGGTACAACTGGTGTTTGCCTCCACCTTTGGCATACGCAACGCCGTGCCCGTGGTGGGCTACTACGCCCAATCGCGCGATAGTTTGGCGGAGCTATCGGGCGTAACGGCGCACGACTCTCCCGTCGACTTTGACGAATTGGAGGTATATTGGTATGGCAAACAAAACGACTAAGCGCGTATTCGGCGTGTTGACGGCGGTATTCGGCGTGAGTGCGGCGCTATTGGCGGCCGCGGCTTTTGCCGTGGGCATACCCGCCCTGTCGACGGGCGTTACACCCCCTACCATGATACTATTGGGTGCGTTGTCCACGGGGTGTGGCGCGATATCCGCCGTATGCTTGGCGCTGACTTGGCGAGCATTGCGCGGCTAAACGAGCGCCACCGACGTAGCGAGCGACCATTACCTACGGCACAACGGCCGTAGGTTTTTTATGTGGCGCACGCCAAAACACGCCAAAAAATGTGTCTTGACGAGCACGGCAAAATATGATAGTCTAGTGCTATCTTGATATAGAGGTAAAATATGAAACGTTTTCTTTGCATTTTGTTGGTAGCAGCATTGGCACTCTGCGTAGGATTGTCGGCAGCGGCCTGCAACACCGCCGCCCCGCAAGATAAAGACGGGGACGCTACGCCTGCCCAAACCAAAGTGGCCAAGACCATGGCCGAGCAATACGCCGCCGAGGCGCAAGACGTACCCGGCATCGCCGACTATCACACCGACCCCGCCTTTGACTTGGGCACGGTGCGCTTTGCCTTTTATTCGCCCGCCACGGGTTGGGTCGAGGACGTCAACGCCGCGCCCTTTGACGAAAGCAAACCCACCGTCATACATTCGCACGGGCAGGGGGCGGACGGCTATATGTTTTATCCCGACACGCTCTACGACGCGGGCTACAACGTGATAAGCTTTTTGTGGGGGCATCTGTCGGACGATATGGACGTAACCGTCATCGAGCAACGCATTTGGGACAAAATACCGAGCTACGTTCAATACGACGCCGCCGGCAAATCCAACATCGTGCAAAGCACGGGTTTCGATTGCTCTGTGCCCGAGTTGTGGGTGGCACGCTACTGCGACTTTTTTGCCTTGCACCCCAACTACGACCAACCCATTCGGTTGTCCGGCCACTCCTACGGCGGCCAACTCACCTTGGCGTTGGCGGCTTATATCACCACCCTATTCGAGGCAAATCGCTTGCCTGCCAACCTACTGCCCGAGCGCTACACCTTGCTGGACCCCTACTTTGACAACTATCCCCAATCCTTCGAGTGCCATTGGCTCGACCGCACCATAGATTTCAGCTCGGTGGGCGCGGCGCTCTATTGTTTGGACAACATCATATTCCCCAAAAACGTGGCCGTAGAGATGCTGCGCACCTCCAACTTGGTGGAATTGGGCTGCATCATGGGCGTTGGCGAAGAGAACGCTCCCGACTATTTTAGCCAAATGAAGCCCCGTATGCGCGTGGTGGAGCTCGAAAACAAGGACGCCTTGCGCGACCAATTCGAGGACAAGATCTACGGCTCGGGCTATCTGCACACCATAGCCAACGACTTCTATTATAGCCCCGACGCCTTGCCTCTCTACGGCACGGCGGACGGCGTGGCCGTATTCGGGCGCGAAAGCGGCGCCTCGCTGGTGCTGGCCACCCAAGGTATGCACTTTGATTTTTGCATAGACGAAGAGGACTATAGCCGGTACCAAAACGTTACCGTCAAACGCCTGACCAACAAGCAATTTGCCGACAGCACGGTGATAGCGGGGCTGGTGGCCAAAGACGCCAACGGCAACGGTATTATGGACGAAAAGGCCGCGCTGCGCCTTTCGGGCGTGAGCGTATGTCTGCAAGACGTGGACACGGGCGAAAAGCAAACCCTGGACACGGTGGCGGGCTTTTACCGCTTTGCGGTAGAGCGCGGCCACCAATACACCTTGACGCTAACGGCCGACAACCTGCAAACCGCCACCAAAACCATAACGGCCGACGTCTTTTTGACGATAGCCGACTTTGCCATGGGCGAGTAGCCGAATACGCAAGCCAACCAAAAAGCACGCTACGATACGGTAGCGTGCTTTTTGGTTGGGCGCAAACGTTTGGTTTGTCGAAGAACGCTTGCGCAAACGTTGCAGTAGTTAGTCGACGAGGGTAAGCGCAAAGCCGTCCGCACCGCCGCCGAGATCTACGACGTAGCCGCCGTCTTGGCACACAAGACGCACGTTATATTCGCCCACCTCGTAGGGAGTGCCCACCAATTTGGTGCCTACGCCGTCGTAGTACTCCACCAAAATGCGCACGCCCGTGCGTTCGGTATCCATAGCCGACACCGACAAGAAGTCGGCCGACAGCGAGAACGTGTAGCCGCCGAGCAGCGTAGCATTGGCAACGCGCACGCCCGCTATGCGCACCTCTACCGACGTCAGGTGGCAAGGCGCCACCTCTATGGCCACGTCCACGTAGCCCGTGTACAAGGTATTTTGCTTGACGGCAATGCGCCAGACGTAGTTGCCCACCGCCAAACGCGTGTCGGCAGCAAGAGGCGAAGCGAAGTCTACGTCGTCGGCCGCATACACCAAGCTGGACAAATCGGACAACGTCAGTTGCTCGTCTACAATGCGCAACGCGTGCTCTTGCAACAGTTTTTGCACGGTATAGGTGGCGTCGTAGGCAAGCGCCAACGCCACGCCGTCCACGTGGTCGATATTGAGCATCGAACGCTCCAGCGCAATGTAGCGGTTGGTGCCCGTGCTGACGTATTGCACGCTGTCTACGTGGTCCGCCGCCACGGCAATGGTGTTCCACACCACCAGTCGCAGCACGTCTTTGCCCTCCATGGTGGCGCGCTCCCAGCGATACCCCACGCCAAGGCGCTCTTGCGAGCCCAAAGTGGCCGTGTAGTCGACGGTACGCAACACGTCCAGCTCGTCTTGATAGCCTACCGACAGCACCAAGGTGGCGTTGCGCATAGTCAACGCACGCCACGCCGCATTGGCGGCTGCGGTATCGTCGAAGTAGACAAAGGCGCCGTCGTACAACACGCCGTCCCAGCCGCCGCCCAAATAGTCGGCGAGCACGCTATAGGCGGGGTCGGTGGTAGGCACCGACACCTTCATCACGTCGTTGGCGCGCGTAAACACGCGGTAGTTTTGCAAAGTTTGATAGCCGCCCGCCGCGTTGCCGACCTCCACGTTGACCGCGCCCGCAGACAATGCCGCGGCGCTGTAACCCGCCACGTAGTCGGTGATGTCGTAGCGCATAGTCATATCATAGGCCGTATCGTCGCCCACAAATTGGACCACCACCTTTTTGTAGGCGATGGCGCGGCCGCCCTCCACGATGACGTCCTCGCCGAAAGGCTCGGGTTTCATCACGTCAACGTAGATATAACGATTGGTATCGCCATCTATCGCCACCGATTGAATGCGGCGGCTCTTAACCAAAAGCGCGCACGCCACCTTGACGTCGCCAAAGGGCGTGTGGATCTTGGCATATACGGTGGCTTGGGTCCCCTCGTAGGGCGTAAGGCCCGCCAGCGCCGACAGATCCCACTCGTCCACGTAGGCCAAGCACGCCTTGCCACCTACCGTAAACTGCATTTGCTTGGGATAGTTGGCGGCGGCGAATACGTCGGCCACATAGGGGTCTACCGTCAACGCAGTGCCCGATGCCTGCATACTGTACACGTTGGTGCCCGCCGAACTCATGGCGCTGGCCACCAACGGCATACCCGCCGTCGTAAACACCACGCCCGTCATATTGGACGCGTTGACGCGCACCGTTATTTCGTTCTCTATGTTGTGCGCCACCGCAATGACCGACACCGCAAAAGACAACTCTTGCAACGGCACGTCGGGGTTGGCGGCGGCCGCTTGCAACAAGGCTGTGCCGACGCCGTCCAGATTGCGCCATTCGCTGATGGCAAAGCGCGCGTTGTCGGTGGTGGAATCGCCGTAGTCAAAGTACAGATATCCCAAACAATCCTCATCGTCGCAACCGCACACGATGGCGTGCAAGGCCGATAGCGAGGTGAGGTCGTTCACCACCAAGTTGCCCGCGCCGTCCACGGACAAAAGGGACAGCGCCACCTCGTTTTGGCCACCCACATAGAAGCCGTCCTCATTCAGCAAAGGCTCGCCCGCCGTGTCCAGATCCACGCGGTAATAGGCGTATTTGGGCTTGGTGGACTCTATGCGCATATACACGTCGGCCAAGGGTTGCGCCATGGCAATGGACAAGCCCACCGTTTCGGTATAATCTTGGTCGGGGCGCACCGTGCGCAAAACCGACAGATCCCACACCGCGTCCAGCACGGCTTTGGTGCCGTCGTGGAAGGTAACCACCACCAAGGCGGGATAGACCTCGGTGCTGAGATAATCCACCTTGTTGGGATCCAACACCAAGCGGTCGATGCCGTCGGTACCTTTGCGATACACCACGTTCGCTACGCCGACTCGTTGGTATCGGGTGGCGTCCGCGTGTACGTCGGCATCATAGGGGATATGCACGCCGTCCACGTAGACGTATTGGCCGTCGGCCGCCTCTTCGTAGATATAGGGCGTGGCCAGCACCACGTCGTAGGTATAGCGATCCAACCCGTTGTGCAAGTCGTTGGCGTCGTCGTATAGCACCCACTCGCCCGCCAAGTTGACGTAGGCGCCCGATTTACTCTTTTGGTACACCACCGCAGGCTCGGCCACGGGGCTGTAGCGGCGAAGCCCTCTATGCGCGGGGTTGATGGCGTCGTACAGTATAAAGCCCTCGCCGTCAAACACGTACGACCCCTCGGCGTCCTCGACGTAGCCGGCAAAGTACCACTCGTCCGTAACGTATTTTTCGGCAAATTGCATACTGACCGTTACCTGCACGTTGTACACGTCCGCCGTGCATTGGTAGGGCGTGGGGTTGTGCCACAATTTGTTTTCGTCCCAACCCTCGAAGACAAAGTCGTAGTCGACGTATTGCACGTCGGAGCCGACGTGTACGGCAAGGCCGCGGGGATAAACGTAATCGTAGGGGTTCAGACCCGATAGCGCAAAGGAAAGCGCGGTGGTGTTTTCGTCGGCGGACATCAACTCGCCCAACTCCACCTTAGCGTCGCCTCGGTATCCCCACAACGCCACGCCGTCCGCCTCGGTGGCGGCCACCGCGTAATGCAAAGGCAGGGTTTGTCTGCCGCCCGCCGCGTCGCCCAAAGTTAGGCGCGCGTTGCCTTGATAGGACCTGAACATCAGCACCGATTGCACGGGCGAAACCGTCCAATCGCGAGCGTCGAACCGTTGCACCTGTCCGTTCTCGAAGGTTACGACGGCCACTTTGGCAAAGGCAAAGTTGTAGGCAAGCGAAGTTTGCGTGCGCGCCGCCACTGCAAATTGCCCCATATAATCCCCCGTTTGCGGGGTGTAGGACACGCCGTCGGCGCATTGCTCAAAGCTTACCGAAGCCATCACGTAGGGCTCGACGGTTATCGTAACGGTGATGTTGCGCTCGGCAACGCCCAGCGTATTGTATACGCCCACGTCGATGGAATATTTGCCGCCGAGAGCATAGAGTTTGTCGTGCAAGGCGGCTACAAGGGCGGCGTTGGTATAGGGCGCGCCCGTGCCCGGATCGCGCACACCACCCTCGGCGTGCGTGCGGTTTTTGATGGAACCGATATCCCAATGCCACTCGTCCACCGCGTCCACTTGTATGCCGTTGGCGGTAAGGAAGACGGGTGCGGCGTTGTCGTAGGTGGCGCCGTCGAAGGGATCGTAGGGGGCCGTACCATAGGTGCGCAAGGTCAAATAGGTTGCCGCGTCGCGCACGGTGGTGATCTTGGCGCCGTCCAAGCGCAAGGTATAGGTGCCCGCCAAGGTGTAGGTGGCCACGCCGTCGCCATAACTATCGAGAGGCACCAGATGGCCAAAGAAGTTTTGGACGGCGGGCACCAGGGTATAGTCCGAATAGGTGCCGTCCTCGCGGTCG
>Ga0310695_10003487_pt1 | contig 30720 bp, 28 predicted proteins | sample RumenRJG_04DNA_FD_203882 | JGI IMG/M metagenome (GOLD analysis project Ga0310695, IMG submission 203882) | Bovine rumen microbial communities from Lethbridge, Alberta, Canada - RJG_04 (v2) (version 2) | ecosystem: Host-associated > Mammals > Digestive system > Stomach > Rumen | place: Canada...
CGCCCTGGCCTTCGAAGCTCGTCATGATGAGGGCCTCGGTCAGCTGGGTGACGTCGATGTTCGGTTCGACGACCGCGTATGCGGAGATGTCTTTGTCGTCGTTTCGGACCTCGCGGACCGTGCCGATGATGAGGTCTCTCGGGTAGATGCCACCGACGCCCGCGGTGGCGATGACGCCGCCCTTCGTGAGTTTCGTCTTCCGGTCGAGGCCGGACAGACGGCAGAAGCCCTTCTTGACGATGTCCGCGTCGTTGGTGATGTAACCGCTCTCGCGGGTGCGGATCTCATAGGCGGAGATGGAGATCTTCGGATCGAGGATGGTGGAGACGACACAGTAGGTCGGAGCCACTTTGGTGACGACGCCGACGAGCTGTCCATCGCCGTAGATGACCGGGTCGTTCACTTTGACGCCGGACGCGGCGCCCTTGTTGAACACGAAGGTCGTGAAGTTGTTCGCGGAGTCCTTGCCGATGACCGTGGCCGAGATGACCTGGTAGTCGGGGTGCTCCTCCTTGATGCCGAGGAAGTCCTCGTAGCTCTCCAGTTTCTGTTTGGTCTCCTCGTAATCCGCCAGCTGCTTCTGGGCGCTGATGACCTTGCCTTCGAGGTCGTCGATGCGACGCTCATAGGTCGAGGACCGGGTGAAGAAGTGGCCGATGTTAGAAAAGCCGTTGCCGAGGACAGAGGTCACCCGGGACAGCGGCTGGGTCACGGTGCCGGCGGTCGCGGTGAGCGGGGAGCTCTTGCTGCCGAGCACAGCGGCGAGGATGAGGAAAATGATGAGGATGCCCAAAATGACAGCGAGGATCTTGAACCACAGCGTCTTGACAAACCCTTTCACGTGCATTCAACCTTTCGGTGCATAAATAGTGTGAAAAAGGGACTCCGCGGGGGAGGTCCCTTTTCGTGTTTCACAGTTGTTTCGGCGATTTACTCGTCGTAGTTCTTAGTGCTGGTGAGGCTCAGCATGTCGTTCTCGAGGCAGACACCCGTGCCGTCGACGACGCAGTCGAGGGGGTTCTCCGCCACGTGGACGGGCATTTTGGTCTCCGCGGAGATGAGGCGGTCAAGGCCTCTCAGCAGAGCGCCGCCACCGGTGAGCATGATGCCCTGGTCGATGATGTCCGCCGCCAGTTCGGGCGGAGTCTTCTCGAGGGTGGTGCGGATGGCGTCGAGGATCTGGTTGACGGAGTCGGCCAGTGCCTCACGGACCTCTTCAGACGTGACTTCGATGTTCTTCGGAAGACCGTCGACGAGGTTACGGCCCTTGACGTCGATGGCGCCTTCGCCTTCGTAGGGGTAGGCGGAGCCGATCTTGATCTTGATCTCTTCTGCGGTGCGCTCACCGATGAGGAGATTGTACTTTTTCTTGATGTAGGCGATGATGGCATCGTCGAAGGAGTCGCCCGCGACACGTGCGGAGCAGGAGGTGACGATGTCGCCGAGGGAGATGACCGCGACTTCCGCGGTACCGCCGCCGATGTCGACGACCATGGAACCGGTGGCCTCCGCGACGGGAAGACCGGCACCGATGGCTGCGGCCATGGGCTCCTCGATGAGGGAGACCTGGCGGGCGCCGGCGCTGCGGGCAGCGTCATGAACGGCGCGGCGTTCGACCTCGGTGACGCCCGAGGGGATGCAGATCATGACGCGGGCCTTGTTGAACTTGGAGTTCAGCATGGCTCTGCGGATGAATTCTTTCAGCATGTCTGCGGTGATATCGAAATCGGCGATGACGCCGTCCTTCAGAGGACGGACCGCGGTAATGGAGCCGGGGGTACGGCCGATCATTTCTTTTGCTTCTGCGCCAACGGCAACGACCTTGTTCGGGGTGGAACGCACGTCGACAGCGACGACGGAGGGCTCACGGATGACAATGCCCTTGCCCTTGACGAAGACCAGCGTGTTGGCGGTACCAAGGTCGATACCAATGTCCTGAGTGAATAACATGTTTTCATTGACTCCTTTCGAGAGTTCTTGAAGAGTTCGGGAGCCCGCCTTCGGACGTGTTCCGAGACTGCTCCACCATACCTAAGTATTATATAACAGGGGCCTTTTAGATTCCATTGTAAAAAACGCTAAAGCTTTCCTGCACTTTTTCGACACTTTTTCTACAATCCGCAAAGGCCGATTTTTCGCGTATCTACATGTTGTGGTGGGCGATTTACTCCGGCACAACGTCGTGCTCCCGGAGCGCGCGGTACACCCGCGCCGCCGGCAGCCCGACGACGGTCTCATAATCCCCACGGATACCCTCGACCAGCACGCGGCCGAGGCCCTGGATGCCGTACGCGCCGGCCTTGTCCATGGGCTCGCCCGTCCGGATGTACCGGTCGATCTCCTCGTCGGTCAGTTCGAAGAACGTGACCTCCGTCGCCTCGACGAACGTCTCGGTATGTTCGACGGTCCCGTCTTCCCCGACGGTCACGAGCGCGACTCCGGTGCACACTTCATGGGTCCGCCCCGAAAGGCTTCGGAGCATCCGGAACGCGTCCTGTTCATCGCTCGGTTTTCCCATCACTACGCCATCTAAGACGACTACCGTGTCTGAGCCAAGGTAGAGTCCCGGCTGCTGTACAGCGGCAAGAGCTTTCCCTAGAGCCAGCTTCTGGACACCCTCTTTCGGGTCATCCAGCGCCACCGTCGACTCATCATAATCGCCGGTTTTTATCTCGAACTGATATCCGAGTTCTTCGAGTATTTCTTTTCTTCTGGGGGACCCAGAAGCCAGAATGAAATGCATTGTAATTTCCTTCTCTTTTGGGTATTCAGGTCGGGCTTTCGACGGAACCGATCGAAAGCCCGACCGCCTCATCAAATCTTCTTTCCGTCGAGTTTGCCGAGGTTCAGGAGGTCCTTGTACTTGAGGACCGCCATGGCGGTCTTGGAGTCCCGGATGTCGTTGTCGTAGATCATCTCGAGGGCGCTCGTGAAGGAAACTTTCTTCACGTTGAGGAATTCGTCGTCGTCGAGCTCCTGTCCGACGTCGGACAGGCCCCGGGCGGCGTACAGCCGGATGATCTCGTTGGTGTAGCCCGGGCTCGGGTAGTCCCAGCCGAGGTCGAACCACTCGGTGGCGACCATGCCGGTTTCCTCCCTCAGCTCTCGCTTCGCGGCCTCGAAGGGGTCCTCCCCCGGTTCCAGTTTGCCGGCGGGCGCCTCGAGCACGTCCTCCATGTAGGGGTACCGGAACTGCTCGACGAGCAGGACGGACCCGTCGTCCTGAATGGGCAGGACACACACGCCGCCCGGGTGTTCGACGACTTCACGGCCCCGTACATCGCCGTTCGGCATGAGGGCGTCATCGTTGCGCACGGTCAGGATGCGGCCCCGGAACACGTACACTTTTCGGATGGTTTTCTCTTTCGTCTCCATAATCAAACTCCGTTGGAAAAAAGGGGCACCGACGGCGCCGGTACCCCTCTGGTTATGTTCTTTTGGCGATGTGCCGTCAGTCCTCGTATTCGACTTCGAACTCGAGTTTCTCGTGGCACTTCGGGCATTCGATGCCGCCCTGTGCAAGGATGCTGTCATCGATGAACATGACGTGGCCGCAGGACGGGCACTCGACTTCGTAGGTGTCTTCTTCCGGCTCGGCTTCACGCTCGACGACTTCTTCGACTTCCTCGACGGGAGCTTCTTCGACGACTTCCGGCTCTTCGTCCGGCCATGCGATGCCGGAGGCGGCAGCAGCGGCGGCGGGAGCGGCGACTTCTTCGAAGACAGAGGTCTCTTCGGCAGCGGCAGCTTCCGCGGCCTCGGCCTCGGCGACGACTTCGTCGGCAGCGGCGAAGATGGCGTCATCATCGAGTTCTTCTTCCTCTTCGACGACTTCTTCAACCACTTCTTCGACAGGAGCTTCTTCGACGACTTCCTCGACAACTTCTTCTGCCGGAGCTTCCGCGAACAGTTCGTCCGCAGCTTCTTCTTCGGCCGGAGCTTCCTCAGCGGGAGCTTCGTCGGTCGTGTAGACTTCGAACGCTTCGTCTTCGTCTGCGTCCAGCTCGTCGAACTCATCTTCGGTGAGCTCTTCGACTTCAAAGCCCTCAAAGAGAATGGCTTCGAGGTCCCCAAGGTCCATATCGATCTCGTCGACGCGGTCGGTCATCTCTTTGAGATCGGCAGCGTTCTGGTCGATGGCGTTTACGATTTCATCAAACGCTTCGAGAATGCCTTTGATGAGTTTGGACTCGGACTTGCCGGAATCCAGGTTGAGGCCTTCTTCCAGGCCTTTCAGGTAAGCAACTTTTTCGGACAGTTTCATGTTGGGGTCCTCTCTTTCTCTTTTACGGGTTTTTGTTTTGTCTGTGTGTGTTTGTTTTGTGATTTATGCGCGGCCCATGTACTCGCCGGTACGGGTGTCGATCTGAATGACTTCGCCCTCGTTGATGAACAGCGGGACGCGGACTTCAGCACCGGTTTCGACGGTAGCGGGTTTGAGCGTGTTGGTAGCGGTGTTGCCGGCAAGACCGGGCTCCGTGTGGGTGACTTCGAGTTCGACGAAGTTCGGGCAGTTCAGACCGAAGACTTTGCCCTTGTAGGACAGGACCTGGCAGGTCATGTTCTCTTTGACGAACTTGAAAGCGTCGGGAAGGTCGGACTCATTGATCGGGACCATGTCGAAGGTCTCGGGGTCCATGAAATAGTAAAGGTCGCCATCGCTGTAGGAGAAGTCCATGTCTTTTCTCTCGATGAAAGCGGTGGGGAACTTTGCGCTCGGGTTGTAGGATTTTTCGGTGATGGAACCGGTGATGACGTTCTTCGTCTTGGTGCGGACGAAAGCCGCGCCTTTACCGGGTTTGACGTGCTGGAATTCCACGACCTGGAGGACCTGTCCGTCCTCTTCGAATGTTACGCCGTTTCTGAAATCTCCTGCAGAAATCATGTGTAAAACCTCCAATAGGGTATTCAAACTTAAAGTTAAAATTATTGTACAGTAGGAACCGCCTTTTTGCAAGGTTGACGGTCCAGTTTTCCTTATAAAACAACGAGTTCTTTCGTCAGATGACAGAAGTTCCGGTGACCGTCGGGGGTGACGAGGACCATATCTTCGATGCGAACACCGAATTTACCGGGCAGGTAGATGCCGGGCTCGACGGTGACGACCGCGTTCTCCCGGATGGTCTCCTCGGATTTCGGGCCGGCGAAGGGGTGCTCGTGGATCTCGACGCCGACGCCGTGGCCGGTGCTGTGGCCGAAGTACTCGCCGTAGCCTGCGTCCGCGATGATGTCGCGGCAGGCCTTGTCGAGGTCGAAGGCCGAGATGCCCGGGCGGACATAGTCGAGGCCCGCCTGCTGTGCCTTGCGGACGGTCTCGTAGACGTTGACCATCTCTTCGGTCGGCTGGCCGACCGCGAAGGTGCGGGTGGTGTCGGAGTGGTAGTGGTCATAGAGGGCGCCGAAGTCGATGGTGAGGAAGTCCCCCGCCTCGATGAGTTTCTCCCCGGGCACGCCGTGGGGCTTCGAGGAGTTGGCGCCGCTGACCGCGATGGTGTCGAAGGAGATGCCGTCGGCGCCGAACTTGCGCATGAGGTACTCGAGTTCGTTCGCGAGGTCCCGCTCCGCGACACCGGGTTTCACCATGTGGAGCAGTTCTTCGAGGGCCTTTTCGGCGATGTCCTGGGCCTTCTGCATCTTTTCGACTTCTTCTTCACACTTGATCTCCCGGATGCCGTTCGCCAGCGTGTCGAGCCGGTTCGAGACGTTGAAGGAGTAAGTGGGGAGCATTTTGCGCCAGGTGCCCAGTTCGGACAGGGTCATCCGGTCCGCCTCGACGAGGATCTCCGTGCAGTTGTGTTTCTGCAGGAGGTCGAAGACCTGCTGGTAGACCTGGCCCTGCAAGAGGACCCGCGCCTCGGTCACCGCGCTGCAGGCCGCCTCATAGTACCGGCTGTCCGTGATGAAGGTGCTCTCTTCCGGCATGACCAGAAGGGTGCCGTTGGAGGACGCGAAACCGGTGAAGTAGAGACGGTTCTCCTCGCTGAGGATGAGCGCCGCCTGGGTAGATTTGAGCTGCGACGCAAGGGTTGCGATGTTCATAGTGTGGTTCCTTTCGTTATGTGAAGGTCCGGGCGGTCATTCCCACCGCGCCGAGACCAGTCGTTCGAGCTTTCGCTTCAGGAGGAAAAAGCCTTCCCGCTTGTCCTCCTCATAGGGTTCGACCCAGATGCTTTTACACCCCGCGAGGTTCGCCCCGAGGATGTCTGTGAAGAGCTGGTCCCCCAGCATGAGCATCTTCTTTGGCGATGTACGGAGTGTGAGAACCGCACGGAAGTACCCGAAGGGGGCCGGCTTCGCCGCCATGCCGATGACGGGGATGCCGTAGTGGTCCGCGAGGACCTTCGCCCGCTCCGCCTTCGCGTTCGAGAGGAGCAGCACTTTGAGCCCCGCCTCCTTCATGGAGCGGACCCAGTCTTCGGTGCCTGGCAGCGGGTCGGTGGTGAGGTCATAGGACGAGGTGTTGTCGGCATCGATGAGGACGGCTTTACAGCCGAGGGCCTTCACCGTGGCCGGCGTGACGTCCGTCAGGTACCGGCACTTCGCGTCGGGTTTCAGCAGTTTCATGGGAATCACCTCAAAAAGAAACCGGCCGCAGGTGCTCCCTGCAGCCGGTATAAGTTCAAGACTTATTTGTATTTGCGCTTGCGAGCTGCCTCAGATTTCTTCTTACGCTTGACAGACGGCTTCTCGTAGTGCTCTCTTTTGCGAACCTCTTTAATGACACCGTCTCTGGAAGTCTGTCTCTTGAAACGTCTCAGTGCGCTGTCGATGGATTCGTTCTCTCTGACTTTGATTTCGCTCATTGTATGTTGTCCCTCCCTTCAACTGTAGCAGGGTTACTAGCCATTAGTACGACTCATTATACAACCCGCTGTGGAGGTTGTCAAACAAAAAAGCCCTGCCCGGAGACCCGGGCAGGGGCAGACAGTCGTAATTATTCGACTTTCAGGAATTCCTGGCACTCTTTGTAGCTCATGAGCTTGAAGTTGCCGCTTCTTTCCTTGTACTCTTCCACAGCAGCGAAGGTTCTGGCGGCGAGTTCTTCCTTGCCCTTGAGGGGCTTGCGGGTGAACGCGTTGATGCCGAAACGGGCGAAACGCTTGGTGAGAAGATAGATGTAGATGAAGTCGAAGATCGCGCAGATGGCGCCGAGGCAGTAGACGAACCACTCGATCTCGTTGCCGCGGCCGACGGTCCAGATGGTACCGAGGGCGGTCGGTGCGAGCGTACCGATGCACTTGAGGACGGCGACCCAGACGCTGAGGCCTTCGATGGTCTCTCTCGAGAACATGTGGACGCAGAACAGCATGGACATGATCGCGTTCATCAGGTAGGCGGCGAACATCGGGGAATCCGGAAGGTTCGGCCACTGCGGGTTCATCATGAGGATGGACACGAAGATGATGGCGAACGTGCAGAGCTTGACGATGTAGTAGGACCAGTCATAGCCCGGGAAGCGCCTGGCATAGAACATCTTGGCATACTTGAGGTCAAGAATGAACATGATGGCGTCGAACGCGACCCAGAGGTAGATGCCCCAGCGGGTGACGGGTTCCGGATACGGGACCAGGAACGCGAACTGGAACTCCCAGGAGAAGTTCATGGAAAGGCAGACCCACGGCATGGACGGCGCGTGGTCTTTGTGGAGGCGCCAGATGATGATCAGGTAGACGCCGGTCCAGGTCAGCGCACTGAGGGCAATCAGGAAAATGGAACCCCAACCCATGTTGGCGAACATATCCTGGATCCAGAGGCGCCAGCCTTCGTAGGGAGTCTCCATGACGGTGTTGCCCCACTGCACGCCGGGGTGCTGGGTCAGGCCCGCGAGGATCCCCTTGATGAAATTGAGAATCATTGTTACTATTCCTCCTTTTCTCAATCACAAATGTAGCGTATTGCTTTATACGCGTACAAATTCACTTTTACTATACAGTATCCCGTTGACGGCCGTCAACGATTTTTCGCCACAAATCGCCAAAAAGAGGGGTTATTCGGTCAAATTTCTTTGTACGTGTATGAAATTTTGTCCTTGTACAAAAAATTGTACGGTAACGTTTTTCGAAATGTGTTATACTACCGCCGTAATCTGAATCAGTGCCGTTTTTCGGCACTCGCTGTAAAGGAGCATATTATGAAACAGACCCAGAAATACCTCGCGGAACAGGAGCGCATCGCCCGCATCGCGTTCAAGCTGTTCGCCGAGACCGGCTATGCCAAGACCCCCCTGTCCGTCATCGGAAAGGAAGCCGGCGTGCAGAAGAGCCTGCTTCAGTACTACTTCCCGAAAAAAGCCAAGTTCATCGAACTGTTCATCGAGACGTCATTCTCCCTGGTCATCGACCAGGTCATAGAGTCCATCCGGGCCCGGGAAGCCGAAGAGGAAGCCGCCGCGTTCGACGACGACCTCGTCGCGGTCGACCCCTTTGACGATGACGATGACGACGAGTTCACCGGCGCCGAGCTCGTGGAACTCCTCTATGACATCGCCTACTTCGAGTTCTGGTACGTCACCAGCTGTCCCTCCACCGAGGCGCTGCGCATGGACGTCATGGAGAACTACAACACGGCACAGCTCGTCGTCCAGTGCATCTGCGACTGGATCTTCGACCACATGTCCGACCTCGACGACGACATGAAGGACCGTCTGTACGACACCATCACCTTCTGCGTCGGCGGCGGTTTCGAGTACGCCTGCATGAAGATCGAGAAGAACGAGCCCGTCGACGTCGGCTACATCGTCGGCAACGCCATGGACTTCGTCGTGAACGCCCTCGGCTTCGACTCCTCCCTCTTCAAGATCCGCAAGGAGATGTCCACCGAATGGCTGCTCCGCACCGCAGACGCTGTCGATGCCGTCACCTTCGGCGGTTGAACAAGTACCCTTACCCTCTGCAAAGAAATACAGATTGGCGCTTACCAAGCGGACCCTCGTACGGTTTCCCCGGCGGGGGTTCGTGGTTTTTAAAGGGAAAGTGTTTCGTTCTTGACTTTGTCCCTGCTTTGGTGCATACTCTTTGGTAACATAAACCTATCAGCTCAGTAGGTAATAGGAAGTGAGCCGGATGACACCGCAAACCCCTCAGCATACGCCGGTCGAAGAGACCCTGCGCCGTCTGATCTATGAAAAGTACATCGCCCCGACCGAACGGCCGAAAAAGGCCTGTGCCGGTCTCGAATTCGAACTGCCCGTCGTGAACCTCGACAAAAAGCCCGTCGACTTCTCCGTGGTGCACGCCCTGACGGACGCGTTCCTCTCCCGGTTCGACTTTTCGAACGTTCTCCGGGACGACAACGGCGACATCTACAACGCCACCGACCCCGGCACCGGCGACTGTCTGTCCTACGACTGCAGCTTCAATACGCTGGAGTTCTCCTTCGGGATCGATGAGGACCTGAGCGACATCTACGACCGTTTCTGCCGTTACTATTCGTTCATCCAGGGCTTTCTCCTGCCCCGCCGCCACACGCTGACGGGCATGGGGCTGAACCCGTACCGGCATTTCAACAACAATGTCCCCATCGCCAACGGCCGCTACCGGATGCTGCTCCACCACCTCGAGTCCTACCCGAAGTACCCGCGCACCATCCTGTTCCACGACCGGCCGAATTTCGGCCTCTTCAGCTGCGCCTCCCAGGTCCAGCTGGACGCCCAGAAGGACACGCTTGTCGAGACCCTCAACACCTTCACACGGCTGGAGCCGGTGAAAGCGCTGCTCTTCGCGAACTCTCCCTGGGAGGACTTCCTCTGCTCGCGGGACTATTTCTGGAAGCACAGCATGCACGGGGTGAACCCGCACAACGTGGACATCTACGACAAAAAGCTCACCTCCGTCGACGAGGTGGTCGCCTACATCCGCACCATGTCTCTCTACTGCGTCGAACGGGACGAGAAGTATATCAACTTCCCGCCGACTCCGCTCGAGACGTACTTCCGGCAGGACCACATCGACGGCGAATACTACGACGTCTATGAGGGGCGGTTCAACAAGATCCGCTTCATCCCCGAGTGGGACGACCTTCAGTACCTGCGGTCGTTCAAGTTCGATGACGTCACATTCCGCGGCACCATCGAGTTCCGCAGCGCCTGTGAGCAGCCGGTGCGGGACATCATGACCGTCGCCGCCTTCCAAACCGGACTCATGGAGGTCCTGCCGGAGCTGAACGAACGCCTCGACAACGCCGGCTTCCTCTACGACCAGGGGTACAGCTACCTCGAGTTGCGGGAACTGCTGGTCAAACGGCATCTGCCCGACTTCGTCCGGGAAGAAGACCTCGAAGTGCTCCTGGGCGATGTGATCGACCTGGCCGCCGAGGGCCTGCGCCGCCGGGGACGGGGCGAGGAGAAATTCGTGCAGAACCTCTACTCCCGTGCCGCGCACCTCATGAGCCCGGCCCGGGTCCAGGTCGAAGGACTGGAAAGCGGCGTGCCGCTGGAGTATTATATTAATGATTACGCCGCTCTCGACTGAGCGCGCAGACACTACACCGGAAGGAGGACTCGACCATGCTGAAACTGCCGCAGGAGCAGCTGCAGGAACTGCTGCTGACCGGCCATTTCGGGCTGGAAAAAGAGAGCCTCCGGGTGACTGAAGACGGGCGGATGTCCCACACCCCGGACCCGTTTTTAGACCACCCGAACATTACCAAAGACTTCTGTGAAAATCAGACCGAGATCAACACCCCGGTCGCGGACTCCGCGGAAGAGGCCCGGAACATGCTCTGGGACCTCCATACCGAGATCGAACGCACCCTCGCGGCCATGGAGCCCCGGGAGTACCTGTGGCCGTTCTCCAACCCGCCGTATATCGCCGATGAGGAGGACATCCCCATCGCCCAGTTCCCCGGAGAGGACTTCCACAAGACCGCCTACCGGGAGTACCTGTCCGGCCGCTACGGCCGCCACGTCATGACCTACTCGGGCATCCACTTCAACTACTCCTTCTCGGAGGAGCTGCTGAAAGCGGACTACGAGGCGCGCCAGAAGATGTATGAGGTCGGCACGTACCAGAACTACAAGGACCAGTTCTATCTGGAACTTGCGAAGAAGGCAGCCGCGTACGGCTGGCTCATCACGGCGGTCACCGCCGCGAGCCCCGTCCGGGACAGTTCGTTCCTGGAGCCCGGCACCTCCGGCGGAGCCGTTTTCACCGGCAAAGCCTCCCAGCGCTGCGCCGAGACCGGCTACTGGAACGCGTTCACGCCGGTGTTCGACTACAAGACCCTGGAGGGGTACATCGCCGGCATCGAATACTTCGTGTCCAAGGGCCTGCTGGCGGCGCCCAGCGAGCTCTACTTCCCCGTGCGGCTGAAGCCCCGCGGGCTCAACACCCTCGACAACCTGCGGACGCTCGGCGCCTCCCACATCGAACTGCGCATGTTCGACCTGAACCCCCTCGACCCCGTGGGCCTCGACCTTCGGGACATCAAGTTCGGAGAGCTGTTCCTCGGCTTCCTCGCCGGCACCCAGGACTTCTTCTTCCCGGAACAGGACCAGGTGCAGGCGGTCCAAAACTTCAAGAAGGCCGCTTACTACGACCTCGAGCGCACGAAGATCATCATCCTCGGCGGCCGGAGCAGCACCGTGGCGGAAGCCGGGAAACTCATGCTCCACCAGATGAAAGAATTCTACCGGGACTTCGCCGACGAAGTGCAGGACATCCTCCGCTTCGAAGAGGCCAAGTTCCTCGACCCCGCGAACCGGTACGCGACGAAGGTACGCGCCCTCGCCGGTGACGACTTCGCGGCATACGGATTGCAACTCGCAAAAGAAAGGCAGGCAGAGACCCTTGTGTGAACTGTTCGGGGTGAACTCCGCGCGGCCGGTCCGGACGAACGACCTGCTGCAGGACTTCTTCACCCATTGCTGTGACCACCCGCAGGGCTGGGGGATCGCCCTGTGTGACCACGGCGTGTCCATCGAGAAAGAGCCCAAAAAGGCGTCGACGAGCGCGTACCTCAAAGAGCGCATGAACTCGTCCATCCTGGCCCGGAACCTGCTCGCCCACATCCGCCTTGCCACCATCGGCAACATGGAATACGACAACACGCACCCCTTCGTGGGCTATGACATCTCCGGACGGACGTGGACGCAGATCCACAACGGCACCCTCTTCGAGGCGCCGGACGTCGACCCGTACTTCTACCGGGAACGGGGTTCGACCGACAGCGAGCGGATGCTCCTGTACTTCCTGGACCGGGTCGAAGAGGCCACTCTGAAAGCCGGCCATCCGCTGAACGCGGACGAGCGGACCACCCTCGTCGAGAAGACCCTCGCCCACCTGACGCCCCACAACAAGATCAATGTGCTGCTGTTCGACGGTGAGCAGCTCTATGTCCACACGAACTACAAAGGGTCCTTACACGTCTGTGAGGATGGGCGTTCCGCCTGGTTCTCGACCCTGCCCCTCCGGCACGGAGACTGGGAACCGCTGCCGATGAATCGCCTCCTGGTCTACAAAAACGGGCAACGCATCTACGAAGGCGCCTCCCACGGCCACGAGTACATCGACAACCCGGAGGACCTGCGGTTCCTCGAAAACTTTGCTCTGCTGTAAGGCAAAAACGTTTCCAAGAGCACTCCGACGGGGTGCTCTTTTTTGATTCCATTTAAGGTCTGTGGTATATATATGGTAACGACCTTACTACTAATTCACACAGCAAGGAGTGTTTCCTATATGACGGAACTCTGGCAGGAAGTCGTCGCGTTCTTCGCGTCGTGGGGCGAGCGGTGGCCGCAGATCGTCATCGGCGCCGTCGTCTTCCTTCTGCTTACGCTTCTCTCGAAGAAGCTGACCGAACTCATCGGTTTCATCATCAAAAAACTGTTCACCCGCTGGCCGAAGACTGGCTCGGACATTTACGGAGCGCTCAAGAACCCGCTCCGGGTCTTCTTTGTTGTCCTCGGCGTGGAACTCGCATTCCTCATCATCTCGCCGGAGACGAAGTGGATGACCTTCATCGACAAGCTCTTCCGTATGGCGAACATTTCGCTCATCGCCTGGGTGCTTTTGAACTACACGCCCGCGGCCACACGGCAGATCATCCGCTTCAACGACGAGAAGAACGTCAACCAGTCCGAGGTGGCCATCCGGTTCATGGCGATCATCCTGCGCATCGTCATCGTCTCGCTGCTCGCGGTCATCCTCATCTCGGAGATGGGCTACAACATCAACGGCATCATCGCCGGTCTCGGCCTCTCCGGTCTGACCCTGTCCCTGGCCGCTCAGAACACGGCGAGCAACCTGTTCTCGGGCTTCGAGATCATTACAGACAAGCCCTTTGACGTGGGGGACTACATCGCCACCGCATCCGCCGAAGGCTTTGTCGAAGACATCACCATGCGCTCCACCCGCGTGCGCACCCGGGACGACCTCGTGGTCACCATCCCGAACGCCACCCTCATGAAAGAGGCCATCACGAACTACTCCCGCACGCAGCTCGGCAAGGCGGTCACGTTCCCCGTCAGCCTGACCTACGACACGACCACGGAGCAGCTGCAGCGCATCTGTGGCGATATACGCAAGTACCTCGAGGACAGCGACGACGTCGACAACTCGATCATCTCCGTCACCTTCAAGGACTTTGGCGATTCGAGCCAGGACCTCGAGGTCACGTACTTCACCGTGACGACTGACAAGTACGAGAACCTGAAGGTCCGGGAGGACGTGAACTTCGCGATCCGGCGCATCGTCGAAGAAGCCGGCGCGAGCTTCGCCTTCCCGACAACGACGGTGCATGTGGAGAAAAGCTAAACAGCATAACGATGTCCGTCGGATGTCATAATCGCACCGGAGCGTACTCCGGAGGAGTTGGAATCCAACCTCTCGCGAGGAGCGGACCTTATGACAGACGGCGGATCAGCGTTCTGCTGCTTCTATAATTGCAGAAAACACCCCCTGAGGAGCAGATCCTCAGGGGGTGTGTTGTTCTTCTTACTTCAGGAAGTCCAGCATGTACTCGACGGCGAGGTCGGTCTGGGCCTGCGGGAAGCAGTGGCCGGCGCCCTTGATGACTCGGTAGTCCGTTCCCTTCGGGAGTGCTTTGCGGACCTTCTTCACGTCGCCCTTCGAGACGAACATGTCGCGGCCTGCAGCCACATACTGCACCGGCGCTTTGATGTTCTTGAGTGTCTTGACATCCGGCTTTTTCACGTGGCCCGTGAAGAAGCCAAGGGACTCGCCGGCATCGGGGTCGGCGAAGGGAGCGGTGAAGCGCTTCGCGTCGAAGGACTTCGCGTAGTCCTTGTCCCAGCTCATGACGTACATGAACAGCTGGATGGGCTTGTTCAGACGCTTGATGACGTTCGCTTCGAGGGTGAGGAGTTTCACCATACGGTCCTGCGTGAACCGCTCCGCCTGCGCGTCCGTCGAGTTGCGCATGAACATCGGGGCGTTCAGGACGAGGGCCTTGACATGTTTCGGTGCGAGGAGCGCGACTTCCATCGCCACGGAACCGCCCATGGAGTGGCCGTAGAGGATGAAGCCCTTGCCGTCGTCGAGGTCGGCGATCATCTTTGCAATGACATCTTTCGTCGGGACGTAGTCGATGCCCTTGGTCTCGCGGGTCGAGTAACCGAAGGACGGCATATCGGCGCGATACACGGTGTAACCTTTTGCGTTCAGCTTTTCGACGAGTTCATCGTAGAACATGGTGTTCATCCAGAAACCGTGGAGGACAAAGACCTTGCCTTTTTCTTTGCCGGCCGCTTTGTCGACGCGGTAGTGGATGGCGTAGTCGCCGCACACCCAGTACTGGGAGTTCTCGAACGGCTTCAGTATGGCGCGTTCCTGCGCGGCTTTCTGGAACGGGGTCAGTTCGACGACCGGTTCCGCCGCGGTTTTTTTGCGGCTCTTTTTCCAAACATTTGACATGCCTCCTTACAGAGTCGAGGTACATTACTTCTTTATTATACATGTACAACTGTCAAATGAACAGTAACTTTTTGAGAGCACAAACTGAAGATTCTGTTTAGAAATATTCCGGCAGGTACGGCAATGTGAACTCCCAGGTATGGGCGAGGCACTCCTGCGCCGGCTTCACGATGGTCGCGATGGCCCAGGCATGGTTCCCGATGAGCCCGCCGCACTTGTGGACGTCATAAGGCACGCCGGCCGCCTTCAGTTCTTCAATGACATCGAAGGCTTCATAGCGCAGTTTGTCTCTCGTCGACCAGATGACGAAGGTCGGCGGGAAGCCGGGGCCGATGAGCGGAGACGCAAGTTTCCCCTCGTCCGTCTGCACCCAAGCCTTCGCCTCTTCATAAGACTTGTCGAGGAAGGTGGTAACGAACATCTTCATGTCCGGGAACTCGGACTGCCCCTTGTTCTCGTCCAGCAGGCGTTCCATGTCGATGCACCCGCAGATGTCGACAAGCGCTTTCGGTTTGAACTGCCCCGCGTGCCGGAATTTGAGGCCGGTGCGTTCGAGCCAGGAGGGGTCCATCGCCGCGGAACCCACATGCATGACATAGTAGCCGCCGGCACTCTCCCCTGCCACGACGGCGTTGTCCGGGTCGAAGCCCCACTCCTCCGCGTGGTCGAGGATGAAGTCGAGGGCGTCGTACACCTCCTGGACCTGGCCGGGGTAGGTCATCTGCGGGGCCCAGGTGTAGCTGACCGAAGCACAGAAAAAGCCCTTCTTCGCCCAGTTCATGATGTATGTGTTGCGCATGTCCGTCACGCCGGAGACCCAGCCGCCCCCGTGGATGTACACGAACAGCGGTTTCTTCTGCCCGGCGAGGTCCTTCCGGGAAATGGTGTTGATCCACTCCCGCTTCTTCGGGCCGTACGCCACTTTGTGGCAGTATTCGAGCTCTTCGGGCATCTTCCGGTACAGGATGGCCCAGGCCAGGCACTCCGTGAAGTTGTACCAGCCCTGTCCGAGCATGCCGCGCAGGTATCGTTTTGCATTCATATTCTTCTCCCCTTTCGCGATGTATGTTTCGTTTCAGCCCCATTATAGCACAGAAAAACACCCGCTCCGAGTCGGAACGGGTGTCGTTTGTTTCATGCAGTTGTCGGGCGATTTACTTCGCCACGATGTTCACGAGGCGGCCTTTGGGCTACCCATATGGCAGTACAAAAGGTACTGGTCATTTTTTCATCGCACTCCAATCTCGAAATTAACGGGCTATAGTACCTACTCTGCAGGTAATAGTACCCCGTCTCCTGATCCTGATAATACCCTCTGTACCGCAGTGGGTTCGCATTGGCGATAGCGAGTTGCGTGGTGTTGCCGGCTGTGGCGGGTGTTACAGTAAGGACTTCGCCCCAGGCACCGTAGGTGTAGGTGGCGATGAGCGTGCCAGCGTTATCGGTGATGCCAATGACGTCTCCCATCTGGTTCGTCAGGTAGAAGTACTGAGTCCCGTTGTAAAGGAAGCCGGTCGGGTTGCCGGAGTTGTCATACTGGAAATACATGGTGTTCGTCCCGTCTGTCTGAGACTGGATGACACCATCTTTTGTTGTGAAGTAGGTGGTCACTCCGTTGACCGTTTTGCTGGACCGGATGCCGGACTCGTCATAAGTATAGCGGTAGACGTCGGCTGTGCCGTTCTCGTCCTCCGGGTTCACAGTGATCTGTGAGAGTGTTCTTCCGTTCGTCCACTCAAACTCCATGTTGCCATAGGTCAGGACGTTGCCATTGGCATCGTAAGTCAGGCTTGTGCCATTGACGCTGGTCAACTCATCCGGCCAGGCAGAGTTCTCATTACCGAAGATCGTTGTTTCTTCAGGAAAGGATACATCGTTACTTCTGCTGGATAGTATAACAGATACGGGTCGTTTTTTACGCAGTCCAATTAAAGAATAACTATTATTTCGTCACTATTATTCCCAAGTAATAGGAGTCATGACTGTAAATGTTGGAGAATCACTATCGTCAAAATAAATATTTGTTTGTACATGGATTACTAAAGCATCTAACTTTTTCCTTATTTCTTTACTCGTTTGATTCGCCGATTTAATAATTAAATATAATGTGTAATCTTTTTTGCCAGACGATAATGCTTCTGGATAGTCTTTATGATATACACTCAACAAGGCTTCTCCTAACGTTGGCCTGCCAACAGCCCTATAATCCGTCAATGGGAATGATTTGCATTTTGTCCCCGGTAATACAAACCAGTCAATTCTATCGCATGGCTTGCCTAAAGAACTATTGTTTTCAATCGTTAAAATAATTTTATAAGCAGTATAGTCGCTCGGATGTCCCTTTATCTTTTCCACCTCATCATAATTCGTCTGATAGAGAAGAGCCTCGTCTAATGAACTCTTTTTGATTGTTTTGATTGTCCCTGTATTTTCAATACTAAAATTGCTATGAAGAATCGTGTTTTGTGAGTATATTTTGGCTCCAACGATACTCGCTATGACAAGTAACACTGTCTCGATTATGGCGACTATTTTATAAAACATAGTTAAATTATTAATCATAAGTTAAATACCCCTATATACCGGTCATCAAAAGCATCTGCTCGAACAGGCCCACTATGCTTCTTTCCACCGCGGTTCTCATTATGTCCATAATAGAAGACCCAGCTCTTATAAACTTGATCTACCATCATTGCGTGTGTACCATCGCCTTTTTTATAGTGCACATTATGGTCATTCAAATCACGTGGAGCAATCAAAAACATTACAGCGCCCCTTTTTATCTTCCCTTGCTGTGCTGCTTTATGAAGTGCTTTTGGGGTTTTATAAAGTTGCATCTTTATTCCTTTAGTATGTTGAATATATGTTTTTAAACCTTTCGCTGTTCCCCACGCATCTGTAACCTTTAGCTTTTTTCCTTTCACTTTCAAATAACACCATTTTGCTGTCATTTTCCAACCGCCTGCATGTAGGCATTGAGAAACAAAATTGGCACAATCGTAATTGCCTTGTTTAGGATATTCAGGATTGTAATTTTTCCAATATTTTTCTGCATATTTCAATGCAGCGGGCACGCTATACTCTCCCGTGTTATCTTTATAGTTGTTTGGATCATTCTCACAATATGTGAACAAGTTAAGTCCAACTGGTATATCTACATCCAAATATCGATAGTTGTCAACAGATAGGAACCGTAGTATTTGCGAGGAATAATAACGTGTTCGTAAATAATAGAACCCCGTCTCTTGGTCGAGATAATACCCTCTGTACCTTAGCGGGTTCGCATTGGCGATAGCGAGTTGCGTGGTGTTGCCGGTTGTGGCCGGTGTCACGGTTAGTACTTCGCCCCAGGCGCCGTAGGTGTAAGTGGCGATGAGGGAACCTGTATTATCAGAAATACCAATGACGTCTCCCATCTGGTTGGTCAGGTAGAAGTACTGGGTCCCGTTGTAAATAAAGCCTGTTGGGTTCCCGGAGTTGTCATACTGGAAATACATGGTGTTCGTCCCGTCTGTCTGAGACAGGATGACACCATCTTTTGTTGTGAAGTAGGTGGTCACTCCATTGACCGTTTTGCTGGAGCGGATGCCGGACTCGTCATAAGTATAACTGTAGACGTCTGCCGTGCCGTTCGGGTCGGTTGGATTGACCGTGATCTGCGAGAGCGTTCTTCCGTTCGTCCACTCGAACTCCATGTTGCCATAGGTCAGGACATTGCCGTTGGCATCGTAAGTCAGGCTCGTGCCGTTGACCGAGGTCAGCTCATTCGGCCAGGCGGAATTGCCATAGCTGAAGTTCGTAGTTTCCGCAGGAAGTGATGTGTTTTCGTAAACTTTGGTCTTCGAGAGGATGTTGCCTCGCTGGTCGTAGCTGTAAGTTTCAGTGAATCCATTGGCGGTGTCCACGGTCTGCGTCAGCTGGCCGTACCGGTCGTAAGTGTAGGTCTGCTCTGCAGAGCCATAGCCGGTGCTTGTGATCCGGTTCTTGGAGTCGTAGGTGTTCACCACATCGATCGTGGTGTTATCGGCAAGCGTGATCGCCTTGCTCGTGATGTTCTCTTTCGAGTCATAGCTGTAAGCTGTCGTGAACGCCGGGTTATTGTTATAACTGACCGCCTCTGTAGCAACGTTATTGCTACTGTTGTTCGTGAAGCTGTAGCTCACAGCGTTTGAACCTGCCGTGAATGTGGTCGACCGGTTCGTGACCTGACTCGAATAACTTGTGCCAAAGTGGCTTTCGTTGATGGTCGTGACCACAGCGTCTTCGCTGTCCACCTGGTCTTCGTTAGAGGACTGGGTGTAAGTCTGGACCACCGAGTCATCGCTCAGCTTTGTAACTGTTACGCTATCATTGCTGCCATAAGTATACCTTAAACCGGTGTCATAATTCACCTTTTCGGTGAGCTCATTGTCGGAATTGTAACTGTAAGTCACATAGGCTGCATTGTTATCGTTCCGCTTTTCAGAAATCAGATTCTTGTTGGAGTCATAATAATAGTTGATGACGTCATCGTTCGCATAGGTTACTGTCTGAAGAAGGTTCGTGGCGTTCTCATAACCATAGAGGACTTTCTGGACACCATTCACCTGGACCTGGGTCAGTTCCCCATGGTCTCTGTAATAGAACTTGTAGATGTCGAATTCTTCTCTGGTCTTGCAGCCTCTGTCATTGTAATAGTAATGCGTCGTCTTTCCGAGCCGGTTGGTCTCCGAACTCAGAGTGTTATTGGATGCATAGACATAGGTGGTTCCAGCAGAACTGTCACTGTAAGTGTTGGCGGACGGAAGACCATCAAGAGTAGCGTCATAATCTTCCGGACCGATCTCCTGAACGACTCTGCCAAGAGAGTCATACAGTGTTCGGGTCACATCGCCCTTGACATCAGACTTTAAGGTCCTGCCGGCTGCGTCGTAGACGGTGCTGGTGGTTTCCGTGTTTGTGCTGTTGGTGGCAGTTGATGTTGTCAGTGTTCGATTGAATAAGTCGAAGGTATTGTCGGTTACGGTCAGGGACGAAGAGGTCTGTCCGGTCGTCGCATCCGTTTCCGTCTTTGCTACCGAAGTTCGGGTGGTGTTGCCATACTGGTCATAAACATATGTGGTAGTCTCACTGTTCAGAGAGTCCACGGTCTGCGTGACCAGGCCATTATCGTAGGTGTAAGTGACGGTCTCGAAGCAGGAAAGGCTCGCGTCATAGCTTTCCGGAGCAGTCCCTGTGTAACTCTTCTTGAGCGTCGCGGTCAGCTTAAGGTCTCCTTCTGCTCCGCCGTTTTCGTTGGCTCCATAGTAGACGTAATAGGTCGTCCCGTCCGGAGAGGTTTCCCGGACAAGCTGTTTGGAACCGTTGTAAGTGTAAACGGTCTGCTGATTGTCGTCATCGACGGTTTTCGTCAGGTTCCCTTCTGCATCGTAGGTATAAGTAGTTGTCTTATTCCCGACTGTCTCAGAAGTCACCTGATACTGGTCATTATAGGTGTATTCCGTGGTCTCCCCGTTTTCGTCGGTGGAAGAGGTCACCAGGAACGCGTCGTTGTAGCTGGTGCTGGTCGTGTTCGTGTCCGAACTGTAGGTCGAAACCGTGATGTTCGCGTCATCGTAGGTGTAGTTTGTGTAGAACCCGGAGTCCCAGAGTTCCTTGGTTACACGGCCGGCATTGTTGTACTGGATGTTCTTGTCGAGAGACTTGGTCATGGTATAGACGCCGGATCCGGTGGACGTTTCGATATAACTGTAAGAGCCGATGGTCACGCCTGCCTGGTCCACGACCCCCGTCAGGTTGCCATTATTATCATAGGTATAAGTGATGGTATTGTTCGCGGGATCCGTGACAGAGGTCACGTTTCCGTCACTATTGATGGCAACGGTGTAGTGTCTTGCGTTCGTCGCGCCATCGTAAATATCGACACCGTTGCTGCTCCAGTCAAAGGTGATCTGGTCTCCGTACTTCGAGGTGATTCGGGACAGTTTCTTGTCTGTTCCGTAGAAATAAGACGTATCGTCGATCGCCACCTGATAGCTGGTGATATCGTTGTTATTGTCTCGGTTGATGGTCAGGGTATAACCATTCAGTTCATTCTTATAAAGGTTTGTGTTCTCCTTCACGAAGGTCAGTTCCGTTGCATCCGGCAGTGTCACTTTGTAGACGCTGCTGTTTTGCTTTTTGACTTTGGAGTCCGTTGCAAAGAACCAGCTATGATCTGCCGAGTCATAGCTTCTGGTGAAGTCGAAGTTCACGTTCCGGTAGGACAGAGAGCAGTCCGTGTTGCTCTCGCTGTAAGAACCATAATACTTCGAAACAGACGCAATGTCCTTGTGGATGACGACGCCGTCGTCTCCGAGTCTTGCATAAACCGTCGTGGTTTCAAAGGCAGGAACCGTGAAGGGTCCGGTGTACTCTTCCCAGGTGCCTTCCGCGCCGACTTTGTACTGGATCTCATCCGTGTTACTCGTCGTGTTCACGAGACCGACCAGCTGGCCGTCCATGTAAAACTGCGGGACACCGGAGGAGACGGTTTCCGTTCCGATGTTTCCGGCGTTGTCTTTGACCTTCACCTGATTGGTGGTGGAGTCCGCGTCCACGTCGGCATAGTTGTTTTGCTGCCAGTTCGTTCCGCCGTCGAAGCTGTAGGAAGCGATGCCGGAATTATCATCGGTGGCATCGACAGTGTAGTTCACTTTGTCTTCTTCAGTGCTCTCAGACACATCGATGCTGTTGATGGCGGGAGCCACATTGTCAAACATGGAAACGTTGATCGCCGTCGGAGGCGATACATTGCCCGCGTTGTCGATGGCATAGACGTAGAAGACGCCGCCTTCGGACATCTGCTTGTCTTCGCCGAAGGTCCACTCGCCCGGGAACTCGATGCTCGAGAAGCTGTAGGCCCACATGCCGGAGGCGTCATCGGTCGAATGTGCATGGAGCGTGTAAGGCTGGTTCGTCCAGGACGTCGGGATGCCCGTGATGTCCGGCGAAGACGGCTTGACCTTGTCGATATACTGGATGGTCTGAGACCCGAGGTCCAGAATGTTGCCGTCGTTGTCCCTTACCTTAATATATACTGTGCAGTTCTCTTCAAAGGTCTTCGTGTTGGATGCCTGCCAGTAGTTCGTGCTGGCATCCGTGCTGAATGAATAGGCTTCACTTGCAAGGCCAGAGCCGGAGTCTGCCGCACCATCGACAGATAGCGTCACATTCTGATTGGTCCAATAGGTGGCATTGCCGGAAACGCCGGTGGCGGTAGGCGGAGTGGTGTCGTCCGAATAGTTCACGACCGCATAGGGCCGATAGCTGGAAGTCGTATAGTCTCTGGTGGCAAAGGCACGCCAGTTGTATGCGTGGTTCGTTTCTTCGTTGGAGACAAAGCAGAGCCCTAAGTTCTGGCCCCATCCCTGAGCTCAGGCATTGACCGCTGTTTGGATGTCGAACTTGTACCAGTGACTGCTGTTTGGATTGTCGATGGATGCTGCTTTGGAGGTGTCGACAATGTCCCTTGTGTAGCCGGACATCATGGCAGAAACTTCCAGGCGGTTTTTCACCATGGAAGTCTGGCAAAGGAGCTCCACCAAAGCACCAATGACCAATACAGCCGCCAAAACGACAGCAAGGATCTTTTTCCAAAGCTTGACTTTGACAGCGTCTTCGTATTGATACTGCAGCATTTCATTACTCCCTTTCGATGGACCTTTGCTTGAAAGAGAGTACATGGGTCTGTGCTACACTCTCAGGCAATTCTGTTGTTCATACTTTGTTCTCATTTTCGCATTCTTCTGCTCCATTTTCAACACAAAGCCCCATAAAAATTGAACTTTGTGAGTTCCGTACAAACTCAAATCCACTTGCTTGTGCAACTTGACCTGTGTTTTCGGTCAACTCCGACAGGTGTCTGTCCTGTTCTATTTCACGACCTTTGTTTTGACGACGACCTTCTTTGCCACCGACTTTTTCTTCGGTTTTTGTTTGCGCACCCGCTTTGGAAGGTTCTCATCCTGCAGTTCTCTACCCTTGGGGTCTGAGGCCGCAATAAAAAGGAGGTCTTTTTCCAAACCAAGGACTTCCAGGACAGCGGCCACTTTGCCGATTGAGACGGAGGGAAGACCCTTTTCCACGTTTAATACTGTTACCGCTGTCGTTCCGGCTCTCTCTGCCACTTCGTTTACCGTGAGGTTTCGTCGAAGCCTTGCCTTGCGAATCTGTTTGCCCGTGGTTTCCAGATAGTCTCGCGCGCTCATAAAGCACCTCTTCTAAAATATAGTTTACTTTATTATATCAAGTAATATATTAGTTATACCATATTTTTTAACGAGCAACAAGCCTCCGGCACATGCCGGAGGCTTGTTGCGTTTTCCCATGATTCATCATACGACCCATGCAGGACAGAGCCACGTCGACCGATCTATCGGCACGAGTTCATCAGCCATGCACAGGACGACCCCCGGCTTGACGTTGAGACCCAGTTTTTCCAGCACACTGAAATGCTTGTCGGGAGTCTTTGGGGCCTTAGATTTCTTGATTTCGATCGGCCAGACACGGTCCCCTTCCACGATCAGAAGATCGATCTCTTTCCCGTCAATGTCCCGGTAATAGTAGAGGTCCGGCGTCTTCCCGGCGTTCAGATAACTTTTCACGATCTCGGAAACGACATAGGTCTCAAAGAACGCCCCGTCCATCGCCCCGTGTTCCAGGACTTCTCCGGAAGGCCAGCGGCAAAGGTATGCGGCAAGTCCGGTGTCCATGAAATAGACCTTGGGGGTCTTGACCAACCGTTTGGTGATGTTGTTATAGTAGGGCCGCAGGAGAAACAGGATTCCGGACCGTTCCAGAATAGAGACCCACTCTTTTGCGGTAGGCTGTGAGACCCCAATGGCTTTGGCAATCTCCGAGTACTTCAGTTTCTGCCCTGTACGAGCCGCCATGTAAACCAGAAAGTCTGAGAACTCATGGAGTTTCCCAATATTGGCATACCCCTTGATATCCTTTTCGAGATACGTATTGATGTAGTCTGCGTAGTACCGCTCAGAGGCTACGTCAGAGGCCACGATCTTCGGCATGCCGCCTCGATAGATCTCATCGAACAGTTGGTGCACGTCTGCTTTTTCCCGAAGAGGGACCCTCTGCTTCAAGTCATCGATGGTTGGAGAAAAAAGCGACGGCGGGCAGCCTGCGATCTCGGATCGGCTGAGGGACGACAGTTCCAGGACCGCCACTCGTCCGGCAAGAGACTCCGAGACGTCTTTCATCATGGCAAACTTCTGTGAGCCGGTCAGCCAGTAGAGGCCTGCCGCATCTTCGCCGTTCAATGCCTTTTCATCGACGATCCGTTTGAGTTCCAGAAGAATCGACGGGACTCTTTGGAATTCATCGATGAGTAGCGGTGCCCCATAAGTTTCAAAAAACAGAGCAGGGTCCTGCTCCGCCAGCCGGCGGGCATTGAAGTCATCCAGTGTCACGTAGCGGCGATCCGTTTCTTTCAGATGATGGAGCATGGTCGATTTTCCGACCTGACGCTGACCGCACACCATGACCACCGGATAGGTCCTCGATGCCTCCAGGACCTGTTGTTCCAGGTGACGTGAGATATACATAGGCGCCTCCTTGGTTCGATAATTCTAAAGTGTGACTTTATTATACTCGGAGTTTCCGTGCCCGTCAACACCGTAAAGATCCCCCGGAGCTTCAGCTCCGGGGGATCCCTATCTCTTGTCTTACTTCGCCACGATGTTCACGAGGCGGCCTTTGACGTAGAGTTCCTTGATGATGGTCTTGCCCTCAAGGGCAGCGGCCACTTTCTCGTCGGCTTTGGCCAGTTCCAGCGCGCCGGCTTCATCGATGTCTGCCGGGACGTTGATGCGGTTCTTGATCTTGCCGCTGACCTGGACGGCGATCTCGATGGTCTCATCGACACATTTCGCTTCGTCGTAAGTCGGCCAGGCGATGAGCGCCAGAAGGCCTTCGGCCTCGGCGCCGTTCGCAGCAGCTTCCGCTTTCCAGCCCTGGGCTTCCCAGACCTCTTCGCAGACGTGCGGGGCGAACGGGTTCAGCAGCTGGAGGAACGTTTTAAGCTCGGCACCGTTGATCGCCTTGTTGTCATAGACCTGGTTGATGAGGGTCATAAGCGCGGCGATGGCGGTGTTGAACTTCATGCCTTCAATGTCTTCCGTGACCTTCTTGATGGTCTTGTGGAAGGAGGAGCTGAGTTCCGCGGAGTACTCGGTGGCATCCTTGTCGGTCAGCAGTTCCTGCAGGCCGTAGGTACGGTCGATGAAGCGCTTGCAGCCCTTGACGGAGGCTTCGCTCCAGGGAGCGGCCTTCTCGTAGTCGCCCATGAAGAGGACGTAGGTACGAAGGACGTCCGCGCCGAACTGGTCGACGACATCGTTCGGGTCGACGACGTTGCCCTTGGACTTGGACATTTTATCGCCATCCGGGCCAAGGATGAGGCCCTGGGCGGTCCGCTTCGCGTAGGGTTCCTTCGTCGGGACGACCCCGATGTCATAGAGGAACCGGTGCCAGAAGCGGGAGTAGATCATATGACGGGTGACATGCTCCATGCCGCCGTTGTACCAGTCGACCTGGCCCCAGTACTTGAGCTTCTCGGGGTCGGCCAGCGCCTTGTCGTTGTGGGGGTCGATGTACCGCAGGAAGTACCAGGACGAACCGGCCCACTGGGGCATGGTGTCGGTCTCTCTGCGGGCAGGGCCGCCGCACTTCGGGCAGGTGCAGTTGACGAACTCGGGGATCTTCGCGAGGGGCGATTCACCGTCCGTACCCGGCTCGAAGTTCTTGACTTCCGGCAGCTTCAGGGGAAGTTCGTCGTAGGGCACGTGGGTCATGCCGCACTTGTCGCAGTAGATGATCGGGATGGGCTCGCCCCAGTAGCGCTGGCGGTTGAAGGCCCAGTCTTTCATCTTGAACTGGACACCCTTCTCGCCGAGGCCCTTTTCCTGGAGCCAGGCCGCCATCTTCTCGATGGAGTCTTTCTTGTTGTCGAGACCGTTCAGGAAGTCGGAGTTCACCATCTCGCCGTCGCCGGTGTAGGCTTCCTTCGATATATCGCCGCCCTTGATGACTTCGATGATGTCGATGCCGAACTCTTTCGCGAAGTCATAGTCACGCTGGTCATGCGCCGGGACCGCCATGATGGCGCCGGTGCCGTAACCCATCATGACGTAGTCCGCCACGAAGATGGGGACTTCCTTGCCGTTGACGGGGTTGATGCCGGTGAGGCCTTCGATCTTGACGCCGGTCTTGTCCTTGACGAGCTGCGTTCTCTCGAACTCGGTCTTCTTCGCGCACTCTTTGCGGTACGCCTCGATGGCGTCCATGTTGCCGATGCGGTCAGCATACTTGTCGATCATCGGGTGCTCGGGCGCCATAACCATGAAGGTGACGCCGAAGAGGGTGTCGGGACGGGTCGTATAGATGCGAAGCGTCTCGTCGTCGGTGCCCTTCACGGGGAAGTTGACGAATGCGCCGGTGGACTTGCCGATCCAGTTGACCTGCTGACGACGGATGTTCGGCAGGTAGTCGACGGTGTCGAGGCCTTCGAGCAGCTTGTCGGCATACTCGGTGATGCGCAGGTACCAGACGTCCTTGGACTTCTGGACGACGTCGGAGTGGCAGATGTCGCACTTGCCACCCTGGGAGTCCTCGTTGGAGAGAACGACCTTGCAGGAGGGGCAGTAGTTGACGAGGGTCTTGTCCCGGAAGGCGAGACCGTGGTCGAACATCTGCAGGAAGATCCACTGGGTCCACTTGTAGTAGTCCTCTTCGGTGGTGTCGACGACACGGGTCCAGTCGAAGGAGTAACCGACCTTCTTGAGCTGGTCCGTGAACTTCGCGATGTTCTGGTCCGTCACCTGACGGGGGTGCATGCCGGTCTTGATGGCATAGTTCTCGGTCGGCAGGCCGTAGGCGTCAAAGCCGATCGGGAACAGGACATTGTAGCCCTCCATGCGGCGTTTGCGGGACACGACCTCGAGGCCCGAGTAGGCCTTGATGTGTCCGACGTGCATGCCGGCGCCCGACGGATACGGGAACTCGACAAGGCCGTAGAACTTCGGCTTTTCGGAGAAGTCGACGGCATGGAACACACCGGCGTCTTCCCACTTGTCCTGCCATTTTTTCTCGACAGATTTAAAGTCGTAGGCTTTCATTTCTTCAACTTCCAATCGTTAGATATTTGATACTTAAAAAAGAAAAAAGTTTCGTGAGATGTCGCACCGACCTTCGAGGCGAGCGAAAGCTTTTTTCTAGAATTTATACTTCGATCTCCTCGGCGTCTGCCCAGAGGCGCTCGAGGTTGTAGTGGTTGCGGGCGTCGGGCTCAAAGATGTGAGCGATGACACTGCCGAAGTCGATGAGGTACCAGTCGGAGGCCTTGCCTTCGAGGTGTCCGGGGACACCGGCTTCCTTCATCTGGAACTCGACTTCTTCCGCGAGGGACTTGACCTGGGTGCTGGACGTACCGGTCGCGAGCACGAAGTACTCGGCGACGAAGGTGAGGTCCGCGACCTTCAGGACTTTGACTTCCTGGGCTTTCTTGCTGTCCAGGACTTCCGCGATTTTTTTGGCTTCTTCTAAGCTGGTCATTAAATGGGATTCCTCCAATATATTTAGTGGGGCGCGTCGACCTTGGCGACTTTCGCCCGAGCTTCGGCTTCTTCTTTCGCGGCGGCAGCTTCGAACTGCTCGCCCATCAGTTCTGCGACTTCGTTGTACATCGCGAACGTGTCATAGTTGACTTTCCGGTAGCGTTCGAGCAGAGAGATGAGGGTGAATCGCCCACCGATGAGGATGGCTTCGTCCAGGTTCCGATAGGCGGCTTCCCGCACGCGCTCCACACCGGGGTAGTCCCGCTCGATGGAGACGTAGTCGGCGACGTAGAGCACCTTCTCGAGGGGGCTCATGTTCGGGCGGCCGGTTGTATGGTATTTTATAGCACGGATCATGTCCGCGTCAAGGATGCCCAGCTCGTCCCGCATGAAGGCGGCGCCGGCGGGGGCATGCCACAGTTTCTTGTTCTGGATGACGTGGTCCGGAAGGGCGTCTCCCAGCTGCTCCATGTACCGTTCCTGTTCGTCCCAGGGGCGGTTTTTTTCGATGTCGTGGAGCAGGCCGCAGAGGTACGCTTTGCCCGTGTCCACGCCGTTGAGTTCCGCGAGTTCCTTCGCGCAGTCCGCCACGTTCAGGGAATGGATGTAGCGGCGCTCATCGACCTGTTTTTTGAGGAGGGCCTTGTATTCCTCTACTTTACTGAGGTGCTCTTCCAGTTCTTCCAGCGTCAGTTCGCGGGTGCCCGCCGTGCAGACGTTCGCGGCTTCCGCCGACTGGATGGCCACTTCGAGTTCGGGGTTTGCGGGGTTCTCCCACAGTTTCTTGTAGTCGCTCATAGGTAAAGCTCTCTTTCCAGGATGTACGCGAGGACCTTCGGGTCCAGGAGCGTTTCCAGTTTTGCTTTGGCGATTTGCCGCGCGTGCTGCGTCACCTTCGTCGAATGTCCGTCGGCGGCACGGATGCCCGCCGCCTCCTTCACCAGCGCCCGCACCTCGGTGGAACTCACCGGGAAGGGTTCGCTCTCAAAGAAGAGGAACCGTCCGGCGTCGTACTGGTCCGGGTAGGTGGTTTTCGCGAAGGTTTGGAGCTCCTCGACGCTGCACGCGTGGCTCCGGATGGTGGAGACGAGGACGGCGTCCTCGAGGACCTTCTCCGGGCGCACCCAGTGCGGCAGGTACAGGAGCATGTCGTCGCCCATCAGGAAGTAGAGTTCGACGGGCGTTTTCGCCCCGGTCTCCGGGTCGACCTCGTCGTACTGCTCATGCAGTTCTTCGAGGGTCATCCAGGTGTAGCTGGCGCCCTGCCGGCGGACTTCGATGTCCGAGACTTCGAAGGGTCCGTTCTCGAGCTGCAGGTTGCACATGAGGAGCCGGTCTTCGCCGGAGGCGAGGTCCGGAGCCGCTTTGTGGGGCGGCACGTAGGTCGGGATGATGAGGATCTTGTCGAGGGGCAGGCCGGCGGCAGCCATCTGCTCGTGGAAGTCCTCCACGATGTGCCGGTGGCCAAGGTGCGGCGGGTTGAACGTTCCCCCGAAAATTCCGATGCGCATAGGGTGTGTCCTCTCTGGTACTCTCGCTTGGGTCCTTTCGCTTGCTTTTGTCAGTGCGGCGCTCTGTCCGGCAGTTTCTGCCCGGACTCTCTTGCCCGGCGCACTCACTGATCTCTTGCCTCAAGTCACAAGTTCCTAGTCCTAGTCTCTAACTCTAGCTCTAACTCTAGTCTCTAGCCCTAGTCTCTTGCTTCTTGATTTCTTATCTCTTATTTCTGAGTTTATGAGTGCCTTTTCTCTCCAGTTTCGCCTGACGCTTCTTCGCGGCTTTGGCTTTCTGGATGTTCTTCTCTTTCTGTTTTTCCTTGTCGTGCTTCTCCTGGCTGTAGCGGTACAGGATGATGACACCGCCGACGACACCGATGACTTCCGCACCGGTCGCCTGCGCCAGTTCCTCGGCCGCCTCTTTCGGGGAGATCGGCGTGGTCTCGAGGAGCACGCGGACTTTGATGAGCTCTCTGGTGGTGAGCGCCTCATCGACTTGTTTATAGAAGGCCTCGGACAGACCGCCCTTGCCGATCTGGAAAATGGGTTCCAGATGGTGGGACTCTGCGCGGAGGGCCGCTCGTTCTTTACTGGTCATTCAGTGGTTACTCCTTGGAACTGCAACCATCGCAGCTCGTAATTCGTTGTTTTTCTTGGCTTTTGCTTTGCTCTCAGCTTTTGCCTTAGCTCTCAGCTCTAGCCTTCGCTCTCAGCTCTAGCTTTTTCTCTCAGCTTTTGCTTTCGCTTTAGCTCTAGCCTTTGCTCTTAGCTTTGCTTCGAGTTTCAGCTCTCACTGAGCGCTTTTTATAACTCTCTTTTCAAGATGTCATACATGTTTTGAAGCCCGCGGCTGCGGTGGGACTGGCTGTCCTTGACCGCCGGCGGCACTTCGCCGAAGGTCTGGTTGAACTCGCCCTGTGCCGCCTGCTCGTTGGACTCGGTGCCGGCGGTGGAGACGAGGAACAGCGGGTCGTAGCCGAAGCCACCGCTTCCATGCCGTTCGTGGGCGATTCGCCCATAGCACTCACCACGGGTCACGAATTCACGGCCGTCGGGGAACACTGCTGCGACGGCCGCCACGTAGTGGGCGGTGCGCTGCTCGTCCGGGACGCCGGACTCGTCGAGGAGACGCAGGAGCTTGTCGTTGTTCGCCTCGTCGTCGCCGTTGGCCTCTCCGTCCCCGCTCCAGCGGGCGGAGTAGAGACCCGGCGCGCCGTCGAGGGCGTCGACGCACAGCCCTGAGTCGTCCGCGAGCGTCGGGACCCCGGCGAGCAGACAGCCCGCCCGCGCCTTCAGGAGTGCATTCTCCTCGAAGGTGGTCCCGGTCTCTTCGACATCCGGGTATTGCAGTCCGAGTTCGCCGGCGGTCTTGATCTCGATGCCCAGGGGCGCGAGGATCCGCTCGAACTCGACCTTCTTATGTTTGTTTTGCGTTGCGATCAAAAAAATCATGTATATTTCCTGTGTAATATTATGAATCGTTGCTTTGCTATGAATTGTTGCTTTACCTTTACCGGCTCAGAACTTTTCCATTCGTTTTCACTCAAATGGACCGAGTTGTTCCGTCTCGCTAAGCTTCATTTTCATACCTGGAAGCCTCTTTTCGGCTTTCAGGTATGACTTTTTGAACCCTGTATACCTTCGTTTTCATACCTTTGAACCTCTTTTTGGCTTTCAGGTCTGACTTTTCGAGCTCTGCGCGCCTTCGTTTTCATACCTTCGAACCGCTTTTTGGCTTTCAGGTCTGACTTTTCGAACTCTGCG
>Ga0310695_10003488_pt1 | contig 30720 bp, 23 predicted proteins | sample RumenRJG_04DNA_FD_203882 | JGI IMG/M metagenome (GOLD analysis project Ga0310695, IMG submission 203882) | Bovine rumen microbial communities from Lethbridge, Alberta, Canada - RJG_04 (v2) (version 2) | ecosystem: Host-associated > Mammals > Digestive system > Stomach > Rumen | place: Canada...
CTTTTACTTATCAGTATGTATATGAAACAGTTGGTCAAAACACCAATAATGATACGATGCCTTGGGGTAAAAAAGCAATTTTTGATAAAAACGGCTTTTTAAATTTATTCCATTATACAGTTGGTGATAATCATAATTATAATATCCCTTATCAAGATTATGACGTAACAAAAATTGGCGAAACTGATAAAAGACTTACAGAGTCTAAATATATCGAAACAGACACAGGACGTAATATTGGCATAATCGAGCCGAATTTCCGAAAGTATGACAATATCAATAATTTCACATCGGAAGTAAAGGCATTAATGTCAAGAGATTTTGACGATTATACCAAAAATTTAGTTAAGCCTTTTAATATTAATGATTATTACGATTATCTTAACATTAAGCATAATATTCGCCCTAAATTTGGTTCTTCTGCTAAATTAATGACTATTAACGTTCCAAATGGTAACGGTGATAATTTAATACCGACAGAAAAGGTTCAAACAAAAATTGATTTAAATTTTACTTATGGTTTTAGTGCAGATGATGAATCTAAAGTTATTAAACCCCAAGACATAAGTTTAAAAGAAACGGGACGTTTAGAAGATAGTTATTCTAATTTTACAATTACTTTTATCAATGGTCTTGATGATGATTTGGATACGAAGACAAATGTAAGTTTGTTCGGTCAAAAATATTATTATAAAAACAACGCAAAGGGTCGAGCATTTTTGTTTTTAAAATCAATTGCGTCTAAATTTTATAATTATGAAAAAATTTACGATGATATTCTAGATTATGAAGTCTTTTCGTTATATTCACCTAAATTGATGCTGTTACTGATTGGTGCGACAAGTATCAACCAAGTAATCAATCCTGAAGATGGTAAGATTAATGAAATTAACATGTTTAATGAATTAAGCGGTCGTTTTTATAAAGATTGCGTGTCATTATTCAATAATTGGGTGGATGATGATAACGGCTTTAAACGTATTGATTACGCTTTAGGTGTTAATTTTAATGACAAGACGGTTGAAATGGATGATACGTTTAAGGACACTTATTATGCATACTTAAAAAATGATGATGGATATAAGTTCTATATTAATGAAAATTCATCTATTAATGACTTTTTGGTATCAGAGGTATTGACTCCATATTTAATTATCAAAAACAACCCTTGTGGTTTCAATCGTTCAAAGACAGCAACAAATAAAAACTGTTATGAATATCGACTTAATCAAAATAACACTAAAATTTATATTGCAGCATTTTGTGAAAAGTTGAGAAAAGAAAGTGCAAATCTCACAGCAACAACGTCATCGAACACTGATATGTCATATAATCAATTAAACACAAGTAAGCACATTAAAATAAGCCTTTATCGTTATTTTAAAACGCTATATGATACTTGGTTATGTGCAAGTGATGAAAACTATTGGGATTTGGAGAATTTCTTTATTCCAAATTGGCATTTCATCGATTGCTATTATAACGATGCAAGTGATATCTTGATAAACTTAGATTTATTTGCTTCTGAAATAATATATTCACAATCTAATGATGGCTATCAATTATTGTCGTTCTTGTCGAAAATAACCGCAAGGTCAGAATTTAATCTTCAAACGGTTCAAAATTTCATTTCATTGCATAATGATACTGATTCAAAAGAATACCGCAAGATTGAAAATTTATTCAAGGCAATACCATTTTCAGAAATAAATTTTGATGAAATTGGTACGCACCCTCATTTTGTGCTATTGTATAATTATGCACCATCTATGAATTTAAATGAAACTGAAGGTAGTTTCAATAGTGATGGCTTTGATATTGACAGTAGCGTTATCCCAGTTCCAAAAGCAATCTCTTCTAAGAAAATAAGCGACAAATCGCCAATGATTCCTGCGTTTGGAGTTACTTACGGAATGCAGAACCAATCTTATTTCAATAGCATTGAAGTCGGAATGGAAAAACCATTGGTTACTGAGCAGTCTATAAAGGCTGAATTTATGATTGGAAGTATGAACTCAATGTCGCAGAATAACGAAAATGCTGGAGAAGGCGAAAAACCAAGGCAAATATTGTTCTTAGGACAAGATTTATATACAGTATATTCTAACCAATCATATACTTGTAATATCAGAATGATGGGTGATGCTTATATACAGCCGTTAATGTATTTTCAGTTAAACAACGTGCCGATGTTTAGAGGTGCTTATTTGATTGAAAAAGTAACCCATCATATTGAACCTGGAAATATGGTTACAAATATTGTTGGCGTTAAAATGGCAGCAGTACAGACACCTAAAATTTCCGATTATTGGGTTAATACTTCAGATACAATTGAAGAGGCTGAAAGCGTAGAAGAAGATGAAGCAGAAGTTGCTGATTGCGACAATAATTGTACCTACAAATTCTTTTCACCAGAATTACCTGAAGGAGACGGCATAAAAATGTCTAATGCTGAATTGAATATGTCTGTCAACGATTACGCTAAAAAGCACGGAAAATGGCAAGTTTCAATGGCTAATAAACGAATCAATACAATTTTGGATTTGATTACAGCGACAATTTTGGCAGAAAATCCACCATCAACGTATGGAGAAACCGCAGCGTATGGAGTCGCAGTTGTTATCTATAATAAATGGATAAAGCAAAAACAGAATCTTACTAAAGTATTCTTACCACAGCATCATGACATACGAGGATTGGTGAAATTTGAAGGCAATAATAGTGAAATTGAAAAAGCGAGAAATATTGCAAAGGACGTATTTTCAAAAAGTGCAAGCGTTATTGTTAATAAAGAGGCTTATGTTAAAAGACCATTGAATAAATACAATAACGGTAAAATAGATGGCCGTTCATCAACTAAACGTGTTGAAATGTCCGATGCGCAAGAAATCGATGGGTATTGCTCTACATTAGGCTATGATATTACATATCGTCCACGAACTAATTTGGAAGTGTCAAGCGGTGATATAAACAATTATAATAACGGTCAACGTTCGCCTTGGCATTATGCAAATTACGCATTTCAAGCGGATGCTAAGAATAATACTGCACACGTATTCGTTAGCGGTATGCTGAACGGCAAAAAAATGAAATATTGGAAACCACAGCCTAAAAAATCAGACAATACCAAAAACGAAGATAATGCTTTCTTGGAAGCAATTAAGCAAACGTGTAATTATTCAAAAAATATTCATATTGAAAATCTTGCATTTAAGAAAAATGGCAATGTAATGGTTTTTACGGCAAAAAATGGTGAGCAAATGGCTCAATTATTTGATATTTTAGTGAATACTTACTATGATTATTGCGAAAAAATACAATATGTAACATCTTCTTTAAGTAATGATAGTTTACCGACACAGATAAATGTGGTTAGAGGAAAGAATGCTAAGAAAGAAATAACCGTAATTGTTAACGGTAAGGTACTTCCGTTTGTAATAAACGGCGATTCAAACAACATTCCGACTAAATTTAAAAAATCTATCTTAAAGAAATATGATAATGAAAGTAATTTAAAGCGAATATCGTCAGAATGTTTAAATTTTTCAACAATTATCAGCAAAAATCCAAAAAATTGGACTGTAATAGTGAAAAATGTTTTAAATGCTAATATTACGCTTGAAAGTTGTAGCCGAGTAAGTTCAACAGGAGCGATTAGTGGTAAAAATAATGATAAATATGAGTATAATACTAAGTAATGAGTACGGTTTTTTATGCTGAAAAATGTGCAAAATATGCTGCAAACCATATGAAGGCTAAAAGTCTCCATAAATGCGCAACATATGTAAGAAATGCAATAGAAAATGAAAATGGTGGTAATCTTCAGTTGAAAGGCCATCCAATATACGCATCATCTTATTATCATCATATGGAAAAATGGGGTTTTAGGAAAGTTTTTGAAGGTACACAACGTGAATTTTCGACTTTTAAGCCTCAAAATGGAGACATTTCTGTCATTGCAGGAAAAGTGCCAAACAAAAAGAACTCTGCAATTGGTCATATCCAAATTTATTACAATGGAAAATGGATATCAGATTTTCCTTGTTCAACAGCATGGTGTTATAATGACAAATCACGTCCTTTTGCAATTTGGAGGCATAAAAATAGGCAATGATTGAACTGTTTAATCAAAAAAATGAGTGGAAATAATAAATTCACTCATTTTTTGTTTGCTTTTATTATTTTTTTACTAATTTTGCAGCAATTATGGAATGTTTTGGTTATATTATAACGAATAGTGATTTACAAAGTAATCCGTTCGTAAAAGTTTTGGAAAAATTTGATGATGTCGAAGACAAGGATAAACCAATCCTTATTGTCGGCTATTATCATGCAAAGGAAATTTTTGGGGATAAATGTAATATCCTTGAAAAGAAAATTATTGGTGAAAAAAATATATATTGGACTTTTGGTATCAATGAAAGACGTGATGAATATATCGTTGATATTCAAAAATTCAATGAATTTGTCATTAATAATTTATTAAATAATATTAATTATTATTATATTAATATAATTTTAATAAAATATAATAAACTTAAAAATTTAATTAATATAATTAATAATAATTATAATAAATATATTTATATATATAATAATATGATTTATATTTATTATGAAAATTATATAATTGGAATTTCAATAAATATTATAAAATATTTTAATATTAATATTAAAAAAATTTTTAAAATTTTATATAAAAATAAAAATAATATTATTGAAACTAATGATAATTTCCTAGATAAATATCCCGAAATCAAAAAAATCGTTATTGAGAAAAGATATATTGGCGCATATGCGTTATCATTAATAAAAAACATCAATGATTAAGAAATTTGTTTTAATTGCCGTTTTTGTCTCTAAGAGAAGTATTCTGTCATTTTTAGGACAACTCAAAGAAAAGTATAACATAAATTTAAAATTTGTCAATATTTATCAAATTTTGGAAAATGATGAAGAATATTTGGTTTCATTTCCAACTGATAATAAAGATTATTTCATCAAAAATTTGCCAAATGCAAATATCTTCCATACGAAAAACAAATCAATATTCAGCATAAATGCTTTGAACCAATTGATTAAAAATGAAAATGATGGTGAAATAACCAATTCAAAAAATTATCAAATTGATTGGGAGAAATACCGAAACAAGTTATTGACGGTTAAAAACGGTCTTTTAAAAATCTATTCAATCATAAAATTTGATGATATGTCTCAATTTTTGTTTAATAAAAATATTTATAATAAATAAATTGTTTTTAAATATGGCTATTATAAAAAAATTGCATAATGAAAAGTTGCGTAAAAAACCAAAGAAACCGAGCGCAAAACGTAAAATAATATTTTTCCCTTGTAAAATAGAATCAACTCCTACTGTGGTAGAAGATGCAAAGGAAACTGTTGAAAAGGTAGAAGAAATTGTTTCAAATGAAGAAACTGCTTCAAATTCAAACGATATAAATAACGATAATAGCGAGAATAACGAAGAAATCGTTCAAGAAACTGAAACAACAGTAAAAAATAAACGTAAGAAAAAAAGTAAAGAATAATATGGAAAATTTAAATGCTAAAATAGAAATGCTTCAACAAGAAATCAATCAGATGAAAGATAGCAAAAATAGTGTGAAGCGAATTTCTACCAAATCAGACGGTTTGATTGAAGTTATTGACAAGAGAATTATAACTGAAGATAATAAAGAATTATTGAGAGATTAATATGTCAAAATATATAGATGAAGATTTAGTACAACTTTGTGAATGGACTAATGTTATGCAAACATTGGAAGAGGATGATGACAATCAAGAACCAAATGACGGTTCTCAGCCAAATTTTCCTGACGATGGGCAAATGAATGGAAGTCCAATGCCACCAAGCCAAGGTCAAGGGCAAGATAACGGAAACGGAGGAATGCCTAACGATATGAATCCTATGGATGGCGGTGCTGATGGTGGTAATCCACCTATGGATGCTGCTCCACCTATGGGTGATGAATCGATGGATGGCATGAATCCTATGGGTGACATGGGTGATATGCCTATGGGCGATGAAGGTGATGAAGATAATGATTACCTTGATGTCGAAGATTTGACTGATGCCCAAGAAACAATGAATACCAAAGTCAATAAAGTTGGTAAATACATTGAGAAGGTTGACAATAAACTAACACAGTTATTTGATGCATTTCAAGATGTCGCAAAGAAATTAGAACAAAATGAATCTAACCTTGAAGATTTCAAAGCGGAATTCATGAAACGTAATCCGACGCAAAACGAAAAGTTAGAACTTCGTACTATCGGATTTAGCGGTCCTTACACTGAAACTCCTGCTGACTATTGGGCTAAAGCAACCAAGAAAAATGGCTATGATGTAACAATTGACGATGGCTCAAATAAGAAAAATTTTGACATAACAGAAAAAGATGTCGAATCTTATAATCCAGATGAAATACATCAAAGTTTAGAGCAAGGTCTTTCATATGAGGATAAAATGAGAGAAACATTAAGAAATACATTTAAATAATTTTCAAAAAAAGTTTAATAAAAAATTGGTCTTTTTAAAAAAATATGGCTAATTTTGTATTGGAGTTTTAAACAATTAAGTTTTAATAAAAATAAGTTTTTAAATATTTAAGTTTTTTATGAGTTTAGTAACAACAAATTATCCAACAGTAAACATTAATCAAGTTTATAACAGTAATTCTAATGCTCCAAAGGTGAATTGGTTTAATGCCTTTCTTGCCTCACAAGAAAAATCTAAGTATTTTACTGTAAGGCTATTGCCATTTGATAATGATTTCGAACACATGTCTTTCTTTAAGAAGATTCATTATCACAATGTTGAGGTAAATGATGATATTGCTAAAAAGTTTAACCTTGTAAAGCAAGATTATACGAATAATTATATTATCAGATTGCTTTGCAATAATAAAAATGATTCGCTTGGTGACAATCGTTGTCCTTATTGTTTAATGGAACAGGCACTATGGGGTGAATATAATAAAATTCCTGTCGCTGAACGCAAAACTACTATGGCAATACAAGCGAAGGCAATACATGATAATATCATGAAATATCAATCAAAAGAACAATGGGTTGTCAGACTGATTGATAGAGACCATGAAAATGAAGGCGTTAAATATTTCCGTTTTAATAATAATCGGAAAGGAGAAGGAATCTATGACAAGATTCAAACCTTGGCTAATCTTTGCTTGCAAAAAGACAATGTAAATATTTTTGACTTAACCCAAGGAAAAGATATTATTATTTGTGCAACAAGAGGCAATGATGGAAAAGTAAACTATACGATAAGCGAAGGCACACAAAAACCACTTCATGAAAATCTTGAAATTGGTTGGAAATGGATTAATGATGTTCACCCAATGAATGAAATATTCAGTGTTAAGCCTTCTGAATATGTTGAAATTATAGGAATTCAAAAGAAAACTCCTATTTTTGACAAAACATTGAATCGATATGTCGCAAAAGAGGAACAATATGTTGAAAGTAACAATGAATTGAGGACTGCAATGGAAACGAACCAAACAGTCGTTAATCAATATCAGCAGAATTTTAATCAGGTCGGCGTAAATCAGCCTTATCAGCCTACGCCTCCTAATCCACCAATTCCTGCGTCAGCACCGATGAACATTCCTCAACCACCTTATTACCCAAATAATGTGGGACAGAATCCTTTACCGTATTAACCTACTACAATCATATCATAAATAGTAAACTGTGATAAGGACTTTTACGAATACGTAGAAGTTCTTATCATTATCATTTGAGTTATTAATTTTTTTATTAATTTTTTATTTAAATAGACATGCCTAAACAATCGATTAAAAAAAATGTTTCTGAAAAATCAAAACTACCTTTTTCAATTAGTGATTTTAAAAACAATTTAGGTTTTAATAAAGTTGAGATTGCTGATAAGCAAATGGAGTTTATCATTATGCCATCGGCTTTTGAAAAGGCAATTAATCTACCAGGTTTTCCAATGGGTTATTGTAGCGTAATCCGAGGTTGGAGTAACACAGGTAAATCAACTCTAAAATATTGTTTGATTGCCGCTTGTCAAAGACAAGGTATTCTTCCAATTATCTATGAAACCGAAAACAACTTTAACTTTGAACACGCTATTGAATGCGGTATGCAAGCAGTTCCTGAATATCAAGAAGAAGAATATGTTGATGAGGAAACTGGAGAAGTAATCAAAGAAAAGAAAGTTGTTAATTACAGCGGAGATTTTATTTATTTTGATAGTAGTATTCTTGCCCAAGTTTACGGCAGTTGGGATTATTCAACAGGAAAACAGACTTCTAAGGTAAGAACACAAGCGGTTATCGAAGATATCGCAAAGTCAATGAATGAAATGTTGGATAAGCAAGAAAATGGCGAATTACCAATGCCAATTTGTTTCATTTGGGACTCAGTTGGTTCGATTCCTTCTTTCAAGTCTGTTACTTCAACTATGAATAACATGTATGATGCTGGTGCAATTCAGCAACATTTTAGCAATTTGTTAGGTAATCGTATTCCAAATTCTCGAAAGGTTAATTATCCGTACACAAATACTTTTGTCTGCGTAAATAAGATTTGGAATGACAGCATGAACGCAACTAACAATTTGCCGTCAATTAAATTGAAAGGTGGAGAGTGTATTTTCTATAATTCTCGTTTGATTCTGCATATGGGTGGTAAAAAAACCGCTTCAATTAAGAAGTTGTCAGTTACATCTAAGGGTGAAACAATGGATTATGGTGTAATTACTAAAATCTCAGTCGAGAAAAATCATCTTCCGTCACCTTATAATTTAACAACTAATGTTAGTACATTGGCTTGCGTTCATAATGGTTTGTGGGACCCAGATGATATGGATTCATACAAGAAGCAATACATAAAGACATTAATCGAACGTTTGAAACTAAAAGCAAACAATGAAATTGATTTTAGCGAAAATGATAATTTCGAATATAGCGAATGTGAAGTAGAAAGTGAATAAATATAAAAAAAGGTGGAAATTAAATCCACCTTTTTTTATTAGTCTTAATCGTCTCCTTGTCCTGTTTCATTAGTAGTTGGTTCTACCATTGGAATATAATAATCATTATATTCCTTTACATATGAAGAATCGGTACTTTTTGGCAACGGACGAAGAGTGTTGATTAAAGTTTCGTTGGCTTGTGAAAACTTAAATCCTTCTTTTTCTTTTACGCCATCTACAGAACTGTAATATTGATTAAAATCACTCATATTAAAAAAAAGAATTATTTATTATTATATAAATATTATTCTTCAAAAACTTTTATTTATAAAATATATTTTTTATTTTTGCAAAAAAATTGGAGTATGAAACAAAATATTAGGAACAATATTAAAACCACGTATAATATAAAAGAGGAAAATAGTATATTAACTTTAATTATAGATTCTAATTCTTTATTGAAGAATTCTCTTGTAAACAAGTTAGTCAATTCTTATGGTGAAGAATATGGCGGTATAATTAATTATTATATTAGAATCGCCAATATTTTAAAGATGAGAAACTTTAATTTTTGCTATTCATTTTGGGATGGCAATAATAGTGGGCAGTTAAGAGCATATCTATATCCAGATTATAAGGCTAATCGTGGGAAGAACTATAATTCTGAACCTACAAGTGATTATTATAAGGAATTGGATAATTATGTGAAACGAGTGCTTGCTTATAGCGCTAATAAACGAAGAAATAAACAAATCAAAGAAAAGAAAAAGGTTAAGGAAACTGAAGATGAAATATTTCAGCATCAAAGGGATATTATTTGTCAAATAAATGAAGATTTGTTCATTCGAAATATCTTTAGTGATGCTATCGATGATGTTGAAGGCGATGATTTGATTGCATATTATGTCAAAAATAAGAAGCCGAATGAAAAAATAGTCATTATCAGTAGCGACCGAGACCTTACACAGTTGATTAAAGACGATGTTTGCGTTTATTTAGTTGATTTAAAAAAGTTTGTAACCCCTCAAAATCATAAGGAAATTATGGGTTATACCCACGAGAATGTGGTATTAAAAAAGATTTTTACAGGTGATTCAAGTGATAATATTAAAGGTATAAAGGGTGTAGGTGAGAAGACTTTCTTTGAATTATTTCCCGAAGCAAAGGAGAAAAAGATGTCAATTAATGAAATAATTGACCTTTCTAAAAAAATGATAGAAGAGAGGAAAAATAATAAGAAAAAGCCGTTGCAATCTACTGAAAATATCGTAAATGGAGTTACTGATGGTTGTCAAGGTGATAAAATTTACGAAATTAATAAGTCAATTATTGATTTATCTGAACCTTTATTGACTGAAAAAGCAAAAGAATTGCTTGATTCCTATATGTATGCGCCTATTGATGAAGAAGGACGCACATATAATCATCTGTATTCAATTGTTACGAAATACCGTTTGGAACAGTTGTATTCGGAAAATCAATTTAGTACTTTTTTTAGTCCTTTTAACGCATTAATAGAAACAGAAAAAAAATTTGCAAAAAATTATGAAGAAAGTTGACGTTTGACAATAAAATGGGTATTTTTGTTTTGAAATTGTTTATTGTTTAACTTTTAAATTTTAAAATAAAATGCCTGAAATTAAATCTCAGAAGACAAATTCTTATACCGAGGGTAGATTTGAGTTTGTTTTAACGATTGTTGACGAATCTGGTGTTGAATCACCGATTTGTATAAGAAATTTTCAAATTCCTAACTATTTCGAAGGAAGTTTCTATCGAAAAGAGTTTACTGAATTAGCAAATTCTTTTGTTGAGGCTATTAAGAGGGATTTAGAGTCAAAAAGTCGTGTTCATGCATGGTATTATTGCGATACCGAGGAATATAGCAACCCAAGCGTGAAACCAGGCTCATTTGCTTGCTATTTCAAGTTTAGTATGAGAGATAATAAGCACGTTGTATATGAGCGAATTTTTGATGCTAGCGTATATCCTAAGAGTGTCAGAGAGCATGTTGACTTGACAAATCGTATTATTAAGTTTACAACAAGATACGGTGAGACGTTTAATTACAACAAAAACGATTATTTTGAAGCAAATAAGGGACGTTTACCGCAAGAAATGTATGTATTGAAGTCGATGATTAACGACAAGAACGATTTGACATCTTACATTATTGATACTACTGTTAAATTCTGTAGCCGAAGAAACAGAAATTCGATATCGAAAATACCTAGAACATAAGTTGGATTTAAAAATTTCTTATTAATAATAAATAAAATTATTAGTTGTGTATTTAATAGTTTAAAAAATAATGAGTAATTTTTACAATAATAATAGTAATAAAAATCACGATTTAGGTTATTTAGGTGAAGATTTTCAGTTTAAATTAGTTCATATCTTATTAGAAGATAATCATTTTTTTTCAAAGGTATATAAAATTCTTGACCAAAATATGTTCACGAATGCCAACTTAAAGGTAATTGTTGGTGCAATAAAAGATTATTATCGTGTTTTTGGCCTAGTACCGTCTTATTCAATTTGTGATATGAATTTGCGTGAAATCGCAAAGGACGATATAACAAGAGAATTATATGTAAGTACCTTAGATAAAGTTAAAAATTGCTCATGTGAGGGCGTTGATTACATTAGTGATTTAGCCCTTAGATTTTTTAAACAACAAAACATGATTAAGGTGGCAAATAAAACCTTGGAAATGTGTGGTCAAGGAATTAACCCTACAATTTGTCACCAATTGGAAAACCTGTTTAGTGAAGCAGTAAATATTAATCTTGAAGATGATGATTTGGGAGTCGGCATTTTTGATGATTTGAATAAAGTCCTTTCTGAAGATGCAAGAATTTCAATTCCGACAGGTATCGGTGAATTGGATGACTGTTTGAGTGGAGGACTTGGAAAGGGAGAATTGGGAGTTATTATTGGTCCAAGTTCTTTCGGTAAAACATCATTGACTACGGCGATTGCTAATTATGCAGCAACTTATCCATCAAGTCAAAATAATTACAATGGCTATAAAGTTGTTCAAATCTTTTTTGAGGATACTGTAGGTGCAATTACACGCAAACATATTGCTCGTACAATTTCGTTGGATTATGACGAAAAAATTGAGTCAAAAGATTTGTCAACCAAATATGGTAGAGAAACTGCGTTTAAACGTATTGAAAATCTACCTGCCAATGTGCATCAAATGCTTGATAGTAATATCCGTCTTAAACGTTATCCATCGGGAGAAAGAACTGTTACTGATATTAAAAATTATTTGAAAAAACTAATTAATAGCGGTTTTAGACCTGATATGGTAATTATTGACTATTTTGGTTGTCTTAGTCTTAAAGATACTAGTGGCGATTCAAAATGGGATAGACAAGAAAAAGTGATGCGTAAAATTGAATCTATGGCAGCAGAATTAAACATTGCTATATGGGTTCCTCTTCAAGGTACTAAAGATTCCGTTACGTCTGAAATTGTAGGAATGAACCAAAGTGGTGGTTCGTTTTCATTGATTCAGATTGCTCATATCGTTTTGTCCGTCGCAAGAGACGTAACGGTCGATGTTCCACTAAATCGTGCAACTTTGGCTTTGTTGAAAAATAGAGCAGGAGGCGCTGGTAATGCTTGGAAAAACATACGATTCAATAACGGTATTTGCTTTATGTCTACAGAAGTGGTTGATGATGACTTCGGTGGTACGCAGCCAATTAGTTTGACAGAACATAAGCAAATGATTGATAATGCTCAGACGAAAGCGTTAGTTGAAATTTATGAACAAGTGAAAGAAAAAAATGATAAGAAATTAAAATAAAACTTTTTTTAATTGGCTATCAATTTTTTTAATGATAGCCAATTTTTTATTTGTTTTTTATATTTATAAAAACTAATTTATAAATTTTTAAAAAATGGTTGAATTAATAAAAAATAATGGTAGTATTGAGGAATTTGATTCGAAGAAAATTCTGAAGGCGATTAAAAGCGCAATGAAATTGGGTAGTGGACTTTATAATGTCCGTCTTGCCGAAGTTATTACAAAAGATGCTGAAGATAAATTCTTGAAAAAAGAAAAAGTCAAGGCTTCCGATGTTGATAAATTTGTCCTTAACAAATTGCGAGAATACGGTCAAGATGTTACCGCAGCAGCCTACGAAAAATACAAAATGATTAAAGCCTACAAAAATCAAAGTAGTGTTATTGATAGCGATATCGATGGTGTTATTCGAGGTACAAATGTTGCTGTTCTTGATGAAAACGCAAATAAGAGAGGCGAAATCATTGCTGTACAAAGAGATTTGATTGCTGGTGTTGAATCTCGTAGTTACGTTGAACGAAAATTGCTTCCGACTCATATCTTAAATGCTCACCTTAATGGCTTGATTCATATACATGATACTGACTATTTGATACATCCTGGAGACCTTAATTGCTGTCTTATCAATTTGGAAGACCAATTTTCAAATGGTACTGTTGTTCAAGGCAATCAAATTGACACTCCACGTTCATTGCGTACCGCAGCAACACTTGCTACACAGATTTCATTAGGCGTTGCAAGTAATCAGCATGGTGGTCAGACATTCTCAATTGCTCATTTGGCTCCGTATGTAAGAGTATCTTATGAAAAATGGTATCGTAAGTATCAAGATGAACTTTCGGGTAAGATTGATGATAAGGAATTAAAGGAATTGGCAGAAAAACGAACTCGTGAAGAAATCGTAGACTGCGTTCAAACTATTCAGTATCAAGAATTGACTTTCCAATCAACAAACGGTCAAACACCTTTCGTTTCAATCTTTATGTATTTGAACGAAAAACCTGAATATATTAAAGAAACTGCTATGTTGATTGAGGAAATGTTGAAATTACGATTGAAAGGTATCAAAAACGAACATGGCATATATGTAACTCCAACATTTCCTAAATTGCTTTATGTTCTTGATGAAAATAATATCAAGAAAGATTCAGAATACCGTTATTTGACCGATTTGGCGATTAAGACAACAGCAAAACGAATGAATCCAGATTATATTTCCGCTAAGATGATGCGTGAAAATTATGAAGGTCAAGTATTCCCTTGTATGGGATGCCGTTCATTCTTGTCACCTTGGAAGGATGAAAATGGCAACTATAAATTTTACGGACGTTTCAACCGTGGTGTTGTTACAATCAACTTGGTAGATGCAGCATTGTCAGCAAAGGGTGATGAAGACAAATTCTGGAAGATTTTGAAAGAAAGACTTGAATTATGTAAAGAGGCTCTTTTGATTAAGGACTCAATGCTGAAAATCGCAACTTCTAATGTTTCACCGTTACATTGGCAGCATGGAGCGTTAGGAAGACTAAAGCCAAATGAACCAATTTTGCCTTTGCTGAGAGGTGGCTACAGTTCAATTTCATTAGGTTTCATTGGAATTTATGAAATGACAAAGGCTATGAAGGGTGTTTCTCATACAAATCCGATTGGAAAAGAATTTGCTTTGAGAGTTATCAAATATTTGGAAGACACAGCAATCAGTTGGCGAGAAATTGAAGGCCTTGACGGTTGTTCATTGTATTCAACTCCTGCTGAATCATTGTGTTACAAGTTTGCTGAAAAAACAAGAAACCGCTTTGGTTCAATTCCAGATATTACGGATAAAGAATGGTTTACAAATTCTTACCATGTGTCAGTAACCGAAGAAATGGACGCATTTAGCAAAATTGCTTTTGAGTCAGAATTCCAAAAACATTCAAAAGGTGGTGCTATTAGTTATGTTGAGGTTCCTGATATGACAAATAATCTTGATGCACTAAGCGAAATTATTGATTTTATGTATGACCATCTGATTTATGGCGAAATCAATACTCGAAGCGGAGACCATTGCGCTGAATGTGGATATGAAGGTGAACTTGAATATGACCAAGAAACTGATGAATGGTATTGCCCAGAATGCGGATGTCGTGACATCAAGAAATTAACAATATGCCGTCGTACTTGTGGTTATATTGGCACGACAACTTGGAATAAAGGTAAGACTTTGGAGATTGTCAATAGAAAATTACATCTTCATTAAAAAAAATATACATAAAAAATTGTTATATAATATTTTTATAGATATATTTGCATTGTTAAAGTAATAATAAATTTAAAATAGAACATTATGGAAGATTTGAAGAAACTTTTGGACGAGATTGTAAATGAAATGAATCAGTTTAAGATTAATGCAGATGCATTGGTTGAGAAGGGAAATAAGGCAGCAGGAGTGCGCGCAAGAAAGGCATCATTGAACCTTTCGAAGTTGTTTAAGACTTTCCGTGCTGATTCAATTTCAGTAAAGTAATCTTAACAAAATAAAAATGTAAAAAGCAAGGGTTTAATTATCCTTGCTTTAATTTTATATATAAAATTTATTAAAAATGAATTACGAAGCAATAAAAACATACGATGTTTTGAATGGTTATGGCATTAGAGTGACAATTTTCTTTACAGGGTGTACTCATATGTGTAAAGGATGCTTTAACTCAGAAATATGGGACTTTTCCAAAGGAAAAACATTTAATGAAAGTGCTAAACAAATTATTTTTGATAACTTATCAAAGCCTCAAATAAAAGGACTTTCTATTTTGGGTGGCGAACCTTTGCAGCAAGACCATCAAGAAATGCTTAATTTTATAAAAGAGGTAAAAGAAAAGTTTCCGACTAAGGATATATGGTTATGGAGCGGATATTATTTTAAAGAATTGGATGATGAAAAGAAAGAAATCATAAATCTTTGTGATTATTTTGTTGACGGACGTTTCATACAAGACAAAGCATCCAAGAAATTACTTTTTAGAGGTAGTTCAAATCAAACGATTTATAAGAAAAATTCTGATGGCGAGTGGAAACCATTAGAAGCGTAATTTTAAATGGTATAGGTTAAATGGTAAGGATTTACTGTTTAACCTATATTTATTATTATATAAATCAATAAAATATGGCATATAAATACAACCCAAGAGTATCTGAACGCGAAAAAAGAAAAATAACCGTATGGAATGGCGGTATTGATGACAATGGGGTTATAATATATTTTAAGAATTTAAATTATACTAATATTGATGACTTAGCGAAGAAATTAAATCTGTTGTCACATTCAAATGGAGATATTTTTATTGCTAAGACAAGTGTTGTTGGAAAAAGAAATGGTTTCACAAATAAGCAACTTTATTTACAAATTCCATTTGATAAAGAAAATGATTTCATAACTTTTCTTGAAAATGATGAATTATCGCAAGAATTAGTTAAAATCATTAAAGAATCAGGTAACTTTAAGCAAAAACAAACAAGAACTTTACGAAATCAAAAAGGTGAGACAATCAATCAAGATGTGATTGTTACATTAAATAGTTATGATGAAGATTCTTTATTTGATATTCCCGAAAATTTAATACAGCAATATTATAACTATACGTCAGATGAAGAGGCTGAAAGTTCACATGAGAAAATTGGTGACACTTGGAGCCAAATTTTGTCTAATTTAGACAATAAAGTTTTGCAGCGTATTTTTTTAAGTTATGAAACAACCGATGAACATTATTTCCGTTTTGGTACACAATTATCAAAAAGTAATATTTTGGAAATTTTGTCACAAAAACCAGATGCTGTTTATGTAACAAGCGAAATGCAATGGAGAAAATTTAACCGTCTTGTAAAAGATGATGCTGAACCTATTTATTACCGTTGCCCAAGAAATGTAGGCGTTGACAAAAAAACTGTAGATAAGGCTGCTGCTGATAATGGCTTCGTGTCGGGCGATATGGCAGCGAAATTAGGCTCGCAAATCAATAATGCAGCATATTATCAAGCACAGAAATTAAAAGGCGGTAAAAGGGATTATTTTAATGGAAAAGGCTATGACCTTACTGATACTTATGTAATCGAAGGTAAAGAAGATTTATTTGTCAAAGAAATGGGTCTGAGTAGTAATATTACTGCTGAATTAAATACGGCTGCACAAAAATTTGAAGATGCTTATTTAAGTCAAAATGGCATTGAAAAAGCACCAATGGAATTACCAGAACAAAGTATTCAGACATTAAGTTCCAATCTGTTTAATTTTTGCAAGTCGAATAATATGATGACTTTGATTGACTCTGATAACACAGACGTTAAACAATTTGGTAAGGCGTTATTTAATACTGTTGCTGGATTAATAACCAAATATAACCCTAATATTGACGAATATGACATACAATCTCATGCAAGTTCAATTGTCGGGTCATTGGCTTCCTTGCTGCATTTGCCAAACTCAATCGGAACTCAATATTGGCGTTCAAATTCGGATATGAATCTTAGTTCAAAAGATGCCTATTCATATTATCGTTTAATTCAAGATTTATATTCAGTTTTATCTAAAAATTATTCAATAAATGAAAGTAAAAGAATAGTCAATTTATTGATTTCGAATGGTTTCATCTTAGAAAATAAACATATTTTAAAAACGACTCAAAATCTACTAAATGAGGAGTTTAATAATATTTATAATAGAATGATGAAATTAAATAAGTAAAAAAATAATATATACAATGATAAACGAACATCAAAAAAGAATTATTAGACAGACTGTAGATGAAGTGTTGAATGAAATGTTGGATAGAAGATATCTTTGCGAAAATGAAGAAGATGAAGGACGATTGTCAAATCTTCTTGGTGCCGCTGGTATCGCAGCTTCGACGATGTTCGGTAGTGGTCATGCAAATGCTACCAATCCTACCATTCATAATGGCAATCGCAATATCGAAAAACCGTCTTCTGAATATGTTATGAAAAACCGTGACGGTCTTAATCAACTTAACTTTACTAATTTAAAGCAAGCCGCATCTGAAGAAATCGGTCAAATGCTGATGAATGGTAATAATCCAAGATTGCGTCAAGAAGTTGTCCGTCATTTGGTTCCGAATAATCAAGGCGGCTATCGTCTTGCCAATATAAGGGGACGATATGATATTAAAGACTTAAATTGTGGTTTGCCAAGAACAATTAATGATTATCTCAATATTTACCGAATGATACATAATAATATCGACACTTATGGTAATGTAAATACTCATGCTTTAGTTGCGGTTGGTCAGCATTTGTATTTGATTAATTTAAAATAATAAATAATTTTTTTATAAAGATGGCTGATTTAGTTCCTGCACCAATAGAAGAAGAAACTCCGAAAAAGAAGACTCGTACTAGTGATTTGCTATATGATGCAATCGATAAGAAAACTAAAAATATGGTTCAACTTGGTAATATGTTTTATGATATTGTACCGACAGATGTTGAATTATTGTCAAAAAATAATGTAATTGATACCTTAAAGAATAAAAGTTAATTAGGATATGAGATTTGACAAAAGAATAATCCGAACAATTATTACTGAAGCAATTGATGATTATACTAAGAATGATAATGTTTTAAGAAAAATCGTTAAACTGTTTAATTCTTTTTATCAACAGCATACAATTGAAATTGACAATGCGATTATGCATTTGAAAAATAAAAACGCCAACAATTTTGACGAAATCGTTGCTGTCAGTATTGCAAACATAATTGGGGATGAAATGGAAGAACTTCTTCAGAATTTGAATCCAAATAAAGTAAAAGAAATCTTAGTGAAAGCGTTTAGGGCATCAGATATATATTCTGAACTTGATTAACGATAAAATGCAGTCAAAAAATGATTGCATTTTATCGTTTTATAGCCTTTATATTTTTAAAAAAAACGCTATAATTTATGTATGATATATTTATAATAAAAAATATAAAATGAGTAAAACACAATATTATGGGATTGCTTTTCCATTCAAAACAGAAAGCGACGAAAATTCCTTTTTTGATAGCAATAAAACCCAAAAAGATAAAGCACGTAGTGTAATAACCCATCTTATATTGACTCCAAAAGGACAAAAAATAAGAGACCCCGAATTTGGCACGAATTTAATTAAATTCATTTTTGCCCCTGATGATAATACGACTTTGACTGAAGTAAAAAATGAATGCGTTGAGTGCGTACATAAATATTTAAACAATGTAACTATCACAAACATAGAAGTTGAGAGTTTTGATACAAATACGGTGTACGTGAAAGTTGATTACAGCGTGAATGATGGTATTACTTCAAATAATGATACATTTATAGTTAAAATATAACGGAATATGAGTACTAAGAAAATCAATTATAATGCGAGAGATTTTGAATCAATAAAAGCCGAATTAAAACGGTTAAGCAAAGAATTCTATCCAGAACTTAATGATAATTTTGATGATAATTCAGTCGGTTCTTGGATAATTGACCTTGTTAGTGCGGTTGGTGATGATTTGTCTTATCATACTGACAGAGTTTTCAATGAAACACAAATAGACAGTGCTTCATTGAAATCTTCTATTGTGAATGTTGCTAAGTTAAATAATATTAAAATCCCAGGTCCTAAAGCAGCCGTATGTGAAGTTACTCTTTCTTGTACGCTTCCTTGCGATACGACTAATATAAGTATCCCAGATTGGAATTATGCACCAATCGTAAAACGAGGCAGCGTTGTTGGTAATAGTACTTATAAATTCGAATTGACTGAAGATGTTAATTTTGCTGAACAGTTCAATAACGATGGTATTTCGAACCGTACATATACAGCAAAGCGTAATTCTAACGGTCAAATCAATTCTTATATTGTTTCAAAGACAACTATTGTGTCGGCTGGCGTGACTAAAATTTATTCTAAGTCAATTACTGAAAATGATATTGAGCCATTCTTTTCAGTAACATTACCAGAACAGAATGTTTTGGGTGTTGATTCAATTATTTTTAAAGAAAGTTCAAGTTTTCAAGGTACGCCATCATATTCTGAATTTTTTGTTGATGAAGAAGTGTTCATGGTGCCTAATCAATCATTAATGACTTATCGCTTTTTTGAAACGGATTCTTTATCCGACCAATATCGCTTTGGCTCTGAAACACGTTATGGTATAATTAATTATAACCCTAATCAAGAAGATACCAAGTTTAATGATTACTATATTGCGGATGAATTGAATCCTACTTTATATGAAGATTATACTGAGACAAGTGAAAATGGCAACACAAAAACGACAAGGTATTATAAAGGCGTTTGGAAAGGTCTTAGCCAAAAATATATTACTGAATATGATGAAAATGGTTTTTTGAAAATCACTTTTGGCGGTGGCACCGATACTTATGATGCCCCTTCAAGCGGAAATACTCAATACGCCCAATATATTTTATCAAAAATGGTAAACAATTCACAGTTGGGTGTCTTGCCTAAAATAGGGTGGAAAATGTTCGTTATGTATCGTGTTGATGGCGGTGTTAGAAGCAATTTGAACGCAGGCGCAATTAATAATGTGATTACTTCAAATTGTGACTTTTTGTCAATTAAAGCAACAGACCAAAGTGTAAAGAATTCTGTCATTAAATCACTCGAAGTTGTTAATAAAATGCCGTCCATCGCAGGAAAAGACATGATGTCAACTGAAGAGTTGAAGAATTATATCAAATATGCTTCGGGTAGTAAAAATCGTTGTGTCACTCTTACTGACTATAAAAGCAAGGTAATGGATATGCCGTCAAGATACGGATGCCCATTCCGATGCAATGCGATTGAAGAAAATAATAAAATAGTTTTGTCATTGTTAAATGTGAATGGTGACGGTAAACTTCAATCATTGTTGCCATCGATTTTGGTTAATAATATAACAAATTACCTTTCGCATTATAAATCTTTGACTGATTATGTTGAATTACGAAGTGGTTTAATCTATAATGTCGGCTTTGAAATTGATTTGTTCATCAACAAAAACTATACTCCTTCAACGGTCATTACTAATGTCATTAACACCGTTAAAAGTTATATGGATATTTCCAAACATGATATGGGAGAAGACATATTCATTGGCGATATGTTGAAAGAGATAAATGAAATTGATGGAGTTATCGCTACAATTAATCTTAGAGCGTATAATATATATAATGGTATGTATTCTTCAAATAAATCATTTATGCCAGAATATATTGAAACAAATGAATATTGCGGAACAAATCCACAAACTTATTTGTACAATACTCCTGATGGCAGCGATATTTATCAGATTGATTTGAACCAGACGGATAACGTTCTGTATAACACATATAATTCAATGTTTGAAATATTAAATCCAGAAAGAGATATTCAGATAAAGTATAAATTAAAATAGTTATTAAAAATGAGTTGTGCATGTAAGAAAGCGAAGGAATTACAAGAGAAATTTCCTGAATTGAATGAAGAAAAACATATCAAAGGCAAATTTAATTTGCTTTTGTATCGTTTGAAGAATAGTGTTTTGAATTTTTTCACTAAAATCTTTTTTTGTGTTGCAATAATGGTGCTGACACCGTTTATTGTCGTATACATATTAATTAGTTATTTTGTGAATGGAAGTGTTAAATTACCTAAGAATGTTTATATAAAATAATTTATGGCTGAAAAAAACTTTAGAATAAATACTAATATTTCAAAAGATTGCGTGGTAAATGTTAACCTTACGCAAGATTATGATACTTTCGATATATTAACTCTTAATCTTACTCAAAGTGAAATGTACCGTTTGCATACGGCAAATTATGGAGTTATCGTCGGACGAGTATTGGCAAATGATGCGTTTGGTATTCCAAATGCCAAGATTTCTGTGTTTATACCTTTCGACAATGAAGATACTGTCTTGAATGAATTGAAAAGTTTGTATAGTTATGAGAGTACATCAGATAAGGATGGAAATAATATACGGTATAATCTTTTACCGAGTGAGGCTAAAGATGATTGCCATCGAGCAGTCGGTACTTTTCCTTCAAAACGTTTTGTCTTAGATAATGACTCAGAAATTGAAATTTTTGACAAATATTATAAATATTCTACAGTTTCAAATAACAATGGTGATTTTATGCTATATGGCGTTACAACAGGTATGACTATCGTCCATACTGATTTGGATTTGTCAGATTGTGGTATTTTATCTCAAAAGCCAAGAGATTTTTTCAATAAAGGATATAATATCGAACAGTTTGACAATGCCGAACAATTCAAAGAATCAACGAATCTTGACAATTTGACTCAAATTATCAGTCAAGACAAGTCAATATATGTATATCCATTTTGGGGCGATTCAGATGCAGAAAAAATCGCAATTACCCGATGTGATATGCAGATACAGTATAAGTTTGAGCCAACTTGCATATTTATGGGTTCTATGGTAACTGATGATTATTCTAATAACATTAACCATAAATGCCGTTCAACGAGAGCAGCAGGAAAATCAACTAATTTGGTTACTGCCGAAGGTACTGTTGAAATGATACGAAAGACTCCAGACGGATTTGTTGAGGAATATCAGATTAATGGAAATCAGTTGATTGATGGCGATGGCGTATGGTGCTATCAAATCCCGATGAACTTGGACTATGTTGGAACTGATGAGTATGGTAATATTGTACCGACAAAAGATTCAAGTAAGGGTATCCCTACAAGAACGTCAGTTCGTTTCCGTTTTAGTGTTATTGAAACTGATAACGAAGGTTTTTCTCGTCATCGAGCAAAATTTTTAGTGCCTAATAACCCTAAATTGGTTAAAAATCCATATGCCGATAGTGATGCCAGATTATGGCCTCATGTTGAGTCGGGACGAGATTACAATAAGCATTTCAATTTTGGCTCAAATACTTTGGATGAAGATTTTAGAGATTTATTTTGGAATAACGTTTATACCGTTAAATCATATATACCAAGAACGCAAGCATCTCATAGCCAATCTTCATTAAATTATAATGCTTTGAAATCAAGTGGTCTTTCAACCAATTCAAATCCATTCCCATTCAACCATGCTCAATTTACCTTGAATGGTAATTATCGTGTGGTATGTTTACTTGCTGAGATTGTTATTTCGATTATTAATATTTTAAACCAAATCATTGCGTTTTTTATTGTCGATTTTGGTTTTAGCAACCGTTTCTTTTCTTGGCATCCATTTAAACATGCTCCTTGGCTTAAATGTATCCGTATACGTTCGATAAATTTATCAACAGGCGTTGAAACTTGCTATTTTCCAGGCTGTAACAAAAATGCCGCTGTTAATAAGTCTAATAGTGGCTGCGAGGAAAGTTCAAGTAATTCGGGTGCTCTTGTTGATAATATCCAACAGCAATTGGCTTTAGCCAATGATATGGCTAATTTTGACTTTTATAATGATTGGCTTAACGGTTGTCTATATTTCCCATTATGGTATTGGAGAAAGACGAGAAAAAAGAGTTATTTCTTTGGCTTGTTCCATAAAAAAGCAAAAAATCAATATTGTAGTTGCTCTGTTGGCTTCCCAGATTTACGATTGGCGCAAAGTTGCGCTTTACAAGTCAACACGGAGACTTATACGAATAAGGATGTTGAAGTATCGAACGCAAATGATAAATTTACTTTAATTGGATTAAAATATGGACTGATTAAAGAAACAACTAATCGTGATGGGGCAAATATCTATTATTATACCCCAGGCAATATTTTGACGGCTAATTATGAAGCATTAGATGGTAAGGCTAAATTTGTTCGCTTATATGCAACCGATATTGTATTGCTTGGAAATTTAAATGATTGCAACCCTTATGGCTTGCCAAAATTATTTGCTAACTTGCCTTCGTCTACAGCGAATATTCCGTTTATCGTTTCAGTTACTGAAACAGTTGCCGATAAAACAGATGTGGAAATTGAAGACTATACAGACGGACAAAGCGTTGATGTAAGTGAAGAAGGAACTATCATTACAACTGGTATGGATTGGGGCAAAAATGGAAAGAAAAATGGCTATCGTTCGGGATTGTTCTTTGATTTGTCATGTACAAAAGTAAGTACGTTGACTAAAACTTGTGTGAACCTTGCTAGATTGTCTGAATTAGGTGTTTCAATGGATTCATATAACGAAAAGCAATTCCCTAATAACAATGATTTTGAGACAGTTGTTTATCCAGCCGACGGAATGATTACACAGTATGAAATTGATGATAATGATTCACGAGCAATGTTCGCATCTATGAATCATCAAGGCTTTACTACTATGATACATAATGATGCTTACGGCTATGATAATTATAAATTGTCATATTTGTACCCAACAAACTTTGATGGTTTTTTGGGAGGAAAGGCTGCGTCTTATTCAAATGGCTTGCCAATTAAGACTTATGATAAAGCAAACAGGAGTTATGACAATTTTAGATTAGGCGGTTTTGGAACAGACGATTGGTTTTTCTATAATAGCCGTTTCCCTTTGTTTAATAATTCATTCTATTTTTATTTTGGTTTGAATGAAGGTAGAACTGCCATCGATAAATTCCATAAATTATTTTATTCAGAATGTTTTAATAATAACAAATTTAATTTTTATTTAACAATCACTAATACAAAAAATGGTAGCATCTGTAAACGAAATAATGGTAGTTATGGTGCGGTAATCGCAAAAATTGAAAGTATTAGAAAACCATATTCATATACAATTTATGATAGTGATGGCACTGAACTCTTCACTGAAAATAATATGTATACGAATGAACTTTACTTTGGATATGATTTAAATCATCCATCTATATTTGATGGACGTATGCAACTTAATGGTAATAAAGACTATGTTAAGACTGATGATGATGAATACCGATATTGGGATAGCGGTGATTATACGATTAAAGTTACTGATTCGCAAGGCATTGAAGACGAACAAGAATTTACAATTAAAGATAATGAGACTATAATAACTTATAATTTCTCAAATTTAGGCGTAGATATAAACGAGATAGAAGATAATGACGTAATCTGTAATTGTACGAACAAAAATGCAGGACATATTTATTTTAATTCTTTTGAAATCGATACAATAAAATATTACCCTAAAAGCATTGTTGAAACAAATGAAAATTTTGTTGAGGCAACTATGGCGATAGACACTCCGATAAAATATTACAAACTTAAACTTAATGATGGCACTAACGATGTTGACGTAAAAATAACATTATCAGTTTTGGATGGTTTAGCGGAACATGAAATCTACTTATGTTCAAGCGCGACACCAGAAATTGTTGAAAAAGGAGTATACATTGATATAAATGATACTGATGATGATACCAAAGACGATGAACTAGTTTTTGCCTTTACTAAGCCTCATCAATATCTTTTTAATTTTAAAATGGAATGCGATGGAGACATTGATTTAGGTGAAATCACTATCCCAATTGTGAATGGTAGTGAGACAAAAATCACTTTTAACGATTATCCGTTGGAATTGTTAGATGACAAAATTTTATTTAGTGGATTAGATGGTTTTACTAGCGTGACGACAGGAACAAATATAGTACCTAACGTATGTTATCTATTAAATGACCCGAATTCACGTATTTATAAAACTAATAATTTAGATAGGACTACTTGGAAAAAAATATTGGATATAACTGTTGAAGACCCTAATGATGACCCTGATGCCGATGAAGAGGCTAGACAAGCATTTAATTTAGAACTTAATCAAGATATTGTAAAATACCGATTAAATTTAATGCTTTCTACGATTTATGGGCTTTATTCTTATGAAATTGAAGAAAGTGGTGCTTCTTTTAGTTTAATGGGTGGACGTTCTCCATATCTGTATGAAACAATTAATTTAAATTATTCATTGACTGAAGATGAAGATTACGATGGCGAAAAAATCGGTAATAGTTATATTTCATTCAATTCTAATTCGTTTACTAATATACCAAATTACCCAAATATGGTAAATGCTGGATATGGGCATTATAATAAGCCATTAAACGCTTATACATCACGTTATGATTATTCTGATGAAAATTTGGTTCTTAACCAAATGAGTGCTAGTGCTATTTCTACTATTTTGGGAGATTGCTTTGATTATAATTTAATTGGAATGTTTGATAACAATGGTGGTATTAATACAAATACTTGCCGTTTAAATAAACCGTTTGTATCATATCCTTATTTGGCAAAAGTAATTGTTCCAGGTGATAATAAGGATAGATATTGTAATTTAAAAACTACTCTGAAACCAAATACAACTATTAAAGAAGACGCAGATAAATTTTTAAAGCATTCTTTTATCGATAAGAGAATCGGATGTGATTTGTTCATTGAATTTCCAGTTTCTAAGAAAAAGAACTGTATTAAGGCTTTTTCTAGCAATTCTACAATTGACAAATTTATGCGAAGAGGTGTTATCTATGGTGAAATTAGCAATCATGGCTTTCTTGCTGTCGATGATAATAAAAATTTGTTGACCAAACTTGACAATGCAAATGAGTCATTTGAGACTGAATACGCATATTATTGTGATAATCAAGATATTGATAGCCAAAGAGAAATAATATATAACCCAAGCAAAGGAAGACGGAAATCATATAAATTTGATTTAAAACTTGGTAAAAATACATATTCTTTAAAAGATATTGAAGGACCTGAACCAATATCAAGTTCAAGTACAGAAAATGACCAAAGTTTTATTGCGAAAAAATGTAATTATTATTATTATTATAAGGATAATAATAATCATGATTTATGTTCAGGCGCAACGTCAGAAAAAGATAACTGTTTTTTTATAGTCGATGACATTATGATTGATGATGATTCAACATCTACGATTGGTTTGTCGGTTCAAGGTTATCGTTTACCATCTGAAATTACAGAAGAAATTAACGGTGATGACAAAATTGAATATAAGATGTTTGCTGAAGAAGGCGATTCATTAGATTTGTCATTTTCTCTAGGAACATGGAAATTCAATAAATATGTAACCGATACCAATTTTGGTAAAGGATTTAGCGGAATATTATTTTTTAACGGTGAAACTTTGACAGATGACGGTGCATATTATATTTGCGACTTAAAAAGAGGACTTCGTGTGGATAGCCAATGTTTTGCAATCAGTAAAGAAGAAGATTTTGAATACAATGGCAAAATAATACCATTTTTACCACAGATTGTCGCTGCTAGCGCTTATACTTATGATGTTGGCACTGGTCTCACATCGTCAGTCAATGATATAATGACAAGTGAATTTTACCCAGATGAAATTTTTAAATGGTTAAATAAAAATACTAATGGTTATGATTATGTTAGCCGAGAAAAAACTCATACAAATGATGGATATGTACGTCGTATCGAAAGTACTAAATTTAATAACCAATCTTATTTAAGATGGTATCCTATTTCTAATCTTACAATGCTTAAAAATTGCGTTGTCAATGAAGATAATGTTATTGAAGATGATTCGGCATTGTCAGACGCAGCTTATGATGATTCAGTTGGAATCGCGAAAGGAAAAAAATTTCTTAGTTTGTATAACATTTCTTATTATTTAAATACAGAAAATTCAAGTTGCAGAAGAATTGTCGGTCTTGAAAAGACTTACATTGATTTGCGCCCATTTGCTATTGAATTGGTTTATGCAAACCATCACCGTTTATATGATAATATCTTTCATGGTGAAGATGTTAACGATAGATTTGCTACATGTCCGTGTATTGCGGTTTTTCGAGTTCACACCATACTGTATGGTATGAATAATAATAATAATTGGGATAGATTTAATCAATCGGTTTATTATGATTACATTAAATATGGTATTATTAAAGGTGAAAATGCTAGTGACAAGTATGCTAAAAGTATTGAAGTTAAACCATTCGAAAGTATTAGTGGCACTACTACGACTAGTACTACTGTTGAGACGGCTTATCAAATAACTTCTTATTATTACGATACTGCAAACAGTGAGATAAAGACTGCTGATGTTAATATACCTGAATTTGAGCCAGTAGTAATAGAAAGGAAAACAGTAGATAATGAAACTATTGAATACAAATCAAATTATGCTTGCGATTTTATATTTAATTTTAATTATGATTTAGAGGAGTTAACTTTACCAATAGAATATAATGGGAATAGCACAGATTACGCTGGACTTGGATGTAGTTTTGGTGTTGTTCTAAAAAATGGTATGATGTATATGAACGAAGATGATGAATTTGAGTATATAACAACTAGGAAACCAGTTAATCAAGGATAAGGATAAACGTTAATTTAAATGGATAATTTATTAAATAGTCGAAAATCTAAAAATTCCGAAAATAAAAGTGTTGTTATGCCTTTGATTTTAAAAAATGGTCAAAGGCTAACATCACCTTTCGGTAATAATTCAATTTTGAATGAATTAGAAGTATATAATAAAGAAAGAGAAAATTGTGACAATATTCGTTTAATATTGTCATTATCTACTATTGCATCTAATGTATTGTATAACCAAATAACGGAGGTTGTTAGATATGAGGGCGCAAATAATGTTAAAACGGTTACTGGCAATACTAGTTTGGAAAATTTTAATTTTTATTCAAGTGGTGAATTAATTGGACGTGATAGTATTGATATTGTTGATATTATAGATGATACTCAATTGTCTAATTTAGACGGTGTTTGTTATCATTGTGGAGAAAATATTTTTGCAAATCACCTTTTACGAAATAGGACGTTTAAAACCGTGGTTCCCAAATATTCTAGTTTGGATGCTGTAAATACGGATAATTTTAATACGATTAGGGACAAAATGAGAGAGTATAAAAATTCAAGCGGTGATACTCAAATTGTCGGTGATTATATTAAGCAAACCAATGATGAATCAGTTAAAATGAATCTTTATCAATATGATGATATAATGTCGCTTGAAGATTCTATTTTAAATAATCTTTCGGAAGACAATGGATGGTTCGGGTTTGTAAATCCGTCAAGTATGAATATTTACGACAAAAATGGCGAGATATGTCATTTCAATCATACAATTAATTCAGAAAAAGGTTGTAAACATATTGATTTATATCCTGAACGTGACTTATTCTCTTTCGCGCCGAAATTTAATAAATATCGTAACCGAAATGAAAAAAATTGGAATTATTGCGTTACTTATCCATTTTCATCAACGACTAGCGTTTCTTTTATTAATCAAGAAATTGGCTCATTAAAGTTAATGTTTTATGACGATAAACTATCGAATGATTACATCAGAATGTATAGCGTATCAAAGCATGGATTAACCGTTAATGATAAGATTAATTTATATAATGAAACTGATAATGGAACTGTTTTAATTTCAAATGGGATTAGGGTTGAAAATATTGTCGATGACTATACTTTTGAAATTTATAAAAGTAATATTGATTTTTCTCCAAAATGGCATGTGCTGACTTCAGATGATTTAATTAGTAATTCTTTCAAAGAAGATGGCGTTGAATATATTAGTGTTGAAAATGATACTAAGTATTTGAAAGCAGAGACGGGAAAATATTATTATAATGTTAATGGAAAAGTGAATGTAAACGATGAATATTCAGATTTGTCGTTTAAAAAGATTGTCGGCAATGATGAGTTGGAATATTATGTCAGGATTTTTAGACGTGTCCCAAATTGGCGTTTTGCTGATAAAAAGCCTAATTTCGATGAATTGGATGAGGATTTAATTAGCCGATATGATACAAAAGAAGAAGAATTCGAAAGTCATATTGGGCAGTTAGGCTTTGCGAGAAATGTTTATAATGACGATGTTACTGAAATTGTTTTTTCAGATACAATTAATGTAAAAGGTTTAAGAGATAATCTAAATCGTCCTTTATCTTCATTATATTTTACTACGATAAAAAATAATGCTGGATATCGTGAATGGTATGGTTATCATAAGTCAGTACCTTGCTATTCGTCATCAACTATTGAATATTCGCATTGCTTTGGCGCAAATACGGCAGCATTTAAATTATCGCCAAGCAGCCTTCCAAATCATGAATTTAAAAACATTTATAGTATTAAGAATACTAAAAACGAAATTGAAGGACTTGATATTTCACAAATAAACAATAGAGAAAATTTAATCGTTGAAGATGGAGAGGAGACCCCATTCATCAGTAATAATGAAATAGAATACAATTCTGTCTATTATAACAATGAGAAAATATATGATGGTGATAATTTCTTCTATGGCGATTTATGCTCTTATGATAAGACAAATTTAATAGAAACTCCAATACAAGATATATATTATCGTTTTAATACTTTACAGCGAGAAATCAACGGTGATTATACTACTTATGGATACTTTAGTGCTTATACTTACAATACAATCGTATATGATAATTTAGATTATGGATATGAATCAGGTAATGATGAGAAAAATTTTGCATTATTAACCGTAGAAACGGTACCTCATTATGAAGGATATTGCTATCATCCGCATACTGAAATAAAACTTAAAGAATTTTCGGATGAAATTTCAGAAATTTATCCGTCTTTTTATACGTTGAGATTGATTGAAAGTGGTGAAAGTGCTAATATTTATACGGTATATTTATCTGAAAAATTCTATAATGAAATAAATGATTATTGTTATCTGTATGATGCGATAAACGACATTTATTTTGAGGGAAAAGTTAAAGGTATTTTATCGACAAGAATATTGGCGGTGGAATTTAATGATTCAATTGCTGAATATGTCGGCAAGAAGAATTTTTATCAGATAAAATTTTTCGTCAAGGGAAGTGCAATACCTTTTTATGCTAAATTGTCGAATGATGGTACGTGCCGTTTTAAATGGCGAGAAATCTATTACAATGGTCATCCATTAAACGGCATTGAAGTTTATCCTTTTACGAATAATCATATTT
>Ga0310695_10003489_pt1 | contig 30716 bp, 29 predicted proteins | sample RumenRJG_04DNA_FD_203882 | JGI IMG/M metagenome (GOLD analysis project Ga0310695, IMG submission 203882) | Bovine rumen microbial communities from Lethbridge, Alberta, Canada - RJG_04 (v2) (version 2) | ecosystem: Host-associated > Mammals > Digestive system > Stomach > Rumen | place: Canada...
TTGCTTAAATCTAAGTTTGCCATGCTAACTTTAAACTATATTTGTTTATAAATAATTAATCCTAATCAATTAAAAGGGGGATCGCATCAGTACCTTGTACTCAATCCACGCAAATTTAATAAAAATTTTCATATAACAAGAGAATAGAGAATTAAGAATTTTGAATTATGAATTATGAATTTTGAATTGGGGGGGATGTGCGTATCTCTGCACGATGCGCATATCCCAGCCCTGAAAGGGCAAAACATATATAGCCTGGGGCAACGCCCTAGGGAATTATGAATTAAGAGTTAAGAATTAAGAAACGTCAGTTCGACGTAGTCAATTTTTTTTTGAGGGGGGATGTGCGTATCTCTGCACGATGCGCATACCCCAGCCCCAGCGGGGCGACATCCCCCAGGCAGGGGTGTAAACCCCTGATGACAAACGGGTTTTGTGCGTGTAGCCCTGAAAGGGCGATACATATATAGCCTAGGGCAACACCCTAGGAAATTATGAATTTTGAATTATGAATTTTGAAACGTTAGTTCGACGAAGTCAATTTTGAAACGTCAGTTCGACGTAGTCAATTTTTGGGGGACGTGCATTTCTATGCGCTGCGCATACCTGAGCCCTGAAAGGGCGACATCCCCCAGGCAGGGGTGTAAACCCCTGATGACAAACGGGTTTTGGGCGTGTAGCCCTGAAAGGGCGATACATATATAGCCTAGGGCAACGCCCTAGGAAATCGTAAATTGTAAATAATTAAATAGTAAATGCATACGCCTTTCCCATACATCAAATGAAAAATCCCATCGGATTTCCCCCAATTTTTAACCCATAACATTTATTTTCAATTTTTTCATAACTTCGCGTCCGAAAAAAATGAAGCAGATATGGCAATCGAAGATTTAATGGCGAAGGAAAGGATGCGCCGCTACGTGGTGGACGAGTCCAAACTGAACATCAACAAGACGCTTTTCGGCGGGGAGGTGATGGCTTGGATGGACAAGGTGGGGCATGAGCTCTCCGTCGAGCTGACACAACGGACCATGTGCACGGCGGCGGCGGACAAGATCCGTTTCCATAAGCCTGCCTATCTGGGTGAGACCATCGAGGTCGTGGCGAAACCGCTGGACCTCGGACCTGTGAAGATGGTGCTGGCGCTGACCGCCACCGCAGACCCCGACGGGGAGAACCGGCGCATCATCCTGACCGGAGTATATACCTTCGTGCAACTGGACGAAAAGGGCCGTCCCCAACGGATATCCTACCATGACCCGTATGGTTGTTTGGCTTAATGATACGAATTGAATATTGAAGTAAAGAATTGATACGATGCTAATTAGAATTTATCCTGAAAACCCGAACGAGCGGGAGATCGAGAAGGTGGTGCAGTTCCTTCGCGACGGCGGACTCATCGTCTACCCGACGGACACCATCTACGGTTTGGGCTGCGACATCTTCAACACGAGAGCCGTGGAGAAAATCTGCCGCTACAAGAACATCGACCCGCGCAAGGCGAACCTCTCCTTCATCTGCTACGACCTGAGCAACATCAGTGAGTACGCGAAGGTGGACAATAATACCTTCAAACTGATGAAGAAGAACCTCCCCGGACCTTTCACCTTCATCCTGAACGGCAACAGCAACCTCCCGAAGCTCTTCCGCAACAAGAAGACGGTGGGTATCAGGGTGCCGGACAATAACATCATCCGCGAGCTGGTCAGGGGCTTGGGCAACCCTATCCTCTCCACCTCCGTGCGCGACGATGACGACGAGATACAGGAGTACTTCACCGACCCCGAACTGATCCACGAACGGTATGAGAATATAGCCGACGTGGTGATCAATGGCGGATTCGGCACCTTGGACCCCTCCACCGTGGTGGACTGCACCGGCGACGAACCCGTCATCGTTCGTCAAGGCAAAGGCGAACTCATCCTATAATTTCTCAACTCATAATTGACTTCGTCGAACTAACGTTTCATAATTCAAAATTCAAAATTCATAATTCTCTAAAGTGTGGGTCTTTTTAGCACTACTATCGGCCATCTTGCTAGGCATCTATGATGTCTTCAAGAAACGTTCCCTGAAGGAGAACGCGGTGATACCCGTATTGGCCTCCTCCATATTCATCTCGGCGGTGTTCTTCTCGTTCTTCCTGTTCGCCTCGAAGGTGGCACCCGAGCAGGTGTCCGGCACCTGGTTCTACGTGCCCGAGATGGACCTCCACGCCCACCTCTGCATCTTCCTGAAATCGGCCATCGTGTTAGGCTCCTGGATATCAGCCTACTTCGGCATGAAGAACGTGCCAATCACCATCTTCTCGCCCATCCGCGCGACGCAACCCGTCTGGACGGTCATAGGCGCCTTCATCATCTTCGCGGAACGGCTGACGCCCCTGCAGGCGACCGGCATCATCGTCACCATCGTATCCTTCTACCTCTTCTCGTTGGCGGGGCTCAAGGAAGGCATCTCATGGAAGCGCAACAAGTGGATATGGCTCATCATCCTCGCCACGCTCCTAGGCGCCGCGAGCGGATTGTACGACAAGCACCTGATGCGCTCCTTCGACCGGGTAGGCGTGCAGGTCTTCAGCACGATGTACCAAGCCCTGTTGATGCTCATCATCCTATTCGCCCTGTGGTATCCACGGAGGAAGCACACCACACCGTTCGAGTGGCGGTGGAGCATCGTGGGCATCTCCGTCTTCCTGATCTTGGCCGATTACGTATACTTCTGGGCGCTCTCTTCGGACAATGCGCTCATCTCCATCGTCTCCACCATCCGTCGTTCGGGGGCGGTCGTCCCGTTCCTCTATGGTGCGCTCATGCTGAAGGAGAAGAACCTGAAACTGAAGGGAATACTGCTCTGCGGTATCCTCTGCGGCGTCTGCCTGCTGACGATCGGGGCGTTGCGGTGATGGTATATTACACGGAAGAATATGGATAGAACATTAGAAAACATAAAAAGGATCATTGCGGAAAGCATAAAAGAACACCTAACGGACGTTTCAGTCAATGAACTCGAAGGGAATGGATCGCTCTACTATATGAACGGACAGAATGGAACCTCATTCGACTGGCACGTCAACGACAGGCTTTCGTCCTTCATGGCCTTTTACGACGACAAGGAGAACCTCGGGGCCGCCAAAGCGAACGTTTACAAGGGAGGTATTGTCGCCCTCAACCTTTACGGGGCACACGGCAAAGAGATGGTCCATCAGGAGGAAATACCCCTGAGCGCCACGGAGGCGGACCTGCTACGTCTAGCTGTATTGTTAAAGCGCAATGCAGACGACAAGGATCTTTTTGACGTATCCATCGAAGAAATCGATACGGATAGTGAACCGAAGGCGGAAGAGGTCGCCGCATTCCTCGAAGAGAGGAAGAACCATGAAGCCATGATAAAGCGGAGGGAGCTGTTGACCCAGAAGGCCTGCGTGTCGAGGATGATCGTAGACGAAGGGTGTCAGGTAGGATATATGGTGCGGGAAGAACCCCACGCCGAAGAAGATAGCGGATGGGCCTTTTACGGAGGAGAGGAAGACGAGGAATACGTTTCCGACCCGAACAATTTTATCATCTCCACCATTTTCCCCGTCGTCTCCGCAGACCCGGTTGTCGAGGATTATCTAGAGCGTCCCGTTGGCTCGAAACTCATCAGGGTATCATCCGATAAATTCGAAGAGGATGAGGAGGAGATGTAGGGTTATGCAGGCATCCGACAAAGCCTCCGAGAAATTTACAATTTGACGATTTACGATTTACGACCAACATATTCCCTAGGGTGTTGCCCTAGGCTAGATATGTTTCGCCCTTCCAGGGCTAGGATATACGCGACATGCAAGGATACGCATGTCCCGCCCTAATTGACTACGTCGAACTGACGTTTCAAAATTCTTAATTCTTAATTCTTAATTAAAAAAGGGGCATGCAAACCGCACGCCCCAACTCTTAATTGACTTCGTCGAACTAACGTTTCTTAATTACCATAGGGCGTTGCCCCAGGCTATATATGTTTCGCCCCTTCAGGGCTGGGATATATACGCAATATGCAAGGATACGCACGTCCCGCCCCAATTGACTTCGTCGAACTGACGTTTCAAAATTCTTAATTCTTAATTCATAATTTTCACGCTCTTCGTTTCCGTCTTAACAACGTACGTTCCCTTGCCAGGCAAGACGAAGCGGACCGTCTCGTTCTCCCTGCCCTCTGCGCTACGCAGCAGTTTGCCATTGAGGTCATAGACTTCGATGCGGCCCACAGCGCCACGCACGAAGATAGAGTGATCTTCCGTCCAGAAGGTGAAGCCGACAGAAGAAAGGTCATCCAAGCCAGTTAGCTCGCCTGTTTCCAATGCCCAACCCTCAGGGATTCTCTTCGAACCATACTCTACAGACAACTCCTTCGGGCAGATGAAGGTGCCGGTAGGGGCGACGCCCTTCACCCAATCATAGTTATCCGGCCATTCGGTGAAGTGCACCGTGATTTCGGAAAGGTTGGTACAGCCCTTAAACATGTTCGAATAGGAATCGTCGCAATCTTCAGAACCCGGGGAAGCGAATAGTTCTGGAGCTTTTGTCAAGCTAGTGCAACCCTCAAACATTTTATTGTAACTGCCGAACACCGCTTGCGTAGCAGGTAACACTTCAGGCGCTTGCGTCAGGTTGGTGCAACCGCTAAACATTGCATAGTAGCAATTCTCGATCAACACTGTGGCTGGAAGATCAGGAGCTTTTGTCAGGCTAGTGCAGTCCATGAACAAATATTCAAAAGAACGGGCTACCTGAAGTTCACCTGTCGTGTCGACCAAGGTCTGCACATTTCCGCTGGCGGCGATGGAACCAGTCATGACGAACTGCACGTAATGCTGGAACTCCGGAGAGATTCCCCAAGGGTTTTGTCCCCTCAGCAAGGCCTTGTCACCTTTCTTCGCCAGAACGACAGGCTCGTCCTTCGGGAATTGGAAATCGGTCCATGTCACTCCACCGTCCAAAGAATATTGGATGCTCGGCGGATTCTCCGCGAACTCGGTGTTTTCTTCGACGTAAGCCTTCAACTCAGGGTAGAATGAGGAGTTATCCTCCTCGGCGGTGAAAGTGAGGTAGTCGACCGCAGAGGCGAAACAACAGACGCATAGTAGCGCCATAAAAAGCATGAATTTCTTTGTCATAAGCACATTGTTTATCTTATAGAACATTTATTAATTTCGGTGTAATTGTCCCAATTGTGGTCATTATATTACGACTGACAGAATCCTTTTTCTCAAAGATAAAAATTTTTTTTATATGTTGAACTATTCTGTTCGTATTTCTGTCTTACATCACGAAAAATTCATTTCGGCGAGACAAAAGCCAAATAGTAAATCGTAAATAGCTAAATAGTAAATATAAATCGCAACAAAGGGGCGCCACAACATGACGCCCCCAGTTTTTTCTTAAATATGCGGAACCGACGTTCGTTACCTTCCGACGATCACCTCCACACTCTTCATACCTGCCTTGACGACATATACACCAGCCGCAGGCATAACGAAACGGACCGTCTCGTCGGCCGCGCATTGTGCGGTGCGGAGCAATTGTCCGTTGAGATTATAGACCGCGACCAAACCCTCAGCATTGCGCACGAAGATGGAAAGGCCTTCGCTCCAGATGTCGCACTGCGCCGCATCAACACTTCGCGTGGAGGTCCACTCCTCAGGCTCCACCATCCTCCAGCCCTCCGGGATCCTATTCTCACCATACTCCTCCGCCAATGATCTTGGACAGACGAAGGTGCCCGTCGGAGCGACACCCGAGACCCAAGCTCTCGTCCATCGTGTCCATTCCGTGAAGTTCACCTTGATCAGCGAAAGGTTACTGCAACCATCGAACATCCTGTTGCAGCAGGAGTCGGCCCGCACATCCGTATTATGCAGTTCAGGCGCCTGCGTCAGGCTGGCGCATCCATTGAACATCCCGTAGTAGCAACCCTCCGACAACTCCGTGGCGGGGAGCTCAGGGGCTTGTGTCAGGCTGGTGCAACCGGTGAACATCAGCACGTAGCAATAGATGGGCAGTTCCGTAGCGGGCAGTTCGGGCGCCTTCGTCAGAGCGGTGCAACCATCGAACATTCCTCCATAGCAGCCGTCAGAAAGTTCCATGGCGGGCAGTTCGGGCGCTTGCGTCAGAGCGGTGCAACCCATAAATATGCCATCGTAACATGACGTAACCATCTTAGTGGCAGGAAGAGCCGGCGCCTTCGTCAGACGGGTGCAGTTCCAGAACATGGACATGTAACATCTTGCCGCCAGTTCTGTGGCGGGGAGCTCCGGCGCCTGCGTCAGGCTGGCGCAATCGTAGAAGAGTTGGTAGAAACAATACACGCTCGGAATCTTATCGCACTCCCCTTCGTCCGTGATCAGGCTCATCACGCTTCCACTCGCGGCAATGGAACCCGTCATGGTGAAGTTGGTGTAGCGATTGGGACCATGGGAGAAGCCATCCGGATGGTTTCCCCTCAGCAACGCTTTGTCGCCCACCTGCTTCAGGGGGACGGTGTCGCCAACGCTAAGCTGTACCCACGTCTGCCCGTCATCTAACGAGTATTGGATGTCCGGCGTCACATCTCCCACAGTCTCGATGCCGAACAAGGAGTTCTCCTCCTCCGCCGTGAAGGTGAGGTAATTAACCGCGGATGCAAAAGCATGCACGCATAGCAACGTAACCAGCAATGTTAGTTTCCTGATCATAAGCCCTTTATTGTATTATATATCATATTTTTAGAATATCCGCGCCACGATCTGTCCGATAAGAGCAAGCGAGAAGTGTTTTTTATCGGCACCATAGAAATTCTCAAAGGTAATATTTTTTTGAATTGATTCATATTTTTATATTTGTAAAGCCATCTCCCGTAGGGGAATAAAAACCGCAAGGCGCGAAAGGCTCCCGCAAGGCAAATGTTTTTTGGCAAATACACACCAAATCCGTCGGATAAATAGCCTCATGGAAAGGAAAACGCTGCTCATATTGCTCATGGTTGGTTCTCTCGTCGCTTGCTCGGACATGCGAAGAAAGAACCAGGAAAGGATCCCTAACTGGGAGGATCCGACAAGGGATGCCTATCAAGTGACGGACCCTGAATTTAATGACCCGGACTTCATGGATGCAGGCTTTTCGGACCCGGACTTTGCGGGCATGAATTTCATGGATTTTGACATGGACAGTGACGACGACGAGACCTTCAGAAGGAGTGACAGATATTACCAATCCTATGACAATGACGATGACGAGATCTTCCTAAGAGTGGACAGGAAAGCCCAATTCCCTGGTGGGGTGCACAATCTAATGTTGTACATCCGAGAGAACATGGAATACCCTGAAGAGGCCAAGGAAGATGGTGTCCAAGGCAGGGTTCTCATAAAGTTCATCGTAAGAAAGGATGGTTCCATCGTCGACGCTATGGTGAGTAGAGGTGTTGATCCCCTATTGGACGAGGAGGCCATCAGGGTGGTGAAGAATATGCCGGACTGGATTCCAGCCAGATGCCATGGGAAGGCCGTTTCTTCCTACTTTATTGTACCTGTATCTTTCAAGCTGGATGGAAATTGAGGAGAAAAAGAGAACATCAATGCGCAGTGAAAAATTACAAAAAGAGAGATTATCATGAAGAAAGAATTATTGCTTTTATTGCTCATGGTTGGGCAGTCTTTTGCGGGATCATTGGCCGCCTCTAATACGGAGGTGACTGGGAAGGATATGTACTTTTCAACTGATGATGATGACGACGATGACATCATAATGGTCATAGTCGAGACGAAGGCAAAATTCCCTGGCGGGGAAGAGGAAATGAAGAAATTCATCCGTGCCAACATGTCATATCCGAAGGGGGCCATAGATGGATACATCGAAGGAACTGTACTCCTGAGTATTACCGTGAAAGAAGATGGCTCCATCGCCGACGTGAACATAAAGGAAGGGGTTCATTCCTTATTGGACATGGAGGCCATCCGGGTGGCGTATCGTATGCCTAAATGGATTCCCGCCCAAAGGAATGGACAACCCATGAGCTCGAAAGTCCTCCTCCCTATCGAATTTAAGCTGAACAACTCAGCGGATGAATAGCGGAAGAAAAACAATGCCGAATAAGCTGATCGCGGAAGCGAAAACTTGCCCCCTCCCCTAGTTTTCCCATGACGGGGAAGGAATGACAACGGACTGGCAAGCGTCCACGAACGGAACTGCCATCCCGACAATCAAAAATAAAAACTATATTTGTGTATAATTATAAATCGAATGTATCATGAAAAAGAAACTATTGCTTTTATCATTTTTGGCAGGGTCGCTCGTAGCGTACTCGGCCGACCAAGAAAAGAAACCTGCCTCACGTATCCAGGAGGAGATCACTGTCGTTGAGGATAAGCTACCACAAACCCCAACTGAGTATACGGAAGAGGAAAGTGTACCTCTAGTGAAAGTTCAGAAGAAAGCTGAGTTTCCCGGAGGAAAAAATAAGCTAATGGAATATCTCATAGGAAACATAAAATACCCAGAGGAAGCCGCGAATAAGTCAATAGAAGGAACGGTCCTTGTGAAGTTCGTAGTAAAGAAGGATGGTTACGTCGACAACATCAATGTATTAAGAGGTGTTGATCCCATACTGGACGAAGAGGCCATCAGGGTGGTGAAGAATATGCCTAAATGGATTCCGGCACAGAACGCTGGGAAGGACGTAGCCTCATACTTTACGCTACCTATACGGTTCAGCATAGGTTCAGAGGACAAGAGCGACAAAAAATAACGGACGAGGCCATGTGGGATCGGTTAAATGACGGATCGCACCATGTGACAATAAAAAGGGCGGCGCCATCACGGATGTGAGAGCGCCGCCCGATGTTCTTTCAGAGCTGCGACTACGGGATGACGAATCTACTCTTCGCTCTCGTGAATCGTTTCAGACTCCTCTGTCAAGTCCACCTCGTTGCCTTTCTCGTCGTAGAACTGATACTGAAGGAACGCGAAATTTTGTGACGGAATCAACTTGAAAGAGCAATGGTACTTCCTGCTCCATTTGGACTTCAGCGTGAAGAACGGAAGACCTTTGTTGATATAAGCCGCCACGTAAGGGTGGACATAAAGTTTGAAACTCTTGACATGCAAGATGTTTACAAGATAATCTATCTTACTCTCCAATGCGTCCACAAATAAGATAGAAGGTTGGGAAACTCCCTTTCCCATACACGTAGGACAAACCTCCTCCGTGTTGATGTGCATCTCCGGACGCACACGTTGACGTGTAATCTGCATCAGACCGAACTTACTGAGCTGCAAGATATTATGTCTTGCGCGGTCATTCTGCATGTTCGCCTTCATCCTGTCATACAGGGCCTGACGGTTCTCCGCCTTGGTCATATCGATGAAATCGACCACGATGATACCTCCCAGGTCGCGCAACCTCAACTGTCTGGCCAATTCATCGGCCGCCGCGAGATTCACCTCGATGGCATTTGCCTCCTGGTCGTTGCCGGCTTTCGACTTGTTGCCGCTGTTGACATCCACGACATGCATCGCTTCCGTCTTCTCGATGATGAGATAAGCCCCGTTCTTGAAGGAGACGATTCTACCGAAAAGCGACTTCAGTTGCTTGGTGACGGAGAAATGGTCGAAGATAGGAGTGTCGCCCGTATACAATTTGACGATGTTCCTCTTCTCCGGTGCGATTTCGCTCACATACTCCAGCACTTCATTGTAAACAACCTTGTCGTTCACGTGAATACTTTCGAACGAAGGATTGAAGATATCACGGAGGATGGACACCGTACGTCCGAACTCCTCATAAATCAGCTTAGGCAGTTTGCCATCGCTGCTCATCTTCGCCACGCTGGATTCCCAACGTTGCACGAGCATCTGCATCTCCGCATTCACATCTTCCACGGATTTCCCTTCCGCCACGGTACGTACGATGACGCCGAAGTTCTTGGGTTTCACGCTTCTGACAATTTGCTTGATACGGTTCCGCTCCTCGTTCGATTTGATTTTCTGGGAGACGAACACCTTGTCCGCTCCTGGAATCAATACCAAAAACCTGCCTGCGATGGATATCTCCGCCGTCAGCCTAGGTCCTTTGGTGGAAATCGGTTCCTTGGCGATCTGCACGAGCACCTCTTGGCCCTGTGTGAGCAAGTCGGTGATTTGACCACCCTTCTGGATTTCCTTCTGGATTTGATAACGAGAGAGGGTAAGCCCTTTCTTCTTCCCGCTCAGAGCATCCTTCATGAACGAATTCAACGTCAGGAAATGAGGCCCCAAATCCTGATAATGCAGGAACGCACCCTTCTCGTAGCCCACGTCAACGAATGCCGCATTGAGTCCTGGCATCAGCTTCTTCACCTTGGCGAGGTATATGTCGCCGACGGAGAATTTGCTGTCCCGTCTATCCTTGTTCACCTCAACCAGCTTCTTATCGTCCAGTTGAGCGATGGATATTTCCGAGGCTTGAACATCAATTACTAATTCGCTACTCATAACATAAATTTTTTTAAAACATAAAAAAGAACAAACCTAGGTTTTGCCCAAAGTTTGTTCTTTCGTCTCTTTTCGCAACTAAAGACCGTTATTTCTTCTTATGACGATTCTTCTTCAGTCTCTTCTTGCGTTTGTGAGTAGACATTTTATGTCTCTTTCTCTTCTTTCCGCTTGGCATAATTGTTAAATTTTAAATTATTAATTATTATGATTTATTTCTTCTTCCCCCCCTTAACAGCGGTCTTCTTCACATCGTTCATGAAGGTCTTCGCTGGCTTGAATGCCGGGATATTATGTGCTGGGATAATAATAGAGGTCTTCTTTGAGATGTTTCTTGCCGTCTTCTCAGCCCTGGCCTTCACAATAAAAGAACCGAACCCTCTTAAATATACATCCTCACTCTTGGATAAGGATCTCTTTACTTCACGCATGAAAGATTCCACCACTTTCAAAACATCTTCTCTTTCAATTCCTGTTGTCCTTGAAATCTCGTTAACGATATCTGCTTTAGTCATCTCAAATACTTTGTTTATATAACGTACTTAATCTTTAAATTTCAGTTTGCAAATATACTCATTTTCCACTGATTAAAAAAAACATAGCATTATTTTTTTCTAAAATATTCCAAGCGCCTTTTTTTGGCCTTCAGACAGGTATGGGGAAAAATGCTACAACCCATATATTATGGTGCATACAGATAGCGGAGGAAGCCCCCGAAACACCTCCCCTCAGACCCTCTTATCCTCCTCCTTTTCTTCTCTTTATGACCGATTAAGTGTACAAAGAATAAAAAAAAGAGTAAATTCGCGAACATGAATAGGTCAACGTATGTCAATGATTGAAATAAAAAGAGTCGAAAGCAAGAAGGATCTGAAGGCCTTCATCCGTTTCCCCGAAACGTTGTACAAAGGCAATGCATATTGGGTGCCCCCTTTGGAATTCGACGAGATGAACGTGCTGAGCAAGGACGTGAACCCCGCCTTTGACCATTGCGAGGCGGAGTATTGGCTGGCCTACAAGGGCGGTGTACTGGCGGGTAGAGTGGCTGGTATCATCAACAAGGTGGCTAACGAGAAATGGGGCGACAAGGTCCGCTTCGGATGGCTGGACTTCATCGAGGACATTGATGTGCTCCGCGCCTTGATCGACAAGGTCATCGAGTGGGGCCTTTCGAAGGGCATGAAGACAATCCAAGGTCCGCTCGGCTTCAATGACATGGATAAGGAGGGGCTTCTGGTCGACGGGTTCGACAAGATGCCTACCATCGCGAACATATATAATTATCCGTACTACCCTACCATGCTGGAGCAACTGGGCTTCAACAAGGACGAGGATTGGGTGCAGTACCGTATCAAAGTGGCGGAAATCCCGGAGAAGGTGAAGGTCGTCAGCGAGGGCATCGCCCAACGGTACAATGTGAGGGCGGTCTTCTTCGATAAGAAGAAAGACCTGAAAAAGTACGGGAAGGCCATGTTCCATGTGCTGAACGAGGCCTTCAAGGATTTATATGGCTACGCGACGCTTTCGGATAAGGAGATCGATTCGCTGATCAAGACCTATTTCAGCTTCGTCGATCCTAAATATGTGTGCTTCGTGTTGGACGAACACGACGACGTGGTGGCCTTCGGTGTGAGCATGCCGACTTTGTCGAAAGCGTTCCAGAAGGCGAAAGGCAAGGTGCTGCCGTTTGGCTTCGTCCACATACTCAAGGCGTTACATGAGAATGACACCATCGACTTGTACCTGAACGGAGTACATCCCGATTGGCAGAAACGTGGTATCCATGCGCTATATTACACGAAGATGACCCAGGCATATATCGACAACGGATTCAAATATGCCATCACAAACCCTCAGTTGGAAAGCAACACCAACGCGGTGCGCATCTGGCGCAATTACGAGCAGGAGCCATATATCCGCCGCCGTTGCTACTCGAAGGGTATTTAGTGTGCCAGACACGTGGTTGCCGAAAAGACGGTCGGCATTTTGGAACGGGTGTGGAGTCCCCAGAACGGCTCCGCCACCGCACATGAGTAGTTATTGTTAGAAACCACCTAAATTTATATTTATGGATTATACGGAGGGCGCATTGTCCGCATTGAAGAACGATAAATTTGTGCAGTACATCGGCGTGGAATTGCTGAGCGCATCGGAAGGCCGCGCGACGGGCAGGATGGTGATCAAGGATTTCCACCTGAACGGAGTGGGCTCCGTACAGGGCGGCGCACTCTACACCTTGGCGGATTATGTCGTGGCCGCTGCGGCGAACTCCCGCGGGAAGACGGCGGTCTCATTGGACGGACACATCGACTACATCAAGGCGATCTCCTCCGGTGTCCTCACCGTGGAGGCGAAGGAGATTTCCCTCAAACGCACGATAGCCATCTACATGGCGGAGATCAGGAACGAGGAGGGCGCATTGGTCGCCTCCTATCAGGCTAAAATGTTCAGAAAGGATTAAGGATGAAGCTTTCCCGGCACATATTATTGCTTTTGCTCTTCCCTCTCTTCCTAGGGGGATGCGACTTCATATTCGGCAGTGTATCCGCTGATACGGAGCTCGTGCCAGACGAGCCGCTGAACGAACCGAACGGGCATCACCGGTCCAAGCATCGCTGGAGCCAAATCTATTCTCTGAAAAAGAGTAGGTTCCTGCGCGACCCGAACAAAATGCACATTGCGGCGGGGAAAGAGATGGGCCTCAATCCCCCATATCGAAAGAATGCGGACTTCCTCGCAGAAAGGGACTCCCTGCTGGAATGTGGGGCCTTGGTCTATGTGCCGGACTCCACCTACTACGTGAAGAAAACGGCTAAATACTCCTACCCGTACCTGACGCCTGAGGCGTTTAAGGTGCTGAACGAGCTGGCCGAACGCTTCCAGCAGAAATTGAAGGAGAGGAAACAACCCGCCTATTCGCTCTACCTGACCTCCGCATTGCGCACGGAGGAGAGCCAGAAGCGCCTGCGCAAGGGCAACAAGAACGCCACGAGGGACACCACCAGCCACCTCTACGGCGCATCCTTCGACATCTCCTACTGGGAGTTCCTCCGCAACTCGAACAGACGGGCATATAGCTACAAGCATATCCAAAACATACTCACCAAGACGGTGAGCGAGATGAGGAACGAAAACAAGTTCCTCGTCATCAAGGAGAACGGTCAGTTCTGCTTCCATATCACTGTGGTTCAATAGAATAGGAGGAACAGTCATGTTCGTCAAGACGGATGCCATCGTTTTAAGCCATAAGAAGGTTCGGGACAACGCCGCCCTGCTCACGCTATATACGGAGGAGTTGGGTAGAGCCTCCTTCCTGCTCTACGGGGCGGGCAGCAAAAGGGGCGGGAAATGCTACTCCCTGCTCCAACCGCTTTCGCTTCTTTCCGTGGAGGCTACCCTCAAGAACGGACAGGAACTGAACGTGATCAAGGAACTGAAATGCCTGCACCCACTACTCGAGGCCATGTCCAACCCTTATAAGAGCAGTATACTCTTCTTCTTGGCGGAGATGCTGACGAACGTGCTGCGCACCAACGAGTCGGACAAGCTCCTTTTCCGCTTCCTCAAGGAATCCGTGCTATGCCTGAACGGGTTGGAACGGGGCGTATATAACTTCCACATCGCCTTCCTCGTACGACTGTCGTCCCTCCTCGGCTTCTGCCCCGATGTGTGTGACCTGGCGGACGCCCGCTATTTTGACCTTAGGCAGGCTGAATATACCGATCAACGTCCTCCCCACAAGGAGTTCGTCGCCGACAGGGAGGCGCAGTTCCTGCGTTTGCTCTGCAGAATGAACTATAGGAACCTCTCCTGCTTCCGTTTCTCGAAAGAGGAAAGGAACGAGTTATTGGACTATATCATCGATTATTATCGTATTCATCTGCAAGATTTCAGGGACCTCAAAACATTGGATGTGCTGCGGGAGATATTCGACTGAATTTGTTGCGGAAGAATCAATCGGAGTGTATGCGGTCAACGTTTTGCCATAAAATTAGACAATAGTATAAGGATATTTGCGCATATTACATTCGTGCACTATCTTTGCGAAAAATATTAATCAATCAAAAAGGTAAGTTATGAAGAAGACTCTAATCGTGATGCTGCTCATGTTGATGGGTGCATTAAATGTGCTCTTCGCCCAATCCAAAGGAGAAAAGATGGTTGGCGCTATAGTAGGGGTAGATGTTCAGAAAGGTTATATTAAGGAAGGGGAAGTCAAGACGGAAGGCAAGCCTATCATTTATATGGAAGCCTCTCCCGCATTTTATTTTTTCCCCGTTAACAAGTTCCGCATCGGTGCACAATTAACTTTTTGGAAGAAAATCGAAAAGTATGATCACTACGATTGGTCCCTGGCCCTTTTTGAGGTTGCCCCCTCTGTCTCCTATTACATTAAGCTCGCCGAAAAGTTCCACTTCACTCCGGAAATCACCGCTGGTTTCATCCGTACGAAGCGTGTTGATGTTGATTTTCAAAACCCGGACTTCTATGAGAAAAAAACAACCACTGCGAGATCACATGGATTTTCGTTTCATGCCATACCCGTGAAGTTCGAATTTAGGCCTGCGCAACACCTCTGCATATCCGCAAGTGTGCTCAATTTTTCTCTTCATAAGTACATAAACACTGCGATGGATAGAGAAGAGGGCGACATCTACTTTGACTTCGGAATGGCTCCAAGGGTCGGAATCGGTTTCTATTTCTGATCGCGCTTCATACTTGTCTTCGTAGACGGAGCGATGATATTGTGAAGGGGGAGATCAATCTTCCCCTTTTATCGTATCACAAAATCACCGTTGTTAATAATTCAAGTATGAAAAGTTTTGCATATACACCATCATTTATCTATTTTCGCAAAAGAAAAATATAAGTTTTACTTTTAAATCTGATGGATATGGCTGAAAAAACACGATATTCGGATGCGGAACTTGCTGAGTTCAAAGAACTTATACTTGAAAAGTTAGCCGCAGCCCAAAGAGACTACGAACTACTGAAGGCCAGTTTGGCCAATATGGATGGAAACGATGTATGCGACACGTCACCTACCTTCAAAGTGTTGGAGGAGGGAGCCGAGACGATGACCAAAGAGGAGGCCGGACGTTTGGCGCAAAGACAGATGAAGTTCATCCAGCACCTGCAGGCCGCTTTGGTGCGCATTGAAAACAAGACATACGGCATCTGCCGCGAGACGGGCAAGTTGATCCCTAAGGAGAGACTGCGCGCCGTGCCTCATGCCACACTATGCATCGATGCGAAAAATAGCGGCGTGAAATAACAGACGTGGAATCACGGTTCGATGTCTTCCCTTTGGCAGGCTCGAACCGTTTTTTATTTATAGATTGTGCATTCAGAACAAAAGAAAACATGGATTTGCGCTTCCGCTCTGATTTTCACCATCATATTGGTGGATCAGATTGTGAAGTTTTACGTGAAGACGCACTTCTACTTGCATGAGAGCGTCGAGGTGACAAGTTGGTTTTTCATCCGTTTCGAGGAGAACAACGGTATCGCCTTCGGACTGGAATTCTTCAAAGGCAACAACAAGATGATACTCACCATCTTACGAATCATTGCGGTGGGTGCCCTCGGATATTATCTACACTATGTGATAAAGAAAGGGATCAGGTTCGGATTTGCGCTTAGCATCGCCGCCATCATCGCGGGTGCGGCAGGCAATATCATAGACTGTGTATTTTACGGTTATTGCTTCAATTCAAGCATCGGGCAAGTGGCCCAATTCATGCCGGAAGAAGGGGGATACGCTCCCCTACTCTGCGGGAAAGTGGTGGATATGCTGAAGTTCCCGCTCTTCTCCGCCACATGGCCTGAGTGGCTTCCCCTGATCGGAGGAGATTCCTTCACATTTTTCTCCCCCATATTCAACTTGGCGGATTCCGCCATCACCATAAGCGTTTTTGTCATCCTGATATTCTATAGGCAATACCTATCGGATGGTTCGAAGGATAAAGAATAGCATTAGCAAACATAAGGAAATGAGAGGTTTAAAAGTCATTCTACTTTGTATGTCATGGGCATTGGTGGCGTGTTCACCCGACTCTTCCCGACCAATTATACCGGAAGACACAATGGCGGAAATTCTAATAGACCAATACCTGATACAGTCCGCCGCTGTCCAACGCCCTGTTGAGAAGCCGGACAAGGTCACCTTCTACTATGCCCATATCTTGAAGAAATACAATTATACAGAGGCGGAATTCGATTCGTCCGTAGTGTGGTATACATCACACATGGATGTGTATGAGAAGGTCTACGATAAGGTGATGAAACGGCTGCAGACCTTAGAGGATTCTTGCATGAGTGTCGTCACCTCATCCTCCGCACAGTAGGTTTTAAACAAGGGAATACGATGATTAGGGGATATTTGGCACGTAGGATATACCTCTCTCCCACCAATTGGTTGCGTAACGCGCTCCTCTCCGTGGACGCTGTCGGTGGCGTGTCCGTTTCTCTGTTTGACGGAGTGGAATCACCTGCCACAACTTTCGTAGAGGGTATTATTCTTCCTTTCGAGCCTCGGTTCATGCGCTCTGTTTCCTTGTCGGATTATCTATCGATGAATGAATTCCCTGCGGGGAATAACGCCCGCCACTATTGGGCGCTCGATTACCCAGGGCTCTTTTCCGGACATAAAACGCCTGCGGAGGAAGGCGAATGGCATGTCACCCAACTTTGTTAGTCTGCCAAGTCTTCCTATTTTTTCTTGAGATAGTTCACAAACTCATAGTCATGATCGTTCTTCTCGTCAGCGGAGAAACACTCCCTGGAATACTCCTGCCAAACGGTATCGAGGATAGGAGGGAAGAAGGTGTCCGCCTCGGGTGACACATGCACGCGGGTGAGGCAAAGCTTGTTGGCCAAAGGCATCATCAGTTCATAGATTTGTCCTCCTCCCATGACAAAGATCTCCTCTTTTTTCAGGGACGGATCGGACTCGAGTTCGTCCAGGGAACGGATAATTTCGCAACCGGGAGCATCCTCCTCTTTCATCGTGCGGGAGAGGATGATATTGCGTCGATTGGGCAACGGTCGTCCAATGGAGAGGTAGGTGTTGCGGCCCATCAGGACGGTATGTCCCGTCGTCAGGAACTTGAAATGTTTCATGTCTCCGGAAAGATGCCAAAGCAGTTGATTGTCCTTTCCGATGGCCAGATTGTCCGCTACGGCGGCGATGATTGTGTATTGCATATCTTCCACTTTGATTCTATGCAAAGATAACATTAATATGTGAATCGAATTGAAGATTAACACACATTCTAACCAACCCCCATAAAAACGGGAAACTTTTCCTATTGCAGAGGAACTAAAATTATATACATTTGCGGGTACGACAAATCTGAACGGCCAGGATAACATCCTATCAGGCTCTTCAAGTGACATACAAACCGATATAATTTCACGACAGACAAACAATTCATATCATGGCAACCATTAATGTATACGAATGCTACTACAAGGCGGATTTCGTGGCGAACGGCGTACAACGCAACGGCGCATTAGTCATGCTGATATCCGACTCGGAAAACGGAATGATCCGCTATGAAGCGGCGGTCTCTTTTTTCCCGCACAGAAGCGAAGATGACTTCTCTGTGTCATATGACGCCTATCTCAACAAAATCCTTTATGAGGCGAAAGGGAGGCGTTCCAAGAAAAGGGAGGAGCAACTGATATCCGAACTTAGACAGCACATAGACGAATTGGCAAACAAAGAGGGAGGAAAAGTTTTTTGGGATCACCCGCTCAGAGAAGAACGGAGAGGTTAATCAAGGCAAAAGCCCCTATTCTCACGAAGGAAGGCTCCCTTATCTAGGGTAGCCTCCCTTGGTAATGACATCGATTTTACCACCTCTCATGCGTTCCTTCACCACTTTCCTGAAGTAGAAGCTATAACCCTTGATCTGACGTATCGTCTGCAAAGAAAAGAACTTCTGCGAAATAGGGCGTTGATAAGCATGTTGGATGGAAACATATGGAAGGTAAACCGTTTTGTAGCCTACGGTGGTCAGACGGCGGCAGAAATCCGCATCTTCTGGTCCGTAGAATATACGATCGTCCAAAAAGCCAACCTTCACCTGCGCTTTCCGGCGGATCAACTGGCATGCGCCAATCACGAAATCGACCACGAGAGGTTCCTTCCCTTCCGTTTGCTCGGCAGGGTAAAGCGTTTTCGAGTAGGAATCCTCAAAAACATTGTAACCATACCTCGCCATGATGTTATGGAGACCACTTTTCGTGATTCCGACACGGGTAGGAAAATGTTTGCAACTTGCCTGAGGGAGACCATCCTGACCAATCAGCTTGCATCCGCACACACCGACGTCTTCATGGTTATCCATATAATCGACCATCGCGCGGTAAGCCTCCTCGTTCATCTCAGTATCACTATCCAAGAAGAGGACATATTCGCTCAAGGAATTCACGATGCCCATGTTACGGGCCGCCGCAATGCCCTGATTATTGGCGCAAGATATAATCTTCACGGAAGGATATGAATATGAGATAGCGGCCCGGCTCTCATCAACCGAAGCGTTATCGACATAAATAATCTCCACCGTCGGATCATCCATCAGGAACTCCAATGAAGCAAAATTCTTCTGTAAATAATGCCATGAGTTATGCCCAATGACAATAATAGCTACCTTTATTCTCATAATCCTTTAAAAAGTGTAATACCATCTTTAAATCAAATCCCTTACAATCAACTCCTTTTCCCTTGATTAGAAGGGCCACACTAGCATTTGCATTCCATAAAATCAGTAGTTTGTCATCCAACAATTCTTAGTTTCGAGCAACTAAGAATCGATACAGCCCGATTCACACCAGACACCGCAAATATACAAATAATTCACCTCCTCATCATGAACACCACTAAATTCACAATATTTCTTATCCATTAGGGGGAAAAAAACATGCTCATGCGATTATGTCAAGAAAGTACAATAGAGATCCCACAACCACACATGGGTTCACGCCATAGCACTTCATCCGCTAGATACCTCACCTCCCCCTCAGACGCATCACGGTCCATGACTTCCTTCCCGCATTGGCGGTTAATTCCTTAAACTCCTCCCACTCCTCATCGGCTAGGACCGTCGTGTACGTTTTAGGCGGCAATTGCGCAATCTGATCTTTGCTCCTATCAATGCGCTCCTGCGTCGCAGGATGATCAGAGAAGAAACCTATATCATCGATGATGGATCCGCTCAACAACTTGTTCATGAAAGATGTGAAACCGGAAGGATCGATGTCCGCATTGTACAAATACCTGACGGACAAAGTATCTGCCTGACGTTCCGCCTTTCGACTCAAATGATTGGTGGTCATCTTCGTCATAATGGAGGAAGTGTTCCCGAATAAGGTGGAAAATAACACACTGATACCCACATTCTTTTTCACGGACTTCTTCACGTGGTCACATTCGATATGCCCTAACTCATGCCCTATAACGGCGAGCAGTTCGTTCTCCGTATCACAAGTTTCGACCAGCTTCGAGAAAACAACCAAATTCCTTTCACAGTAGGCAAACGCATTGACCTGGTTACTCTTCACCAAATAGACATTCACGCTATCGATACCGTTTTTCTCACAGATATGGTTCACGCACCTGCGCAAAGTATTCGTAGCCTTGTCCTCGTCCACCTCGTTTCCATTCACATAACGGTCGTAGATGGACTCCTCAATGAGCGGATAAAGCGACAGGTCAGGGTACTTGTAATCCTTTCGGGAGATACCGTAGGAAACAAGCAGGAACGCAAAAACCAGCGAAGCTACGGAAATAATCGTATCACGTACAAGTTTGGGTTTGGCCTCTTGCGCCAACTGCTCATAGACAGGAGCCGCAGGCACCCAAGACCGTTGCCATACATCCCAGGATTTTTTCGCACACAAAAGATGACACAAAGGAGAAATGATAACCCAATTCACATCTTTGTTCTTCTTTACCTTAAGGCAACAAATAATGGATAATACGATCTCCGCCACGTTGAGGACACCCGCCAGGATATAGTAAGCGATGAGACAAGCGTTCAGCTGCCACTCGTCCCACAGTATTTGCCATACGGAATACCAAGTGAACGAGTTGATGAAAAAAAGCGGCAACTGGGAGACGAAGGCATTCATACTATGCCACCTAGTGATGTATGTGGATTTCCGTCTCCGGAAGTAATAGATGATGTTCGCTATCAAATTGATGATAGGGATAGGCATCGTTGTGGCAAAAACCGCCAACGACATCAAATAACCGTTTACTGCCGACTCTTTTTCAGTCTCACTTAACTTATATGCGTCCATACAATGATCGTATTATCAAATAAATCCATTCTACCGCAATGACACCCAACAGCGCCCAAGTCCATTTGCTCTTTGTGAAATTAGCCTCGAAAGCGCACCATAACTCATAACACCTGTCCGCCTTCAACAATAGGAGGAAGGGGGACAAGAGCAGGACCGGTAGCGCAAGAAGGACCATCGGATTCATGCTCACGGCCGAAACGAACTCTCCCTTCAACATCAAAAGGATGGAGGTGGTCAGTCCGCATCCTGGACATGGCAAAGTGGTAAGCCTACGGAACGGGCAAACAATGAAGCCTTCCCCCTCTTCGAGCATCATGTTAATCGCCAACCAGACATAGGCGGTCAGCAACAAGGCGACCGAAAAAAAGAGAAAGCCACGTTTTGTCTTGAAAGAGCCCAATGTTACGCTGACTTACCGACGAGGTGTTTACTCGTCATTCTTCGTATAATCGGCATATCCTTTAGGAGCATATGCGGAATAATCTGACTTAGGGGCGTAATCGTAAGGATTCTCCTCACCCGGTGCATGGGAATTAGACGATTGATCAGGCAAGTTTTTGATATCCTCCCCATAGTTTGATCCTTGCGAAGAATATTGGCTTTGGGAATTTACACGAGAATCATCAACATAGTCTGTAGGATTCTTCGGACGGGAATCCTGAGAAGGTCTATCCGTTTTAGTTGAATACATGTTGATCAGATCGATGATCTTATTCGCATTGTAAGCCCTTGTCTCGCCCATAATAAGGAATAGGTCGACGATTGCCCATATGCCACCACCGCCACACGTCAGCAACTTGCAGATTCCAAGACCAGTTTGTCCTAAAGTGAAACGGTCGATTCCCAACGCACCACCCGCCAAAGAAACCAACAACATATGCAACGGTTTCTTGAAATCCGCGCCCAAAATGAGCGCTGCCTTTTCGTCCGGAACCATCTCCATGCCTTCTGCGATTCTTGGCAAATGAAACTCATCAAAACAGCCCGAATTGTGGGCTAGAAAAAGGGATATCCAATCTTTATTCATATAAAAACACGCTTAAAATTTTCAAACATATGCGGGGAACATATCCCACAATAAATCTCACAAAGATAATATTTCCCAGCATCAATATGATTAGACGATCAAATAAAATCGTCACAATCGTCAAACGACGATTTTAAGGGAAGGAGAGGACCGTCACCAAGGGCAGTCCCCTCCTGCATTCTATTTGTCGACAACAGTCCAGAAGCCAAGGTTCCTTGCGCTGATATCGTTATCGTACATCGAGCTACACAAGAAGCCTGGTGCGAAATACCTACCGATAAACGAAGCGTGCAACTTAACGGTGAACGTCCTCGTTTGGCGAGGAGCAAGGGAGAAGTAAGTCATCACACGGTCGTCGCGGACATCCTTGTAATTATAATTTCCGGATTCGTCCGAAGAACCAGAGAGTCGTTCGTTCTGAATCTCCCAACCGGATGGGAAGACTTGCGTCAGAGCCACCTCCTTGTACGTGTCGTACGAAGAGACATTGCTGACACTCACCTTCACCTTGAAGTCCATACCCTGCGTCAAACGGCTCACGTCTATCGAAGAACCATCCATATCAGTGTAGGACACCTTCATGGTAAGGCCGTTCTCAAATGCCCCACCTGCGTTCTCCATCGGAATACCCGACACAACCACAGAGGCAAACAATGTATTGGCTCCGTTATTCTTAATCTTCAGGGATTGTTGTCCCGTTCCCTTCACCTCAAGAGACTTTTTCACAACATTATCACTGGAGTTAAAGGCAATAGATTTGCCGTCCTTGATACATGCCGCATTGACATTCCCTTCCTTAAACTGCTTAGCATAATGTGAGAAGGCCACAAGAACCTGCGCCAACTCCTGGGTGCTGTATTGCTTACCTGTTCCGAGTTGCTCGGACATTTTCTTCAACAATGCGAAAGTCGACGCCTTGTCCGAACCAATCAGCGTCATAGCATCCAAGATCAATGCCCTATCTCTCAGACTCGATCCGAAAGTGATATTGCTATGGGAATAGTTACGCACATCCGTGCTCAGGGAAGCACACAGATTCTTTGCGATATCCTTCTTCCCGCACAATGCGTAAGCGGCAGCCAAGCGCCATTTAGAGACATTATCCAACGTCTTGTCCTTCAATCTGTTCATAGCACTCAGATCAGCCCTTCCAGCAAGCGCCAAGGTATAAAGGCGATAGGCCTGAACCAATGTGTTATCGCTATTCTCCTTGTACGTCCACGAGGAAGCCTCCCGCTTTTGGTAAGCCAAGAAGTTATTGATCACGCTGTTCGACACATCGAAGCCATGGTTCTTTGCCTCCAGGAGGAAGTGACCCGCATAGGTGGTCACCCATGGATAGTCGTAACTGCCGCCCATCCAATAAGAGAACGCACCGCTACCCATCTGCATCTGACTCAGCTTAAACACTGCCTCCCTCACATGTTGGTCACACTCCATCTTTTCCTGGGAGTTCATCTCGATAATGCCAGGCAACAACAATTGAGGGAAGGCCTTGGAAGTGGTCTGCTCCGCACAACCATGAGGATAACCGATTAAGTACTCCAAACTACGTCCCAAATCCAAGGAAGGCAAAGAACTGATCTCAACTATCAACTGGTTAGTGTTATCCATACCGAACAAATCGTAAGGGCACTCCACCTCCCGATTCCCAGGAATCTCGAACATCTTGCTCTTCTGTATGCGCTCGTTCGGGTTACGGACTTCCAAATTAATCTCACTCTTCACGTTGTTGGTGCCGTCAGTGGCGGTGATGGTGATCTTATTCGTTCCGATGACAGGTTTCGCCTTCAGTTTGAAGGTGAGAATCTTGTCTTCGTTCGCATTGAAACTCTCTTGGATTGATGACCGACCCACAACATCCGCCTTATCGCCTGCGGAGATTGAGAGCGTCACATTCTTCTTGCCGCCATCCATAGCGAAGACATTCACCGGAATGGAGAACTCCTCATTAGGACCAATGACGCGCGGCGCCGTTGGCAGTATCATCAACGGTTTCGTCACTTTGACCGCCTTCTCCGCATTTCCGTAGGCAGTCTTGTTACCAGCAACCACCATGACACGGACGGAGCCGAAGTAGGTAGGCAACTTCACTTTATGTTTCTTAGTCTCGCCTTTCTTCAACGAAACAGGTCCGTAGAATCGAACGACAGGCTCGAAGCGTTTATTCATACCATCACGGTTCAAAGCTTGGTCACCACCGATGGCCAACACCTGCTCAATCTTTCCACCATATGCTCCGATGACCCAATCATACATATCCCAAGTATTGACGCCTAGGGCTTCCCGTTTGAAGAACTCATCATGGGCATTCGGTGTCTTGAAGTTCGTGAGATCCAACAGACCCTCGTCCACGATAGCCAACGTATAGCACATCTCCTTGCCGTCCTTCTCACTAACGGCCACTTCAAACTCCTTGTCAGACTCCACTTTGTCATCCATCTTGATGATAGGAGTAAGGCGGCTGTCCGAACTCTCCACCATGAAGTTCTTCACGCCATACATTCTGATAGGAAGGTCATTCTCCGTCTTGTTATACGGCTGGAGCAAATTCACATAGACATAAGCGTTCGGCAACATTTCAGGCGTCACATCCAATTCTACGACAGTATTGCCCGACTGAGCCTCCACCCACTTCGAAATGAGCACCCTGGAACGATTCTCCACCGTAACCAAGAGGCGGCCCTTCTCAGGCGTAGGAACTGTCACCTTCACCTTATCCCCAACAATATAAGTCTCCTTGTCCAATTTGAAAGTGAGCAGTGTGGCGGCGGTAGAACCATCGCTCTGCGCGCGTGAATACCAGTTCTCCCAATCGAAGAAGATCACGCTGCCGACTTCATGTCCATTCTTACCATCTTTAACGACAAGCAGATAGCGTCCCCAATCTTTGTCAGGCACATTGACGGTAACCATAGCCTTCCCATCAGTCACACGGATGTTCTTTTTCTCGAAATAAGGAGTGCGGGAACTGCTCTCAGAATAGTACGCATCCGAATTTTCATTGGAATCCCACCACCAGTGCCATTTTAACTTATACAACTTGAAGGAGATGCCGTCTCCACTGATCGGTTTCCCGTTCTCGTCCAATAACACAATAGGGAATGTTTGGTCACGGTTCGTGAACACATACTTATAATCAGATTTGATAGGGTATTTAACTCCCACATAACGGGAATATGTGGACAACGGAATATTCTTGTAATTTACACTGTTGTCACCTGTTCCCTCGTCCACTCTCGTGGTGAACGTAGCCTGCAACATTCCTGGTGCGTTCGTCAACTCAGGGATGTGGATGAACCCGCTCGCATCACCAGCCTCATCTGTCTCGCCCTCGAACACCGTGCTCTCCTCGCTCATAAACTCATTAGCGGAAGGAGACTCAAAAAGATAATCGGAGTACTTAGGGAACGGATTAGGATTACGGCGGTATCTCATCGTGACGCTCACGTTCTTACCTGCGGCACGTCCACCATGCAACCACTCGGAATGAACAGAGATTTGCTCAGACACACCAGAAGAGAGTACGTCGTTATTGGTAGTCAACTGCACCTTCATCCTATTAGGTTTTACCGTCTCCACGGTCAAGTTCTTTTGGAAAGTGGAGCCTCCGATAGAGAAGGAGATATGCCAACTACCCGTTTGATCGTCCACCGAAGTAGGAATCCTAAAACTATAGATGCAATTGGAAGGATCATACTTTTGGACCATATGCGCATAACGCTGTCCGCGAGGAGTCTTCAGGTCCATCGTGATCGGATGCCCAGCAGGAAGCGTAGCATCCGCATCCTGCAACATCAAGGAGATATTCAACGTATCTCCTGGGCGCCATACGCCGCGCTCGCCATAAATATAGCCCTTCACACCCTTCGAGGCCTTCACACCACTCACATCGAAAGAGGAAAGCGACAACGCCACATTATCACGCACACGGAGGTAACCCATACGGCCATCCTTCTCCACCACAATGAAGGAAGGTGACCTTGAGAGTCTCTTTTTCACGAAACCGTCCTTGTCCGTCTCGTCCTCATCGATAAACTGCATTTGATAGTCGTAGAACTTCACGACCACACCGCTCTCAGGCATGGCGGTGAGGATATTCGTCACGATGACGTCAAAGATATTGCTCTTTCCTCCCTTCGCCGTGATACCGAAATTAGAGACAAAGATGTTCGTCGCCACTCTTCTTGAACTCTCCAGATAGTAAGTAATCTTAGAAGGGTCATCTCGTTCATCCCACACGTAGGCATAGTCGCCCGAATAGCTATATCCCTCATCGTAGTAATCCCAATAGTAGCTATCTGAACCATTGTCTTCAATACCCTCGACACCACTATAGTCATGATCGATATCGTTGATGGAATCCGTTATTTCGCAAGGATAGGTGGAATATGCCCTCTTGAAGGAGAAAATGACGCGGTACATAGCCCCCGGATCTTCCTTCGACAATTGTGAGAGATCCAAGGAGTAGGTCCTCCATTGGGAGTAGCCAGAGGCATTATCCGCCTCCAAATCGATTTTCTTTTGGAACAATAGGCGGGCGGTACGTTTCAAGTCACTATTGTTGCCCTCGTTCATATTATTCGTCTGCAGGTATTGCAACATATTGTTCTCAAAGATCTTAATCACGCTAACATCCACGGATTTCAGATTAACAGCCTGGAACGGCAATATGGCTTTCTCCGAAGATGGAAGGATTACACCTTCCTTGACCAGTCTCACCGCAGGTTTTAAGCTAGAAAAACAGAAGTTCAGCACGGTGTCACGCTCAACCTTTTCACCATCGACACTCAGCAAGCCCGAATAGACACGTAACCGACTCTCCTGGAAAGTTACCTTCTCAGGGAAGATCTTCAGCACATTTCCCTCACGCATGTAGGAAACATTTCCCTCACTGACATTCACGTATGTTCGCCACTCCTGATTCGGGCGGATGGATTTACTGAAGAAGAGTTTCAGATAGGCTTGCTCGCCATTCACCACTTGCAGGTTAGTCACCTTCATGCCTGCGACATAAGGGATCTCGATATCGATCTTATCTTTTGTGTCGCAGCTAATTTTCTTTCCGTCCCATTCCAATGTCAGTTTTATGTCCTTCTTGATGTTCTTGCCGAATCCCTTAACAGTGAACGCATATTGGGGATTGTAGTCGGAAACCGCCTCGACCCAGTCTATGTCCAACGTCTTCTTCGTCGGCTCCTTCATCTGGGCGGAGAAGCAACTCTGCACGTCCGCCACATCCTCCTTGTCATTCAGGGCGACAGTACCTGAGATAAAATACTCGCCTTCATCATCCATCTGAGGCTCATCATAGGTTACATGTATGTCCTGCTTCACCACCTCAATAGGGAAGACGAACTGGCTGAATTCTTTTCGTCCATTCAATTCGGCCACCTTGCCCAATTCAAAGGTGACTTGGTATTCCTTTTCCCTCTCTAGCAGACTGGATGGCTGGAATTCAAGGGTCCTATTGTCTATCCAGTAGGTGGCACCCTCCACCTTCGGACTCAATGAGAAGAGATTCATCTCCTCACGCTGACCTGGCTTAGCCTTCTCGGAAGGGTGAGCCAATACAATTCGGATAGCCGCATGACGGGATATCTTACTCTGTGGATAACTGCTGATGAACTCCATGAACTGGGAGTCGTCAGAGACAACCGCTTTTTTGCCACATCCTGTGGATATGACGGCCAAAAGCATAGCCAAAAACAACCTGATAAATCGCCTCATAAAAATATATTTTAAATTATTTATTTCGACTAATGTGCCCCGTTGAACCGTTCATCGCGCTTGATCGCCACGATCCTGAACTTCCCATCGATGGGCAACAACGACAACCTGTTTCCTTTGAAGTATTTGGAATAAAGTTTTTTCCGCTCTTTCTCAAGATAACGCTCCGTATCGCAGTATATATGCACGCTATCCCCTCTGCTGAACTCACAGTGAAGGAAAGTCATCTCGAAACGACCCGCCAGCGAGTCCGCATCCATACCATCCGCCATCAAGGAATCTCGGGGAACTCGACCGCCTTATTCCCCACGGTCTGCACACGCCACCATCCGTCACACATCGTACCACAAACCCATGAACTGAACCCATACACGGATAGGGAATCCTCTATTTTCCATAACTTGGCGGAGGTATAACCCTGACTGGAGGTTTGAAACAATGCGTAGTTGTTCTCTTCATAATCCAACAACCGGCACGTATCACGATAGAGACTGACCACCTTGCTCTCTCCTTTCGTCTCCTTGTAGGAACTCAGCAACTGGCTTAACATATCCACCTTCAGCTGCGTAGACGACGGAATCATACGAGACATGTAGTTCTCCAATGTCTGGGCGTCACACAAACATAACGACAGACCTAATCCTACACAAAAAAACAACAAACGTTTCATTAACACTCTCCTCTTCTCCAAATTTGCATTTACCAATATCCCATAAGGTTTTTTACAACATTAGAATTACAAATATAAAAAAAACGATTCAAACCATCAAGACGAAAAGGGTAGAAATGCGTCGAAAAACCACGGCATTCTCACCCATCCATTCCAAGTTTTATTTTGGCCATTCAGGGGTCGAAATGATTGGGGCTAAACACTGGGCACTTCCTCCCGAAAAAACAACCCGGCAGCATCCTCCGTAGGATTAAACCACTAAGTATTAATCGAAACCATCACTCCGGAAACACTCAACTTGTTCGGAAGGGGAAAGTCGCCTAAATAAACGGGACTTGAACATGTACGGAATTTTTTATTGCTTTATTTTTGCTATATATTGATACAATTTGTATTTTAGCAAGCAAAACATACTAGAAAACATATTAATGATATCATGAAAAATGCAATTGATTTTCTTATCGACATCTCCGATAAGATGGACAAGAAAGTGCCTATTGTCCAAAATGTGGTTATAGATGGCATCGTTCCGAACATAGATTTTTCGGAGCCGTTCGGTATGCGTACTTTCCTTTCGATCGTTAAATCTCCTATCATCATCAACTCGTTGGACTTGGGTTCCAATATGCGTGAGGATTTCGTGAAGAAGATCCAGGGTCTTCCATTCCCTAACGGTGGCGCCCCTATCGCGGAAGCCTTCAAAGAGTCTTGCGCCGGCTTCAAGAAATTCGAGAAGACGAACGGGGAAGTGACCCGCCGCATCGTTTTTGTGACAAACGGAGAAGATACCGACGCCGGTGTACTGGACTACGAAGTGGAGAAGGCGACAAAGGATTACCCAATTCAAGTGAATATCATTGGTATCTGCATGTCCGAAGCTAATCAGAGGACAGCGAAGAAGGTGGCCGACATGACTGGCGGAGCTTTCTGCAACGTGGAGCAAACCTGCGACGTATTGACACTCCGCGGCATCATCGCTCCAGTCATCGACGCACTGCACAATGCCATCGCCGCAAAGGCGCCGGAGCCTGCTCCAGCACCACAACCCGCACCAGCGCCGGAGCCTATCACGGCAAAGATCCCGGAGCCGGAACCTGTCAAGGTAAAGGAGGAACCAATCCGTGCGGCATTCGTCTCCCAACCGGTCGCACAAGCGCCTAAACCAGCCGCACAAGCTCCGGTTCAACAGGAGAAAAAAGAGGAACCAGCACTCTCATCCATCGCCGCCGAGGTGATCGAGCCAGTCATCGACATCAAAAAAGAGAACGAATACAAGGCTGAAATCGCCGCCATCGCGGAACTTCAGGCAGCACGCTCCGCACAGAAATCCGCCAACGTGAAGGCTATCGAGGAGTCCAACTCCAACATCGTGGCATTGCTGGACAAGAACAAAGCCATGATGAACCAAATCCTGGAAGGTGGGAAGGAAACCGAAATCGCATTCGATAGGCTGAAAGCCGCCATCAAGGACCACGAAATGACCATCGAGGAACTGAGAACGGTGAACAAGAAACTCACCGAACAGAACCTCCAACTCAAACACCGAGCAAAAGAGCAAGAGGCGAATATAGAAGCCCTGAAGCAAGAGAAAATGGCCTTGCAGAAGGAAATTGACCGCGTAAGGGAAATCGCCAACGAAATGTTGAAGATATAAATATCTATTCAAATAACGGGGAAGGGGAGTACGGCTGTATTCCCCTTTTTTTATTCCCCCACTCCACCCAAGCCCTGCGGCAAGGAGCGTAGCAACAGGAAGACTGCATACTGCTAACAGGAGGCTTATACGGCCCGTAGCGCCGTCCAAAGACACAAAAAAAGCGGGAAGAGTCACCTCCTCCCGCTTATCTTTTGGAATAACCTATATCATCCAGCCATCATATACCCTTGCTGAGGTAATGACGGATATTCTTCTTGTATCTCCATATCATCGCAACGATCAGGAACAAAGCCAATGCGATCAATCCATTGCGCAACAACAATTTGGACAACGAGTTAACCGGGGACTGCACTGGATGGAAATCCGAAAGGACGGTTACCACATCAAGGTTAGCCGACATATCCTCCTCAATCTGTCCTGTAATCTTGAACAACTTCTGAATGTCATCGTAGAACATCTGTTTCTTAGCCTTGATGAACGGAACACTCGCCTTCTTCTCGTTGATGGAAGAGAACTCCAAATAGTTACCGCCATTGTTGTTCTTGAAATATTCCACCTTTTGCAAGCTATCCAAGTTCATAAGGGCATTGTGGAACATCCACTCCTTCTCCTCCTGCAATTTTATCCTAGCGATGTTCAACGAAACCAGATAGTCATTTTTAGAGAAATACTTCTTCAGCGCCTCTTCCAACTGACCGAATTCCTCAATACCCTTCACCCTTGCGGAGATAACGAGTTGGTCAGGAACCGCAAAGTCGATCGTGTCACCCAATGGGACATTGTTCTTATAGTCAACATAATCAACCGTAGAGTCGCGGTATTTGTCTATGACAT